>OIYG01000674.1_pt1 | contig 31447 bp, 28 predicted proteins | sample 1587861 | NCBI WGS metagenome assembly OIYG01 (sample SAMN03283272) | human gut metagenome | biome: human-associated habitat; material: feces | host: Homo sapiens | place: Peru | collected 2012 | reverse complement strand
ACCAAGTTTATGCGTTGGCATAAGTGGCAATCCATCTTTGTTTAATACATACACTAATTGCATAAACTCTCTTTCTATCTAATTTAATAGATAACTCAGGCACAAGGCCTGTAATGTAGCCATCGACAATGTTATAAAGGGTTTTAATATATGCAACACTGTTCCTGCCCATCAGAACTGTTTAATCACATATCTTAGAGCTGCAGACTTGGCTAAACATCCACAGGTAACTATATATTCCTAAATAACGTAGCACTCGAAGTGCTTAGTCTAATCAACAAGCTTGTTTTTCACAAGCCCACTACTTTAGTGGTGGGTTATTGACTTAATACCACCTATTTGAATAAGACTTTGTAAAAGTTCTTTTTCAGTTATTGTAGCCCCACTTTTATCATTAGAGCAAACACTTAAATATAATTTAAGTTTTGGTTCCGTTCCAGAAGGTCTTAAAACAACAGAACAGTTATCTTCTAATATAAATTTAATAACATCAGATTTAGGTAAATTATTAATACCCTTTTCATAATCTAATACTTGTAGTACTTTTTTACTGCCAATTTGATGGATATCTTGACGAGCTGATTTCATGATATTTTGCATATATGTAACACCAGCACTGCCATCAAATTCAAAACTATGTAATGTATTTAATGCATAACCGTAAGTAGAATATAGTTCATTTAACTTATCAAGTAGACTAATACCTCTAGTTGCATAATAACTGAACATTTCACATATCATATATGCACCATCTACACCATCTTTATCTCTTACATAAGTTCCAGTTAAATATCCATAGCTTTCTTCAAAACCAAAGATATAACGATTTTCTTCATTCTTATCTTCTAATAAACCAATTTGTTCACCAATAAATTTAAACCCAGTTAAGACATTAATAACAGAAACGTTATAGTGTTTAGCAATTTTTTCGGCTAAATCAGTTGTAACTATTGTTTTAACAAGAACTGGATTTTGAGGCATTGTATGATGCTTTTCTCTTTGGCTACAAATATAATCAAATAGTAATAAGCCTGTTTCATTACCTGATAAAAGAACATATTCATCTTCATGATTTTTAACGGCGATACCAACTCTATCACAATCAGGGTCAGTAGCGATAAGTAAGTCTGCGTTCTTTTCTTTTGCATACTTCATCCCTAAAGCCATCGCTTCTTTTATTTCTGGATTAGGATATGGACAAGTTGGAAAGTTGCCGTCTGGATTTTCTTGTTCAGGCACAACAAAAATATTTGTATAGCCCATTTCTTTTAAAGTACGAGTTACTGGTTTTAAACCAGCACCATTAAGGGGACTATATACAATAGAAACATTCTTGTTTACTTCTTCATCATATAAGACAGATTGTTTCTTTACTTTTGCAATAAAAGAATCTAAAACAGAATCTTCAATATATGTGATTTTTCCTTCATTTACTAAAGTATCAAAGTGGCCTAATCTAACATCACTAAAGACATCTAAGCTTTCAATTTCGGCAAGGATTTCATCAGCAACGTTAGTTGTAATCTGACAACCATCATCACCATATACTTTATAACCATTATAAATACTAGGATTATGGGAAGCTGTAATCATTACACCGGCAGAAGCCTTTAAATGACGTACGCCATAAGAAACACAAGGAACAGGTAATAGACATGAATAGATATAAACATGTATTCCAGAACTTGCGAATATACCTGCTGCAGTATGAGCAAATAAATCACTTTTAATACGGCTGTCATAACCAATCACAACAGATGGATTTTCATAATGCTTGTTTAGATAGTTAGCTAGACCAAGTGAAGCTTTGGCAATTGTATAAATGTTGATACGATTCGTACCAGCACCAATAACACCTCTTAAGCCACCAGTACCAAAAGATAAATTGCGATAGAAAGCATCTTCTTTCTGCATATTGCTCATTTGTTTTAGTTCACTAGTTAAATCTTCATCTTTGGTGGCATTTAATAACCAGCGTTTATATTCTTTCTGTATATCATTCATGGCCTTATTCCTTTCTGAGTTTTCTATCAACCCACAAAATTCCAAAAGAAGAACTGTTACAACAAATTTCATTGTTCATGACTTTTAAAACAGCGTCTTCTAATGGCATTTTAATGACATCCAATATTTCTGTTTCATCTAAATGTGGAAGAGATACTTTCTTACAGTTATTTGCAAAATAGATATGCATATGATTTGTTAACTTTGAAGAACTTTCAATTGTGTCACCAATATAAGTCCAATCATTTGTTGAATATCCAGTTTCTTCTAAAAGTTCTCTTTTAGCAACAGCTAAACTGTCTGTTTCATTTTCTTCAAAAGTACCAGCAGGTATTTCTAATAATTCTTTTTTATAACAATAGCGATATTCTTTTTTAAGGATAATATTTTGATTTTCATCTAAAGCAACTATCGCAGAAGCATCATTTATCGTTATGGCATAAAAATCATCAATATGTGTACCGTTTGGTAAATTAACAGTATCTTTTCTTACTTTTACCCAATGCGTATCTAATAATGATTCGCTATTTTCTACAATCCATTTTTTATTCATTTAATATCTTTCTAAAGCTTTTTAAGCATGAACATCTAGGAACTGTGCTTGTCCATGTATTGTCAAAAGCTTACAGTTAGCTGGCACAAAAATGCAGTCCCCTTTATAAAAAGGTATAGATTCATTACCATAGCTGATTGTTCCACAACCCTGTACACATAATAATACTTTAAAAGACAAGTCATCAGTAGAATAAGTGACTGTTTGTCTTCTTTCAGTATTTATAATCATGCGATATACCTCAAAGTATTTAGAACGGCATAATAACTCTGAAGCCTTACCCTGTTCATATTTTAACACGCGCATTGGTTGAGAAGGTTCTATCGCTTTCGTTAGACGAGCTACATTTAGCGCTTTCTGTATATGCAAGTCTCTTTTTTTGCCATTTTTATCAATACGGTTATAGTCATATAAACGATAAGTCAAGTTGGAGCTTTCTTGTATTTCAACAATAAGAGCACCAGCGTTAATTGCATGTATTGTACCTGGTTCAATAAAGAAAACATCTCCCTTTTTAACTGGAACATACTGCAAGTATTTCGTTAATGTATTATCTGTAATTGCTTTTAGTAATTCTTCTTTAGTAATATCTCTTTTTAAACCATAGATTAAAGTAGCATCTTTTGTGGCATCGAGAACATACCACATTTCAGTTTTGCCACGTTCTCCATTTTCATATTTAAAAGCATATTCATCATCAGGATGAACCTGTATAGATAAATCTTCTTTCGCATCTATAAATTTTATGAGAAGTGGAAAACCATTGGTATGTTTTGTACCTAAGAATTCAGTATGTTGTTCTAACACTTCACGAAGTGTTTTATTTTCAAATTCTTTATTAACAACATAACTTGGTCCATCAGGGTGGACAGAACATTCCCATGTTTCAGCAAGGGGGGACATGGGAATACCTTTTGCAAATTCATCATTTAAACGTTTTCCACCCCACAAATAATCTTTTCCAGATGGTCTAAGTAAGAGAGGATTATTCTTATTGTTCATATTAATATTCTAGTTCGAATTTCTGTTTGTCATGTACAGAAATATCTGTTCCAAGTTGGATTTCAATTAGTTTTAATTCCGTATTTGCAATGATTGTATGTCTAACACCTTTTGCCATCGTAATAACATCACCAGCACTGACATTTTGTTTCATGCCATCAATAATTGTTGTGCCTGTACCGCTTGTAACAACCCACACTTCATTTCTATGTTCATGAGAGTGATAGTTCATGCGATGACCTTCGTTTAAAGTAACTTTAATTGTCATAGATTTATCATCGATATTTAATACATTAAAACTACCCCAGGATTTTTCGGCAAACATGACCTGTTGCTCATACTTATCAACAAATGGCTTGATGTATGAACTTTGTTCTTTATCAGAAACTAAGATACCTTCAGGGGAAGCAGAGATAACTACATCATGTAATCCCATTGCAAGAATTGGTGTATCCATTTCATTGATGATATGGACATTTTTACAGGTGTCATTTAGTTCACCTTTACCAACTATATTTTCTTCCATCGCTTCCGTTAAAGTATTCCATGTGCCTAAGTCTTTCCACATACCTTTAAAACGAATAACTTCAATTTCTTTTTCGTGTTCTACAACAGCATAGTCAAAAGAAATCTTAGTTAAATAGTCATATTTGCTGAATAAATCATCATAGTCTGTAAAATCAATTAGTTCATGAGCTTTTTCGAGTACATATTTTAATTTAAAAGCAAATACACCACCATTCCAGAGAGCACCTTTTTTGATATATTCTTCAGCTACTTCTTTTGTTGGTTTTTCTTTGAAAGATAGAACTTTACTAACTTTTTCTTTATCACTTGGGATGATATAACCATATTTTTCACTAGGATACGTTGGTTCAATTCCCATTAATACTAAATTAGAAGAAGAGTTTACTGCTTCAGTAGATAAATCTTGAAGAGCTTTAAAATAATCATCTTCTACATATGGATCAACAGGACATACCACAACAGGTTCATTTATATCTATTTTTTGTACATCTTTTAAATAAGAGCATGCTAAAGCAATAGCAGGAAATGTATCTCTTCTACATGGTTCAACACATATACCAACATCATCACCTAATTGATTGTGAATACTTGATACTTGACTTTTACTAGTTGCGACAACAACACTTGCATCTGTGTCTACGGTCTTAATCTGGCGATAAATACGCTGTACCATTGACTCATATGAGCCATTCTCTTTCTTGAAGATTTTAATAAATTGTTTAGATCTTACATCGTTAGAAAGAGGCCATAGTCTTTTACCGGACCCACCTGATAATAGTATGATATTCATCTTTCTGCCCTCATTGGATTATTTAAGAAGTCTTCATAAGCAAGCTTAATACCATCTTCTAGTTCTGTTTTATAGCTCCAGCCTAGATTCTTCGCTTTTGATACATCTAATAATTTTCTTGGAGTGCCATTTGGTTTTGTTGTATCCCATTTAATAGTACCTGTATAACCAACAACTTTAGCTACTAGTTCAGTTAATTCTTTAATTGTTACTTCTTTGCCAGTACCAGCATTTACGGTTTCATTACCACTGTAGTTATTCATTAAGAAAACACATAAATTAGCTAAGTCATCAACATATAAGAATTCTCTTAATGGTGTACCATCACCCCAGCAAGTAACACTGTCTAAATGGTTTACTTTAGCTTCGTGGAAACGACGGATTAAAGCAGGTAGTACGTGACTATGAGTTGGGTGATAGTTATCATTAGGACCATATAAGTTTGTAGGCATAACACTAATATAGTCTGTACCATATTGACGGTTTAAGAATTCACAATATTTTAAACCGGATATTTTTGCTAGAGCATAAGCTTCATTCGTCTTTTCTAAAGCAGAAGTTAATAAGCAATCTTCTTTCATTGGTTGAGGCGCAAGTCTTGGGTAAATGCAGGAAGATCCTAAGAATTCCAATTTCTTACAACCGTTTTCCCATGCAGAATGAATCACATTCATTTCAAGAATCATATTTTGATACATGAAATCAGCTAGGGCCTCTTCATTAGCGACAATACCGCCAACTTTAGCAGCAGCTAAAAAAACATATTCTGGTTTTTCTTCAGCAAAAAACTTTTCTACATCGACTTGTCTACATAAATCAAGTTCTGCATGAGTACGTGTAATAATATTTGTATAGCCTTGTTTCTGTAGTTCTCTTACAATGGCACTACCAACCATTCCTCTATGTCCTGCGACATAAATCTTCGCATCTTTTTCCATCATAAAGTCATTGCCTTTTCTTTCTTTGCTAATTCTCTATCATGTTTTGCCATGATTTCTACAAGTTCTTCATAGCTTGTTTTTTGTGGATTCCAGCCAAGTACTGTTTTTGCCTTTGTTGGATCGCCCCATAAATTATCAACGTCAGTTGGTCTGAACCATTCAGGATTTACACAAACTAACATCTTACCTGTTTTTGCGTCATATCCTTTTTCTTCTAAACCTTCGCCAACCCATTTAATATCAATGCCATTAGCTTTGAATGCTTTTTCTGTAAAGTCTCTAACAGTATGTTGTACACCAGTAGCGATAACGAAATCATCCGGTTGATCTTGTTGCAAGATTAGCCACATACATTCAACATAGTCTTTTGCATAACCCCAGTCTCTTAGACTGTTCATATTACCTAGTTCCAAGTGGTCTTGTAACCCTTCGGCAATTCTACCGGCTGCAAGAGTGATTTTACGAGTAACGAAGTTTTCGCCTCTTCTTTCACTTTCATGATTGAATAAGATACCATTTACTGCAAACATACCGTAAGCTTCACGATATTCTTTGACAATCCAGAAGCCATAGAGTTTAGCTACAGCATATGGGCTGTAAGGATGGAAAGGTGTAGTTTCTTTTTGTGGTACTTCTTCTACTTTTCCATATAATTCAGAAGTAGATGCTTGATATACTCTACAAGTTTTTGCTAAACCACATACTCTAACTGCTTCTAGTACTCTTAATACACCTAAGGCATCAACATCTCCTGAATATTCTGGAGCGTCAAATGATACCTGTACATGGCTTTGAGCTGCTAAATTATAAATTTCATCAGGTTTAATTTCACCAATAAGACGAATTAAACCTGAAGAGTCAGTTAGGTCTCCATCATGTAAATGTATTTTCTTTTCTTTAATTAAATGATCGATACGTGCTGTATTTGAGATAGAAGCACGACGTACAATACCATGTACTTCATATCCTTTTTCTAATAAAAATTCAGCTAAATAAGATCCATCTTGACCTGTAATACCTGTAATAAGTGCTTTTTTCATATTAAACCTCTCTATTCTTTTCTAGTTTAAAAAAGAGAACTATAAGCGTAAATGGAATAAAATGGCTATTAATAGCACAATCTTGGTTTAATCAAATGGTGGTTTTAAATGAATATTATAAGTATGATTTGTAATATATAGCACAATTTAAAATGTTTATTTTATGCATTTTACGCATAACTATTAGCACAGTTTGTTATAATAAGTAGATGGAAAAAGGAAGTTTAATATGGCAGAAACATACACACCAATGATGCAACAATATCTAAAAGTAAAAGAAGGGTATAAAGATACATTACTGTTTTATCGTATTGGCGATTTTTACGAAATGTTTTTTGATGATGCTAAGATTGCATCTAGAGAACTGGATTTAGTCTTAACAGGAAAAAATGCAGGCGTAAGTGAAAAAGTACCAATGTGTGGTGTGCCTCATCATGCGGTTAAAAGCTATATTGAAAGACTTGTAAATAGAGGGTATAAAGTAGCGATAGTAGAGCAGATGCAAGACCCTAAAGAAGCTAAGGGCATTGTAGAAAGAGATGTTATCCGCGTAATCACACCGGGTACTGTCATTGATGAAATTGAAGATGAAAAAGACAGTGTATATTTATGTGCTATTGAAGATTTTGGTTATGGATATGCTTTAGCTCTTGTAGAAGTAAGTACAGGGGAAAACTATATCCTAGAAATTAGTCATAACTTTACAACTTTATTACAGACATTATTAAGAAATAATGTACGTGAAGTAGTATTAAATGATCACTTTGATGAAAAGACTATCCGTTTGTTACGAGAAGCAAATATTGTTATTTCTTATTGTTCAGTTGATGAAATTAAAGAAGAATACAAAGAATTAGCAGAAAGTTTAACCAAAGACCAATATAGAACTGTATATGGCCGCATGTTAAATTATCTTGAAGAAACACAAAAGCATATTCTGAATCATTTGGCGGTTGCAACAATTGAAAAAGAAGATGAAGTTCTATACATGGACTACAATACACAATTAAATTTGGAGTTAATTACACCACTACATGAACAAAGTAAGGGTGATACTTTATGGTCATTCTTAGATGTATGTAAGAGTGCAATGGGTTCAAGACTATTAAAGAAGTGGATTGAAAAGCCATTAGTTAAACAAAATGAAATAGAAGAAAGATATCGTAAAGTAGACTTTTTAATTCAAAACTTTATGGTAAGAGATAAGATGCGTGAGCATTTATCAGGTATTTATGATTTACAAAGACTAATTGCAAGATGTGCATTAAATAGTGCAAGTCCTGTTGACTGCTTAAGATTATCAAAAACATTAGTCGAAGTGCCAGAAATCATACAAGCTGTAGAATCGGATGAATTTAAAGAATATACAAAAGTTGATACTTTAAATGATTTAAGAGATTTATTGAATGGAGCAATTGTGGATAATCCACCATCAACATTATCTGATGGAGGTGTTTTCAAAGACGGTTATAACAAAGAATTGGACGAAGCTAGATCTATTCAGAAAAATGGTCGTGCATTTATTGCTTCACTTGAAAGTAAAGAAAGAGAAAGAACGGGTATTAAAACACTGAAGATTGGCTACAATCGTGTGTTTGGATATTATATTGAAATATCAAAAGCTGCTGCAGCTTTAGTACAGGATGAGTGGGGATATGTTCGTAAACAGACTCTTGTTAATAATGAGCGCTTCATATCACAAGAATTAAAAGAAAAAGAAGATGCGATATTACACGCGGAAGAAAATGCAATACGTATTGAAAAACAATTATTCCAAAATATATTAGATGAAATTAAAAAGAGATTACCTAAATTACAGAAGTTAGCATTAGTATTATCAGAATTAGATTGTTATGGAGCATTAGCTGAAGTATCAAGTAAATATGGTTATGTTAGACCAACATTTACAGATGATGAATTCTATATTAAAGCTGGAAAACATCCAATATTAGATGTCATGATGAAAGATCCTCATTATGTGGCAAATGATATTCATATGAATAAAGATGAATCTATTTTGCTAATAACAGGTCCTAATATGGGTGGTAAATCTACATATATGAGACAGACAGCTTTAATTGTTATCATGGCACAGATGGGATGTTTTGTGCCGGCTAAAGAATGTCATATGCCGTTATTTGATAAAATCTTTACACGTATTGGGGCAAGTGATGATATTTTATCTGGACAGTCCACATTCATGGTAGAAATGAATGAAGCTAATCGTGCTCTACAATCAGCGACAAGTCGTTCATTAATCCTGTTTGATGAAATTGGTAGAGGTACATCTACATATGATGGTATGGCTTTAGCTCAAGCAATGATTGAATATATCGCAACATGTGTTCATGCAAAAACATTATTCAGTACACACTATCATGAACTGACAACACTTGTTGAATCAATTGGTGTAGTACGCAATGAACATGTCATGGTTAAAGAAGATAACAACAAAGTTACTTTCTTATATAAGATTAAAGCTGGAAGTGCAGATCGTTCTTATGGTATTAACGTGGCGCGTCTTGCAGGATTACCAGAAGCAGTATTAGATCGTGCAGCTAATTTACAAAAAGAATTAGAAAGTAAAAAGAGAGTAGTACAACAAAGTTATCAATTAATTGAAATGGAAAAAGAAGACCCTATTTCAAAAGATATTATAGAAAAGTTATCCGAAGTAGATGTAGATGATTTATCTCCAAGAGAAGCTTGGCAAATGTTATTAGATTTAAGTGCGAAAGCAAAGGAGAAAAAATGATGGAATTAGATAAGATTATCATTCGTGGTGCGAAAGAAAATAATCTAAAAAACATATCTTTAGATATTCCTAGAAATAAGCTTGTTGTCATGACAGGTTTATCAGGAAGTGGTAAGACATCTTTAGCTTTTGATACGATTTATGCTGAAGGACAAAGAAGATATGTAGAATCTTTAAGTGCTTATGCTAGACAATTTTTAGGTGGTGTAGATAAACCAAATGTTGAGTTAATTGAAGGCTTATCACCAGCTATTTCTATTGACCAGAAAACGACATCAAATAACCCACGTTCAACAGTTGGTACAGTTACGGAAATATATGACTATTTACGTTTATTATATGCACGTGTTGGTGTTCCTTATTGTCCAGATCATCATATTCCTATTACTGGACTTACAATTACGGAAATGGTTAATACAGTGAGCCAATATGAAGATGGCACAAAAATGACTATCTTAGCACCTATTGTCCGTAACAAAAAAGGTACATTTAAGGATACTTTTGAGAAGTTACAAAAAGATGGTTATGTAAGAGTAAGAGTTGATGGAGAAATTAAACTCTTAGAAGATGATATTACTTTAGAAAAAAACAACCGTCATGATATTGATGTTGTAGTAGATAGAATTGTAAAAAGAAGTGATTCAAGAAGTAGAATTCATGACTCTATGGAAACAGCTCTAAGTTTAGCGGATGGTAAAGTCATTGTTTCTACAGGAGATAAAGAAAATTTATTCTCCAGTAATTATGCTTGTTCAATATGTGGTTTTTCAGTACCAACTTTAGAACCACGCTTATTCTCTTTCAATGCGCCTCTTGGCGCATGTCCTACGTGTCATGGCTTAGGAATTACGGAAGAAGTAGATGTTGATATTTTAATACCAGATCCTGATTTATCAATAAATGAAGGTGGTATTAAATATTATAAAAATATTGTTGGAACAGAAAATATTGAGTGGCAAACTTTTGCGATGTTATGTAAAACATACAAAATACCATTAGATAAACCAATAAAATCTCTAACAAAAAAACAGATGGATATCATTTTAAATGGCAGTGATAGACCAATTAAATATGTTATTTATTCAAGCAGCGGCAATCGCTATGACCGTAATGATTTTATCGAAGGTGTAAAGAAACTAATTGAAAGACGATATGTTGAAACGACAAGTTCCTGGAGTAAAGACTGGTATCATTCTTTTATGATGGAATCAACTTGTCCTACTTGTAGTGGTAAGCGATTAAATAAAGAAGCTCTATCAGTAATTGTTGGTGATAAAAATATTATGGAATTTACAGCTATGTCAGTTGTGCAGGCATTAGACTGGTTAGACAAGCTGACATTAACAGAAACACAAGCTAAAATTGCAGAGCTCGTCATAAAAGAAATTAGAAATAGATTACAGTTTTTAAAGGATGTTGGTCTAGATTATTTAACACTAGATAGACTTGCAGGAACTTTATCAGGTGGTGAAGCCCAAAGAATTCGTCTAGCAACACAGATTGGTTCACGATTATCAGGTGTACTTTATGTTTTGGATGAACCTAGTATTGGTTTACATCAAAGAGATAATGCAAGACTTATTCAAACACTAAAAAATATGCGTGATTTAGGCAATTCTTTAATCGTTGTAGAACATGATGAAGAAACGATGATGAGTGCGGATTGGATTGTGGATATTGGACCAGGTGCAGGCATACACGGTGGTAATGTCATGGCTAGTGGTACACCACAAGAAGTGATGAAAAATGAAAATAGTATTACAGGACTTTACTTATCAGGTAAAAAGCGTATTGATGTACCAAAATCACGCCGTAAAGGAAATGGAAAACACGTCGAAATTCAAGGGGCCAGCGAAAACAACTTGAAGCATATTAATGTTAAGTTTCCGCTTGGTAAATTTGTTGTTGTAACAGGAGTATCAGGCAGTGGCAAAAGTACATTAGTTAATGAGATATTTACGAAAGCTGTTCAGCAAAGTATCGGCAAGATGAAACGTGTTAAACCGGGTAAGTTCGATAAGATTAAAGGTACAGAAAATATTGATAAATTAGTACAAATAGACCAAGACCCAATTGGCAGAACTCCTCGTTCTAATCCTGCTACGTATACAGGTGTATTTGATGATATTAGAGATGTATTTGCTGCTACTCCTGAAGCGAAAATGAGAGGATATGATAAAGGTAGATTCTCTTTTAATGTAAAAGGTGGAAGATGCGAAGCGTGTCAAGGTGATGGGGTAAAAGTTATATCGATGAACTTCTTACCTGATGTATATGTACCTTGTGAAGTATGTCATGGACAGCGTTATAATGATGCAACATTACAATGTACATTCAAAGGTAAAAATATCTATGAAGTACTAGAAATGCCAGTAGAAGAAGCTTTATCTTTCTTTGCAAATAATCCAAAGATTAAAAATAAATTACAGACATTAAATGATGTTGGTTTAGGATATTTAAAACTTGGACAATCTTCTACTACTTTATCGGGTGGTGAAGCTCAACGTGTAAAACTCGCAAGTGAATTACAAAAGAAGCCTACAGGTAAAACGGTATATATCTTAGATGAACCTACAACAGGACTACATACTGATGATGTAAAACGACTAATCGCAGTATTACAAAGAATTGTTGATACAGGTAATACAGTATTAGTTATTGAACATAATCTTGATGTGATTAAATGCGCAGACTGGATTATTGATTTAGGGCCAGAAGGTGGCGATAATGGTGGAACAGTTATCGTAACAGGTACACCAGAAAAAGTGGCTAAAGAAGAAAAATCCTGGACAGGTCAATATTTGAAGAAAGCGATTGAATATACAAAAGAAAACGAAGAAAAATATAAGTAAATTTATGGCACTCATTTAGAGTGCCATACTAATATCAAGTGTATTCCATGCTAAAATAAAAAAGAGGAGAATGAACCTATGACAGCACAATATACAAAAAAAGTATTAGTAAGAGATATAGCAAATTATTTTAGTTTGGAACAAATAACAGGTGATAAAACTTCATTAGAACGCTGGGTAGTTGTGGCCGATATGAATAGACCTGGTTTTGAATTATCAGGCTATTTTAAACTCACAGAACCTAGAAGAATTGTAATTATCGGGAATAAAGAAATTGAATATATTTCACATATGACAGAAGAAGAACAGCGTGAAAGATATCCAAAGATTACAGATGGCTTAACACCAATGATTATTATTACTAGAGATAATGATGTTCCACCTATTTTGAAGGAAGTGGCGGAACAATCTAATTTTCCTATATTTAGAACTCCCCACGAAACATCAAGATTCCAGGTTGACTTAGTATCTTATCTTGATGAAGAACTGGCTCCTGAAGATACTATTTCAGGGGTATTACTTGTTGTATATGGAATGGGTGTATTACTAACAGGAGAAAGTGGTATTGGTAAAAGTGAAACAGCTCTTGAATTAATTAGAAATGGCCAAGTATTAGTTGCGGACGATAGAGTAGACGTACAAAGAATTCATAACCATATCCATGGACATGCCCCACAGCTATTAAAAGGAAGAATGGAGCTAAGAGGTATTGGTATTATCGATGCTCAAAGAATGTATGGGGCAAGTTGTGTGAAAAATCGAAATAGAATTGAACTTGTAATCAATTTGAAACATTATAATCCAAATGCAGAATATGAAAGAGTGGGCGACTCTATGCCACACTTCACTAAAATTCTTGGAGTGATGATTCCAACAATTATTATGCCTGTTTCCCCAGGTCGTAGTGTCAGTGCTTTAATTGAAAGTGCTGTTACTAATTACCAGTTAAAACAAAGTGGATATGATGCATCACAAATGTTTAAAGATGATTTATATTCATATTTGTTAAAAGAAAATGAGGAGAATAAACAGAATGATTGATACAAGCTACGCAATGTTATTTGATTTTGATGGAACATTAATGGATACAGAAAGAGCTATTGTAGAATCTTTCAGAGAAATATTTAGAAGATATAGAACAGAAGAAGAATTTACAAAAGAACTTCAGGTAGAAGTGTTAGGACCATCTTTATCAACATCAATGAAAAAATATTTTCCAAATGAAGATACAAAACAATTAGAAAATGAGTTTAGAGACTATCAAAAAGCTCATCTAAATGAAACAGTATCCATTATGAAACATGCTATAGAGCTCGTTGATACATTAAAAGAAAAAGGCTATAAAGTTGGTTTTGTTTCTACAAGAAAACATGATTCAATGGTACATATATTGAATTTATTTTCTTTAGTACCTAAGTTTGATGTTATTGTAGGGGCTGATGATGTTACACAAAATAAACCATCTCCTGAAGGAATATTACTTGCATGTAATAAATTAAATCTGGGAAAAAGTGTATATGTTGGTGATAGTGCAACAGATATACAAGCAGGTAAAGCCGCAAAAAGTATAACAGTTGCATATATTTCTAATATGAATAAGAAAAATGCACTTTTAAATGAGCAGCCTGATTACATCACAGATGATTTATTAGAGATATTACAAATCATAAAATAACAAAAATAACTGCCAGTCTTAGCGATTGACAGTTTATTTTGATTAATTTGAATATATTATTTCTAAATAAGGGTGTGTTCAATACTTATGCTTTTTAAAATGCCTTCTGTTTATTATTAATTGTTTCGACTATTTTATAAACTTCACTACTTGGATTACGACACATCCCAATATTTCCGATAAAATCGTGGAAATTTTCAAGCTTTTTACAATTTTTTATTGCAATATCGGTTTTATCTATTATTAGTGGATGCAAATTTATTGATTTTGTATAGTTTGGTATTTTTTCTTTAAGTTCATCTATAACTTCTGCATTAGAATTAAAATTCTTGGTTGTATACCCAAAATGTTCGATGAACCAAACCTCAAAGCATGGATTTGAAATAATAATCTCAATGCCATGTTTTGAAGCGAGAAGTTTAGCATCATCTATCTGCGCTGATTTATATTTGCCAAAATCTGCATCGAAAACGCAAATGGCAATATCACCATGTTTTAAATCTATTTGCTCATTTTTTATGGTTTTAATCATATCTTCAACAATACCTTTTGGATCTGTTTTGTTTCCTTTAGCTATTTGTATGCGATATGAAGTTTGAATTTGATTGAAAGATGAAAAATAAATCGACTCTGTTTTGTTATTTCCTTCTGCTGCAATAAGCAGAATATTTCTTGTTTTTCTTGTATGTTTATTTCGATTTATTTTCTCGATTCGTCTTACCATTCAAATCCTCCTGGAAGAATAGCTGGAATTGCTCCATATCTTCCCTGCAAGTATCCTTTTCTAATATCTTCTGATTTTCTTGGTGAGAATTCCGCAAGAGAATATAAGTCTGACATGGCCGTTTTATTATCTTTCTCAACAAAATATATTTGATCTCTCCTAAAAATATCCTGATCGAGCAAAGATACGTCATGTGTGTTGAAAATTAATTGTGCACCATTTTTATTTATTTCTGGATCATTAAATAAATCAATCAGATATCTGACAAGCATAGGATGAAGACAAGAATCAATTTCATCAACAATCATTGTTTTTCCTGTTTTTAATGCTTTTCTAATGAGTGGCCCATAAGAAAACACCTTAATAGTACCGGTTGATTCAGCATTGAAAGGCATAGCAAACGAGACAGTTTTCCCATCAATATTCACATCATGAACAACATCTAACTTCCATTGCTTAACTGAACTGTTTACAACGTTATTAACGTCTATGAATGGGGGTAAAGATTCTTTATCCGCTTCTTTAATTTCAAAACTATAATCAGAAATATTAATATCTGCGTGATGAATAAAATCCATCATAAACTTTTTCATATCATCAGAATTATCATTTTCAAATTCAGATATAAATGAGTTATCAAGCGAACGAGAATCGTAGGTATCAATATTTTCGGCAAACCACATAAATGCATTTCTAGTTAGTTCACAGTTCCAAGCGGTAGCGGTTGCTAGAAACAATTTATTTGCGGATGTTTTTTCTTCATACTGAGACAATTCTTTTTTATTTGCTGCGGTATATTTATACTCGTTAGTATTTGTTCTTTCGAAAATCATTGATGGTTTTTTTGATTTATATTCATACAGATATTCATCAAACACAGTTTGATTTGTTGCTGAAAAACCGTAATCATACTGTATTCCGTCATATATAAAAGAGAAGTCAAATCTTGTTTTTTCATTTCTACTATTTTCATCGAATAAAAAAGGAACAATTGGATTTGTTGTATTTATTTGATAAAAATTTGACTGTCTTACAAAAAGAATAGCTGCTGTTAGTGCTTTAATAAGGTTACTCTTACCTGCAGCATTTGCTCCATAAATTGCAATTGTTGGCAAAATGGCATTTTTACCAATATTAATTAGCCTGTTAGCATACGTTTTATCAGTATTAGCATAAGCACTTAATACTGCTTCTTCTTTAAATGATAAAAAATTCGTCACATTAAATTGTAACAGCATAGATTATCCCTCTTTTCTAACTATAGAATAACATTAAAAATTATAAATTCAACATATTAATTGATATATTGCAAACATATTGCAAATTTAGCTGTTATATATTTTTGTATTGGCACTATCGGTATTATTTTGTAATTTGATATACAACCAGTATAACTTTCGCCCAAACATTCCTATTATGAGTTAGGTTTTTATGTTTTGAAAAAATCATGAAAATAAAAGATAATATTGTGAAAACAATAACAAAGTAACAAAATGTTTTGATGAAAAGTCCAATAATCATATATTAGCGACCTTGAAATGGAAAATTAAGAGACTATAATAAGAATTGAATGAAAGTTAATTAATTCACAAATCATTTTAAGGAGGGCAAGAAAATGAAAAAATTAATTTCTTTACTTGCGACTACAGCAATGATGCTTAGTTTGGCTGGATGTGGTGGAACAACTACACCAACAGCTACAACTACACCTACTGCAGCAAGTGAGGGCGTTTCTGGAACATTCTCTGGAGAAGGTTCAGGAAAAGGTGGCAAGATTGCCGTTGATGTAACTTTAACAAATGGCGAATTAACAGACATTAAAGTTACAGAATCACATGAAACAGGAATTATTTCTGATTCTATGGACATCATGAAAGCTGAAATGCTTGAAAAGAATTCACCTGATGTTGACATGGTTGCGGGTGCGACATTATCAAGTGCTGGATTCAAAAAAGCAGTAAAAGACGCTATTAGTAAGTCTGGTGCTACATTAGTTGAAAAAGAAGTGCCAAAACACGAACCAGTTAACGTTGATGAAACATATGATGTTGTCGTTATTGGTGCAGGTGGTGCAGGTTTATCTGCTGCTATTACAGCAAGTGAAGCTGGTGCAAAAGTTGCGGTTATTGATAAACTTCAAATGTCTGCTGGTAACACATTAATTTCTGGTGCCGAATATGCTGCTCCAAATAACTGGATTCAAAAAGAAGAAGGTATTGAAGATTCACCTGAACAAATGGCTGAAGATATGTTAACAGGTGGAGATAACTTAGCTGATCCAGAACTTGTTAAAACATTATGTGAAAATGCATTATCAGGTGCTGAATGGTTACGTGATGATGTAAAAGTCGAATGGACAGATGAACTAATGCATTTTGGTGGTCATTCAATCACAAGAAGCTTAGTACCAAAGGGAGCTACAGGTGAAGAATTAATTACAAAGCTCGTTGCTAAAGCAAAAGATGCTGGAATTACTCTTTACTATAATGTTTCTGGTAAAGAAATCTTAATGGAAGATGGTAAGGCAATTGGGGTATATGGCGAATCTAAAAATGGTGATACATATACATTAAAAGCTAACCGTGGTGTTATTTTAGCTACTGGTGGTTTTGGTTCTAATCAAGATATGGTTAAACAATACAACCCAGAATTAGTTGGCTATAAATCTACAGACTCTGTAGCTGATACTGGCGATGGTATTACAATGGCTATTGAAGCTGGTGCAGAATTAGTGGGTATGGAATATATCCAAACTTATCCAATGTGTGATGTTGTTTCAGGTGGCTTATTATATGTTGATGATGCAAGACTATACGGTTACTCAATTATGGTCAACAAAGAAGGCGATAGATTCGTTAATGAATTAGGTCGTCGTGACGTATTATCACAAGCAATCCTAGCTCAAACTGGTGGAGTATGTTACGAAGTCATGGATAACGATGGTTGGGAAAATGCATCTATCGTTCAAAACCATGGTGGCGAAGTGGAATACTTAACAGCTAACAAGAAACTTGTTAAAGCTGATACACTTGATGAAGCTGCTGATTTCTTTGGAATTGATAAAGAAGAATTAGCTAAGACAATTGCAACATATAACGGTTATGTTGATGCTGGTAAAGATGATGACTTTGATCGTCTATCAATGAACATGAAGATTGAAAATGGTCCATTCTATATCGTTGAAGCTACTCCAGCTATTCACCATACAATGGGTGGTGTAAAGATTAACACTAATGCAGAAGTAATCGATACTAACGGAAATGTTATTCCTAACTTGTACGCAGCTGGTGAAGTTACTGGTGGAATCCATGGTTCTAACAGATTAGGTTCTTGTGCTATCGCTGATATTACAGTATTCGGAAGAATTGCTGGTACTAATGCAGCTAATAACAAATAGGAAAAAAATAAATTTTAAGTATTAAGAGAAGCAGGCTGCAATAACAATGTCATTAAGTTAAGAAATTTTGAATTTTGACAATTGATGACCAAACAATAAAGAATCACTAATTTAAGCAAATATCTCTTGAATATAGTGATTCTTTTTTCGTTTTCTATATAATTTAGCTATTTCATAATCCCTTTATAGAAATTAATATGCACTTGTTTGAACTAAAGCATATGTTGTAGTATTTTCGGGCTTGTTTGTTGTCCCTGAATCACCCCGACCTTGATTGCCGGGTTCTGTCGGTTCTGTTGTATTTTGAGTAAACGTCCACGTTCCAACAAACGTGATATTCGAATCTATTGTTTTGCTGTCAGCATCATAGCCCTGAAACTCCCATACGCCATCTTTTACCTTTACGCTTGTATTATCTGGCTTCACAGCTGTGATCGACGTGCCGCTTTCATACCGGTGCTCATCGAACGGTAAAAGCTGTGTAATCTCATTTGGAAGTTCTTTGTCCTTGCTGCCGCTGATAAACTCATATGTCACAAAATACAGCTTATCAAGTGGCAAATTCAATTCTTTCTCAGCTGCATTATAATTTGTCGCAGTATCCAAAACACCAGCCTTAATCTGAATGGAATCAGCATTTACATCTTCAGTTACCCGAAACTTCTGTTGATATGTATTATCCACTTTGGTAATTTCCGAGATTGCAATCGCATTTTCAGGAACAAAATTGACCTGATCTGCGGTAGGAAGCCCATCCGTATTGTTAAAGTAGTTATCAATGGTCAATGTCGCGGTAAATGTATCCCCTCGTTTTACATTGTCATGATCAACAGCCAGCTCTAATTTTGGATTTACTTTCCAGATTTCGATATAGGTAGTCATCCGATAGCCGTCGGGAACAATACCTTCATAATTTATTTTTGCGCTTCTCCCAAACGTGTCAAAGTTCGATAGGCTGACCTTTGTATAGACCCCGGCATTATAAGAGGCAAGCGTTCCATCGGCATCTGCGCCAACATCATTGATTGGATACCCTTCCGGCCTTGGGCCGCCAACTTCACCATTATCAGAGAAATCCTTGAATTCCTGATTCTTATAATAGTCTTCACGTCGGTAGACTTTTGTGAGATCGGACCAATCCCCATTTGTATAGAATCCGGCACTTCCGTTATAATTGTAACCGAGATCGATTCCTATATTGAATACATTGACCTGATTCGTTCCGTCATAATATCTGCTGTCTGCAAAAACGAAGTGTTTGCCACTACCATCTGGTGTCTCAAATTTACCCCAAAAGCTTTCAGGTTTTCCTTCCTCAGCAAATGCACTGATGGGTATAAAGCTTAAAACCAAACCCAAACAAAGCAACAGTCGCAATATCTTTTTCATATTCCTTGTTTTCCTTTCGATATATGCCAGATTTCGGCTGACTTTTTACCAGCACAATCTCTGTTTATATTACATTCTACGGGTGAATAAAACAAGGACCAGTAATTACGCACCAAAATAAGGTGCGCTTTTATTTGGATTTATTGGTAAATCTTTTGGAAAATGTCCGATATACATATAAAATCCTCTTAAAACTGTCCGAAGTATATATGATAATCCTTTGAAAAACGTCCGGTATAATATGGAATATGATTATAAAAGGAGTGGAAAATGCTTAAACGAACAATTTTACATGAATTAGAATTATGGAAAAACATATATTGTAAAAGAATTTGGTAAAGCAAATTATGAATCAGTTGTTTATATTTATTTTAGAACAAATAGTATAATTCATTCTGCTTTTGATGGTGATTTTGATATTAATTTGATGATAATGGTTATAACAGCAAAAAATCCGAAAGTTAGCTTACAAAACATTAATAATTTTAGATGAAATACAGCATGAAATATGTTTTAGCTAATCCTAAAAAATATGGTTTGCATGAGGCGGTAAAAATATCAGATGCAAATGTTGGAATGTCAGCAGGATTTAAAGCAATTCCTTTATATGCATTAGGATTTATCAACAATAACAAAGAAATGAAAATACTGTAGTAGATTACAGCAAACTGAAATTAACAGATTATAAATATATAGATCAAGGAGTGAGTTGCAGAAGTGATTCACTTCTTATTTTGTATAAGAATGAAACAATTTTCACAAAAAGAAAATAATTTGAAAATTATAACAAAAATTGTTGTGAAGTAATTGACAACGTATAATTACAGATGTATTATTTACTCGTTAAATGTATGATACATTTGGAGGGGATATGATACAAATTATTACAGCATCTCACGGACCACTAAGTGAAGCAATTATAAAGAGTGCTTCTATTATAGCTGGTTCAGATATAACTAAAAATTTAAAGCATATTCAAATTACGATGGATACTTCTACAGAAGAGGCAAAAAAACTTGTAGAAGAAGCTTTAAATTCATTTGATTCAAGCGATGAAATATTGGCATTAACCGACGTTTACGGCGGAAGTATAACAAGAGTCATTTCTGAATATATCGGTGTCCGGAAACTGTATATTATTGCAGGAATGAATTTAGGTATGCTTTTAGAAGCATTATTTGTAAAAGATAGTTACTCAATTGAAGAGTTAGTAGACTATCTTCTACAAAATGGCAAAGAGGGGATTAAATGCGTTAATGCAGAGCTCAACAACGATGAAGGAGAAGAAATATGATTAAATCAGTACATTTAGATGACAGATTAATTCATGGACAAGTCGCTATTTCATGGACTCGTTCACTAGGAATTAATGTTCTCCTTGTTGTAAATGATCAGATTGTAAATGATCAAACAAGGAAAAACGCTTTAAAAATCGGCGTTCCAACAGGAGTTAAGTATGGTTTTAGAAGCGTTGAAGAAGGTATCAAATTTTTAAACAGTCCAGAAAGTGCTAAGTATAAAATCATGGTTTTAGTTAATAATGCCATTGATGCAGAAAAAGTAATTTCAGGTGTTTCTGGAGTGAATGAATTGACGATTGGTGGGGTTAGAAAAAACGCTCCTTACATTACAGATAACCTAAATCTAGATGCTGATGATATCAATGCACTACTAACGTTATGCAATAAAGGGGTTGCAGTAGGAATGAAACCTACACCTTCAGATAAATTCGTTGATTTGAAACCATTATTGGAAAAGAAGAAAGGGGAATAATATGCAAATTTTCTTAACTGCTTTAATAGCGGGACTATGCAAGGCTGAAGTTCGTATTCTTGGTATGACTATGATTTCTAGACCGCTAGTTGTAAGCACATTAATTGGTTTAGTTTATGGTGATGTCCAAACAGGTCTTATCTTTGGCGCACAAATGGAATTACTTTCTATGGGATTAGTAGGAATTGGTGCTCATTCAGGAATGCCTGAAATTACACTTGGAAGTGCAATTTGTACTGCGTTTATTTGTGGAAGTGGTACTGGTTCAGATGTTGCGTTAACATTATCACTACCAATATCTACATTCGCTGCTAGTTTAGGCTATTTAACTTGGGTACCTTTAAACCATATTTTGAGTGAAAAAGCTAAAAAAGCTGCAGCTGAAGCTGATACAAAAACAATGGAATTATGCCAATGGGGAGGTTTATTTAATTACTTCTTCTTCCCATTCCTATTAGTTTTGGTTGCATTAATTGCTGGAGCACCTATTTTTGAATGGTTAATTAAAGTTATCCCAACTTGGATTACAAGCGGTATTAGCGCTGCAAGTGGATTACTTCCAGCTTTAGGATTTGCATTGTTAATGCAGTTAACATTCTCTTGGAAATTATCACCATACTTATTTATTGGATTTGTTGCGGTAGCTTTCTTCAACTTATCAAATGTTGGTGTAGCAATTATTGGTGTGATTTTAGCGGTTTTAGCTTTTAATCAAAATTCTGAACCTGCAGGAAAGGATGGTACTTTAGATGACAATGAAATCTGAAACAGGTAAACACCTAGACAAAAAAACATTACATTCTGTATTCTGGAGAGCATTCTTATTACCTTCATGCTATTCCATGGACCGTATGCAAGCTCCTGGTTTTGCATATTCAATGATTCCAGTATTAAAGAAACTATATGGCGATGATAAAGAAAAATTAACAGAAGGTTTATTACGTCATTCTGAAGTATATAACAACACATATGCTTGTTCTCCATTTGTACTTGGTATTGCAAGTGCAATGGAAGAAGAAGCTGCGAACAATCCGGATTTTGATACTTCTTCAATCAATAGTATTAAGGTTGCTTTAATGGGACCACTTTCTGGTATTGGTGATACTTTCTTCTGGGGAACATTTAGAATCTTAGGTGCAGGTGTTGGTATTTCTTTTGCACAAAAAGGATCAATTCTTGGACCTATCCTATTCTTGTTAATTTATAACATTCCACATATTTTAGTCAGAGTTTATGGTATGAAATACGGTTACCAGTTAGGTGCAAAATCAATCGATGCTCTTGTTAATGGTGGTTTGATGAATCGTGCAACAAAAGCAGCAACAATTATGGGCTTAACTGTAATTGGTGGAATGATTGCTTCGATGGTTAATTTCAATGTAGCTGCAGTTGTAAAAATGGGAGATATCTCATTTAGTATTCAAACTGAATTATTAGATGCAATTTGTCCAAAAATATTGCCTTTATTACTTACATTTGGCGTATACCACGCTCTAATGAAGGGTAAAAAGCCAGTTACAATTATGGTTGTTCTAATTGTTGCGGCAATCGCAATGAAATTCTTTGGAATTATTTAAAATGAGGTGTGAAAATGACATTAGTAGATAACGATAAAATGCTCGAATATATTCATGAAGAGCAAAAATATGCATTACATATTTTTGATAACGCTGAAGCAATTTGCAAAGATTTTGCTGATAACTATGCATCAAAGAATTATGGAAGAGTATTAATTGTAGCTTCAGGTACATCTAATAACTCTGGTTTAACAGCAAAACATTTCATGGAATATGTATTAAAGAAACCAGTACAATTATTTTCTTCTTATGACTATGCACATTACAATAAATTGTTTTGTCCAAATGATTTAGTCATTACAGTTACTCAAGAAGGTGAAAGTACAAATACAATCGATGCAATTAATGTAGCTAATGAACATAATATCGATAATTATGTAGTTACAGAAAATGTAGATAATACATGTACTCAACTTGCTAAGGGAAAAGTAACTATCGATTGTGATCGTGAATACTTTGGACCAAAGACAAAGGGATATACATGTACTGTATTAACTCTTTACATGATGGCGTTAGAAGCTGCTCATAAATCTGGATCAATCACTCAAGCTGAATATGAAGAATTAAGAGAAAGATGCAGAAAATCACTTTCTAATATCGATACAATCATTGATGAAAGTGAAAAATGGTTTGAAGATAACAAAGAAGAACTAATTGCATGTGAAAGAGCATTTGTAGTTGGATATGGTCCACATGTTGGTACTGCTTTAGAAGGTGCATTGAAAAGCTTAGAAACTGTAAGATATTTCTATTTCTCTTTTGAAACTGAGGAATTCTTACATGGTCCTCTTGCTGCTGTAAAACCAGATGTATATACATTTATTATTGCTCCTAAAGGACAAGATTATGAAAGAAGTAATGCATTATATACATCAATGGCAGAACAAAATGAACATGTATTTGCACTAGGAAAGCAAGATAACACAACATCTAAACATGTTTTAGCTGGTTCATTTACAGATGATGAATATATGTCAGTATTTGAATATATCGTTCCATTACAATTACTTGCTTATAGAACATTTAAAGGAAAAGGAATTGACCTAAATGTTCGTAATTATCCAAGAACTGGTGCAGCTGTTCCAACAAAAGCAAAAGCCTTAGAACGTAAATAATAAGATTTACTAGTAAAGAAAGGGTTAGCGATATTGTTAACTCTTTCTTTCTCATTCAGTGAAGGTAGAAAGAGAGGAAATATGATAAAAGCAATATTTTTTGATTTTGATGGGGTTTTAGTTGATTCAGAAAAATTACATAGTGATATAACAATTGACTATCTTCACCGTACGAATATGCCCATTCCAGATTATGAAGCATATGGAGTAATCGGTGGTAATCCTAAAATGAATTATTGGGAAAGTGTATATGAACGCTATAAAAATGTAATGCCTTGTACATATGATGAATTAATCACCGGAATTAGAGATGCGCATAAATGTTTAAAGGAATATGACTATAGCAAGATTATGTTTAAAGATGTTCCAGAAACATTAAGAACATTAAAAGATAAGGGGTATCTTTTAGCATTAGCATCATCTTCTGCGATGGATTACTTACTAAAGAACTTAAATTCTTGTGGGATAGATGATATATTCGACTTTATTATTTCTGGTAGAGATATTACAGAATCAAAACCATCACCACAAATCTATAATAAATGTATAGAACATTTTGGTCTAAAACAAACTGAATGTGCTGTGGTAGAAGATTCAACATTTGGTATACAAGCGGCAAAAAATGCAGGGTTATTTACAATCGCAATCAAAGATTATCGTTTTGGTATGAAACAAGACAAAGCAGATGCATTTGCAGATAATCTTACAGAAGCGAAGGATATTTTAATATCGATGAATAGTGGGTATAATGAAATATATGGAAAAGTACAAGATAATTGAAACAGATATAATAAATGCGATACAAGATGGTGAATTTAAAACTGGTGAAAAACTTCCGGGAGAAGTTGAACTGTGCGAAAAATATAATGTATCACGAGTTACAGTACGTAAAGCAATTTTAAATTTAGCAAGTGCTGGTAAAGTATATAGAAGAGCTGGTGATGGAACATATGTAAGTGAAAAACCATTTGTTAACACTACAGGGCAAGGAAGAAGTTTTAGTGAGGATATGAAACAAAATGGAAAAATTCCCGGTTCAATATTGATTAGTTTTAAAATCTCAAAAGCTAAAACAAATGATTTTATTAAAGAGCAATTAAAGTTAAAAGCTAATGAATCATTTTATGAAATTGTTCGTTTGAGAACGGGTGATGACATTCCTATTGCGTTAAGCTATACTTATATTCCTTTTAAAATGATGCCTGATTTTGATATAGATAGAGTAACATCGACAGGATCTCTTTATGCATATTTTAAAGAACAGTATAAACTGGATGCAGTAAGAAAAGAACGCACTACTTCTGCTGTGATGCCGACAAAAGAACAAAAGAAGCTTCTTAAAATATCAGATGAGCCTTTACTGAAGATATGCCATCCTTCTTATACTACATCAGATGAAATATTTGAATATTCAGAAACGTATTATGTTGGAAGTAGATTTATTTATACAAATGTAGATCAAGCAAATATTTCGTTGGGGTAACTAAACAATTCAATAAATAGATAATTTAAAATAGAAAGAAATTTTAAATGAAGGGAGTAGATGTTAATATCTGCTTCTTTTCTTTATGAAAATTGTAAAAATATCTGAAAAATAAATAAGCGTTTTTCTTTACTAAATGTAAATAAAATTTATTTAAAAATAATCGTTAACTTCCCATAAAAATATACATCTATATAGAAAATAAAAGTGAAAAGCTTGAAAAGTGTTGAATTTAAGCACATTTTGAGCTTTTCTTTTTTACTTTGTTTTGATATAATAGATGTATAAAATATACATCTATTGGCGGAGGTACTCTATGAAAAAACTCAACCCTGTTGATCGTCCTGACCGTACTGTTATTGTTCATAAAAATGATGTGGATTATGTTTATTTTACCGAAAAGGTTGTTTACAGTCCTGAAAAGAAACGTTCCAGTCCAAGAAGGGTTTATATCGGTAAATTGAATGATGAAGGAAAACTTTTACCAAACCAAAACTATATTGATATTTTTGGCGCTGTTGAAGAGCGTGTTGATCCATATGAAAGAGGAGATTTTATTTCTGCCGGTCTTCATTGTGCGGTTGATGATATAGCGCATAAACTTCAATTGAGAGAACTGCTTGAAAGCATATTTGGAGAAAACAGTAAAAAGATTTTAGATATAGCCATGTATATGATTGCAGTTCAGGATAATGCAATGTACTGTTTTGAAGATTACGGATACTGCCATTCTCTGTTCAATGGAGAAAACTTCAGTGACAGTTCAATAGGAAGATTGTTTGATGAAATTACTGTAAAGAATATAGATTTGTTTATTAAGTCATGGATTAATATTTATGCCAAAAAGGATATTTATGTCTCCTATGATTCCACCAACATGAACAGTGTGGCAGGTAATCTTGAACTTGTAGAATATGGGCACGCAAAAGACAATTCTGATTTGCCACAGGTAAATGTATCACTCGGATATAATCAGACAGATAATCTGCCGCTTATGTATGAAATATATTCAGGAAGCATTATTGACAATACTGAATGTCAGAAGATGGTGGACAGAGCAGTTTATTATGGATGCGAAAATATAGGGTTTATATTGGATAGAGGTTATTTTTCAATAGAAAACATCAAATATTTTGAAAGACATGGCTTTGATTATATATTGATGACAAAGGGAAATGCCAGATTTGTACAGGAGGCAGTAAACGAAGTTGGAGCAGTATTGAAAAATGGTGTAACACATTATCTTCCGGAATATGAAATATATGGAACAACAGTAGAAAAGGAATTGTTTTCTGCAGGGCATAAGCAATATGTACATGTTTATTACAATGGAGTACAGGCAGAAAAAGAAAAAATACAATTCAACAGTCAACTTGGAAAAATAGAAAATACACTGTCGAAAAAGATAGAAGAGAAAATACAGAGAAGAGAAGATGTCAAAACATATGAAACATATTATCGAATGAAGTTTGATGATAACGGGTATTTTCTTAATTATCAGAGAAAAGACAAGAACATAAAAGAAACTGTAGACAGAATGGGATATTTTGTAATAGTCACATCGAAGAAAATGAATGCAGAACAGGCACTGAATATTTACAGGGACAGAGATGCAGTAGAAAAAGTGTTCAGAATGGAGAAGAGTTATCTTGGGTGTGATGTATTCAGAGTACATACAACAGACAAGCTTGAAAGTAAAATGTTTGTATCGTTTATAGCATTGATAATAAGAAATGAAATCAGTAAAAAAACAAAGAAACTATATCAGTCAAACCGTTCGGAGTACACAATACAGAAGATAGTGCAGCAGCTGGAGAGACTTGGATTAACAAGACTGTCAGATGAGAAGTATCACGAAAGATATAATCTTACAAGCAGACAGAAGAAGATACTGAATGCTTTAGAAATAAAAGAAGCAGAATATCATAAATTTGTAGAAGAAGCTAAAAAACAGGTTAAATAGCAAACCTGTTTTTTCTAACGTTTTTTAATAGATGTATAAAAATGGTGGGAAGTTAACAAATAATTGTAAATAGTGTTGAATTAAAAAAATAAAGTGGTATAGTAAAATCATCAAGTGGATTACAAAGTAAGCCAATACATAGGAGGAGCAAGTGAGACATTTTATTATATCTTCTCATTCCCACCTTGCTGAGGGAATGGTAAGTGCATTGGAATTAATCGTTGGCAAAATTGATAATTTAAGCTTCTATAATGCATATATAGAAGAAGAAACTGGCGATCATGAACATTTCAAAGAAAAAATCATGCGAGAGATTAATTCGATTCCAAAAGAAGATGACATCATCATCATGACTGACATGTTTGGTGGTAGCGTCAACAATGAATTACTCGAATTATGCAAAATAAAAAATTGCCATTTAGTAACAGGAATGAATCTTCTATTAGTAATCGGACTTTGCTTGGGAAGCGAAGAAGAACCAATTAATGAACAAATTCATCGCTTAGTCGAAGAAGCAAAAACAGGAATTATTTATTGTAATGAACTAAATTCAGATTCTGAATTTGAAAACGAAGAGTTCTAAAGGGGAAAGGAGGAAAAATACATGATTAAGAATTTAAGGGTAGACCATAGATTACTTCATGGTCAAGTAGCATTCTCATGGACAGCATTTCTTGGTGCGGACTCTATTTTACTAGCCAGCGATAGCTTGCTAAATGATGATTTAAGACTAACTGCAGTTAAAATCGCTAGGCCGCCTGGAGTAAAACTTGTTGTTAAGACAATTGATGATTCTATTAAAGCAATTAATTCTGGTGTAACAGATAAATATAAGTTATTTGTTGTTACAGACACAATTAAGGATGCCGGAAGAATTGCTAGAGAATGCAAACTTAATAGTATTAATTTAGGTGGAACAAAGTCAGCGAAAGATAAAAAGAAATTATCAAAAGCAATCTACGCAACTGATGAAGAAATTAATTTGCTGAAAGAGTTAGATGCTGAAGGAATTAAAATGACAATTCAAATGATTCCAAGTGAACCAGAAATTAATGTACAAAGTGTTTTAAATAATTTTTAAGAAGGGAGATAAAAATGCTTTTAGTTCAAACACTTTTAATTACAGTAGTAATTTTTCTCGCAAGATGTCACACAGTTTTTGGAACGTGTCTAGTTAATAGACCTATCGTTCTAGGAGCTTTGACAGGACTAGTAATGGGGGACCTAAAACAAGGTGTTATCATGGGTGGAACTCTAGAACTAGCTTATGTAGGTGCAGTGTCTATCGGTGCTTATGTACCACCTGATATGGCATGTGGAACAGTTTTAGGAACAGCTTTCGCAATTGAAGCTGGAATGGGGCCTGAAACAGCTCTTGCATTATCTTATCCTATCGCAGCTGCAAGACAAGCAATCGGTACTTTAGGTACACCAATTGGATTATGGTTCTTGCATAGATGCGATAAATATGCAGCAGAAGGCAATGTTAAGAAGTTTGAAAGAGGATATTGGCTATGTGCTTTCGTTGGCAAACTTATATTCCTTCCAATTACACCATTAGCATTCTACTTTGGCTCAGATGCAGTTATTTCATTAATTAATTTATTACCTCAATTCGTTATCGATGGAATTGGTATTGCTGGTGGATTACTTCCAGCATTAGGTTTTGCGATGTTAGCACAAATGATTATGAACAGAAAAGTCGTTGTATTCTTCTTCCTAGGATTCTTCACAGTTAAATTACTAGGTGTTGGAACAACAGGTGTAGCAATCTTCGCAGTAATTCTTGCGATTGTATTAGTTGGAATTGAAAAGAGTATGGCTGACATGCAAAAAGTAACTTCAACAGGAGGCGATTTCGATGAATTTTAATCTATTAACAAACATAATGAATCCTGATCCAGATAATCTGATTACAAAAGAGGATTTAAAGAAAGTATATTATCGTTCTATTCCAATGGAAGCTACTTGGAACTACGAAAGACAAATGAGCTTAGGTTATTGCTATGCAATATTACCAATACTTAAAAAAGTTTACAAAGATAATCCTGAAAAACTTACAGATGCAATGGTAAGACATATGGAATTCTATAATACTACTCCATTTATCATTACATTCCCATTAGGTATTACAGCAGCTCAAGAATTAGAAAATGCAAAAAATGAAAACTTTGATACAACTCAGATTGCAACAGTTAAGACAGCTATGATGGGACCAATCGCTGGTATTGGTGACAGCTTCTTCTGGGGTACATTAAGAGTATTAGCAACAGGTATTGGTGTTTCTCTTGCTGTTCAAGGAAGCATCATGGGTGCAATTCTATATCTAGCAATATTCAACGTTCCTCATTTCTTAATGAGATATGCAGGCGTATTCTTAGGATATAACTTAGGAACAGATTTCTTGAAGAAATTGGATGAATCTGGTTCTATGCAATTATTGACATATGGTGCAGCAATTGTGGGGTTAATGGTTGCTGGATCTATGACAGCTGAAATGGTTTATTTAAATTTAAATATTCCAATTGGTATTGGTGAAACAGCCAGTTCATTACAAACTATTTTGGATGGTATCGTACCTGGTTTAGTTCCACTTGGAATCTTCGGTTTAGTATATTGGCTATTAAAGAAAGGTATGAAACCATTACCACTAACATTCACATTAATGCTTGTTGGAATAATAGGCGCTTGGTTAGGAATTTTTACAGCATAGTATAGGAGGACAAAAAGATGCTTGGTTTTGAAAAAGAAAAATATATGGCAATGGGTAATCTAGTTCAATCAAAAAGAGGCGAACTAGAAGCGATTGCTCAAAAATTGTATGATCGTAATGTAAAGAGTATTTTCTTCACAGGTGTTGGTGGAACAACTGCTGAATTCACATCATTAAAGGCAGCTATCGAAACAAAAACAGCTTTACCAACATATGTAGTAAACGCTGCAGAGTTAATGCTAAAAGGAAATACACAACTAAATAAAGATTCTATCGTTATCACAGGTTCTAAATCTGGTGATACAAAAGAAACTGTTGCAGTAGCTAAATGGTGCCAAGAAAGAGGAATCGAAGTAGTAGCTATTACTAAAGAAGGTACTCCATTATGTGATTGTGTAGATTATCTATGCACAATGGATACATCTGGTGTTGAAAATACATATTTATCATTCTACTATATCGTATTAAAGCTATTAAATCTAAGAGGCGAATTCGAGGATTATGATGAATTTGTAGAAAACATGACACACGTTCATGAATCTTTAATTAAAGTTAAAGAAAAGTTTGATCCAGTAGCGGAAACAATTGCTAAAAAGACATATAAAGAACCATATCTAATGTGGATTGGCTCTGGCACAGTATGGGGTGACGTATATATGTTCACAATGTGCATCTTAGAAGAAATGCAATGGATTCGTACAAAAGCTGTTTCTTCTCCAGAATTCTTCCATGGAAGTTTGGAACTTGTTGATGAAGATACATGTGTATTCTTATTAAAAGGTGTTGGCGAATGCAGACCACTTGATGAAAGAGTTGAAAAATTCTTAAATCAATATGCTGAAAAGAAAGTGATTATTGATTTGAACGATTATAAACTTGAAGGAGTAAGTGACAAATTTGCAGATTTATGTAGCCCAATGGTAGCAGAAACAATTTTGACAGGTCGTTTAGCTAGTCATTTCGAACATCATACTGGCCACTCACTAGCCTTCAGAAGATATTATAGACAATTTGATTACTAATATAAATATTTGTTGTTTGTGTGTAATTGTTCATTAAACAATCATTAAAAATTGATCCAATTATAGGTGGGGACAAATAGTCCCTACCTATTTTGGTGTGTGCCGGGCATGGCATGAGTTCAGTTGGAGATAAACCAACCACAGGTAGTTA
>OIYG01000672.1_pt1 | contig 31564 bp, 35 predicted proteins | sample 1587861 | NCBI WGS metagenome assembly OIYG01 (sample SAMN03283272) | human gut metagenome | biome: human-associated habitat; material: feces | host: Homo sapiens | place: Peru | collected 2012 | reverse complement strand
CGGCACGCGGTTTTGGAGACCGCTGCTCTACCAACTGAGCTATACCCCTATATTATGCGGTTTGATAGTGGTGGGCCAGCAGGGACTCGAACCCCGGACCGTCCGGTTATGAGCCGGATGCTCTAACCAACTGAGCTACTGGCCCCTATTCAAACCGCTTAAATATTATATAGTTATAACGCCGATATGTCAAGACATTTTTTCGTTTATATAGATTTATTTTTATAAAAAATCAAAAATAGGGGACATTCGCCGAAAATAATAAATATAAGTCGTGAGTAATTATCTCTTATGATAATCGTTGCAAAAAAATGGGAACTCATATTTAAGAGCTCCCATTAAATTTATTCAATTATTCCGGAAGCGTTTCAACTTCAATACTTGCTTCTACTATATGGGAGCTGTGAACCTTTTCATAAATAGGCTCAAGGCGTTCCTTTGTAAGCGGATATGCAAATTTGTAAAGAATGAAAATAAGTGTGTATGTAATTGCAGGGATAAGCGTACAAACCTTGAGAATGCCCTCGCTGACACCCTCAACATAGCCTGCGTTAGCCATTATCTGAACATCATAACCGACCTTGCCGAGAAGCATAAGTCCGCCGTAGTCTGCGATTGTCTGTCCGAGCTTGCGGCAGAAGGTATATACTGCATAAATTGCACTTTCGCTCTTAATACCCGTTTTGTACTCCTGATAGTCAATAACATCCGCAACAACTGCCCAGTTTGTAATTGAAACGAAGGAGTAACCAAAGCCGATAATGAACAATAAAATCATAAACAACCATGACTGATCTCTGTCGGGCTTAATAACAAAGCAAGCGATTGCAGCTGCAGCAGAGAAGAAAGCACCAACTGCACTTAACTCTTTTTTGCCGTATTTCTTAACAAGCTTCGGAACAAACGGAATCATAAGTGCCATAGGAAGATACTGTGCGATCGTACCTATTACCGAAAGGCTTGTATTACAGAAATAGTTTTTGTAAAGGTATTGGTTAAGTGAAGCAAATTGAAGTTGACCGCTGATAAGAATACCTGTAAGTGCAAGTACAACAAACGGTCTTGACTTGAGCATACCGAGATATGTCTTTTTAAGGTCAACATGCGGATCTGCCTCTGACGGTACACGCTCTTTTGTTGTTGCATAGCAGGAGAAATAGAAAATAATTGCACACGCTGCCATAGCAACCGCAAATAAAAGCATTCCCTTTGAATTTGCAACGTTGTATGTTCCGCCGTTTCCGTCGCTGACCTTTGTGTAGATGATGAAAGGTGCGAGGAGCAGGGGAGCAGCGCCGCCGATTCCGCCACCTATTGTCCTGAAGGTGGAAAGCAAGGTTCTGCCCTCGGGATCGTCTGTGATAACCGATGCAAGCGAGCCGAAAGGTACGTTCATTCCCGTGTAGAGCATGCCGAACGCAATGTATGTAACATATGCGAACAGGAGAATTAACCAATCACGATTTGTGAACTTGCTTATATCCATAAAGCAGATAAGCTGGGATAAAGCAAGGGGAATTGCAAGCCACTTCAAATAGGAACGGTACTTTCCGTCTTTGTTTGGTTTTCTTTTTGCAACAATCGAGCCCCACATCGGGTCGTTGATAGCGTCCCAAAGACGGGTTATCAAGAACAGATTTGCAACCTTGTTGGTAGCAATTTGCAAAACATCCGTATAGAAGACTTTAAGGAACGACGAAACATATGTCAGCACAAACAGGTTACCTGCGTCGCCGAGCATATATCCCATGCCTTCCTTAATGCCGATTTTATTCGGATGAACGCTTTGGGTCTCGGTGTTGTTTTCTTTTGTTTTTTTCAATAGAATCACCCCTAAAATGATTTAAAACCATTATATCATTGCCAAAGATATAAATCAATCGGCAATTTATAGCTGACCGTGAATATTCAACGCAGAATGTTAAAGACACCCATTTTGTATGAGTGTCTTTAGTTTTTATGTAGAAACACTTCTAAAAATATTCAACGCTTATTGCATCAAAACGGCATTTTGTGGCACATACACCGCACTTGAAACATTTTTCTTGATTTATAACGAATGGCTCTTTAACTTTTCCTGTTATCGCACCGGCTTTGCAATTACGACTGCAGAGAGAACAACCCTTGCACGCATCGGTATTTATTGTAACCGATTTAATCTTTTTGTAGCCTTCGGGAGAAATAATTGCATCATTCGGACAGATATGCGAACACTGTGAACATTCCACACATTTTGTTTCATCAATTTTATAGCTGGAACAGTCAACTTTTGCAGGCATAACTGCGCCGAACAGACAAATATAAGCACAAGCGCCACAACCTACACATTTAGCTCTATCGATTTTAAAAGCCATAGTTAACCTCCCGACGAGGGAGAGAGAAGCCATACTTCATCGCCCTCGTTCAACTTTTTCTTTTTGCGTTTGCAGTGTTCACCGTTAATATATACAGTTGCATCAAAAAATGAAAGTTCTTTTTGAAATTCGTTTGCTGTAATGTCATTTAGTTTGAGAATTAAATCGGATAGCTTTTCAGCTTCGATTTCGAGATTTGAAATATGTGTATCTATTCTATATACTCCGAATAATTTAACATTTACTTTTGCCATTTTTCTCCCTCCTAAATTTAATTTTTTGCTGCTGCAACAGCTTTGTCATATGTGTCTTTGTCAATTTTAACTCTGAGTGTTTTAAGCCTGTGCCAAGTTGGGATACCGTCTTTCCAACCACGAGCACGATAAAAGGATTTTTTCATTTTTTCAAGTGGCACTTTTGTTTTTGGATTGTTTGGATTTTCCAATTCTTCGGTCAACCGTTTGGGTAGTTTGTCAGCACCTGCTTTTTGACCTAAAATGATGTTTCCTATTCTCTCCGCATTCCAACCGTAAGCACCCCATGTGAGCATTGTTGCCATATTAGCTTTCATTCCCGTTGCATATTGAATTGCAATAGGGTGGGGTATTAAAGGAATATTTATTTTAGGTGCTTTCGTAAAGTGACTTAGCAGATTTACAACCGGACCCATATAAGGCAAGCAGTTAAGTATTATTTTTGTAAGTAACAAGTTAGGCTTACTTATCAAAAATCCGGGGAAAACCGCATAACTTGTAAATAGGCAACAACCTGCCGAAGAAACAGATTCCATAAGGTTTTGAAGCATAATACTCAATGCCGCTTTTCCGTGAGGCGTTAAGGAGTCGATGTCAAGTCCAAGTCCCTCCATAACTACCATATATCCTGCATTAAGGTGGCAACCGCCACGGTTTGATGTGGCATAGCCAAGTCCTTGACCTACTGCGTTTCGTGGTTCATAAGCCGCAAGTTCCATACCTTTTGCGTGAATTGCGTATTCTTTACCGCCGTATTTTTCGCTTAATCGTTTAGAACCGTCAGCAAGTTCGTCACCGACACCTCGGCGGTGAGCAATATCTTCAAATATCTGTGAAATGTTATCAGTTTCGCCAAAATGCAACCCGAAATCGTGAACGCCTTTTTCGGCAAGTTCCATAGCAAAAGCGACAGTTCCTGCACAGGAAATGGTATCCATTCCAAGTTCGTCGAGTTCATAATTCCATCTTAATATTTTTTCAATATCATCATTTAAAATATTAGAACCAAACAGACCGAGAGTTTCAAGTTCGGGACCTTTTACAACTTTTCCGTTTATTTCAACTTTTCTTGAGCAACGGATAACGCAAGTAGTACAAGCGGAACTTGAAACAAGATGATTTTCGGTAAGCTCTTCGCCCGATATTTTTTCAAAATTTTCATATCGACCTGATGAAAAATTCTTTGTCGCAAGAATTGAATGTGCTTGCATTGGTGCTACAAGGCCTGCCGTTCCGAGCTTTCTAAGCTGTCTGCCTGTAAGCGGATGTCTTTTAAGCATTTTTGTCCACTTGACATTGAAATTTTTTAACTCTTCGGGTTCGTAGATTGTTGGTAACTTTGTTCCTTTTGCGGTTACGGCTTTAAGTTTTTTGTCACCGAAAACAGCACCTACTCCGCCACGACCTGCTGTTCTTTCATTACTGAAAACACAAGCATACAGAACCTTATTCTCTCCTGCGGGGCCGATAACCAATCTGCCGGAATAGTCGAGCAGTTTTTCCTGTGCTTCTCCTGTCGAAAGCCCCCAAAGTTCATCGGCACTTTCAAATGTGACATTATCCGATTCGATGTGAACGGTAACGGGATTTTCACTTCTTCCGCTGAAAATCGCAGCGTCATATCCTGCTCGTTTAAGAGAAAGACCGAAATCACCGCCGCAATTTGATGATGTGATAATATTAGTAAGCGGTGAAATTGTAGAAATATTAAAGCGTGAAGTGTTCGGGCAACCGCAACCCGTAAGAGGGCCTGTTGTGATGACAAGCCAATTATCCTCGTCAAACGCTTTCATTTCAGGCGTTATATGTTGTAAAAGTATGTCGGCAGCCATTATTTTACCGCCGAGAGTACGCTCTCTGTCCTTGTCCGTCCACGGAAATTCATTATAAGTTTGAGTTGTTAAATCAACAAATAACACTCGACCCATATATCCGCAATATTCAGTCATTTTTATCCACCCCTTATTTCAAGTGTGCGAATTTCATTGTTGTCGTAAATATAAAGCTTACCGGCACTTTCTGTTTTTTCAAGAAAGAGGTCGGTTGCGAGTTGTGCTTCAAGTGCGCCTATGATTGCCGCCGTAACACTTGTTGATTTTGGTTTGGTTTTTGGCTTTTTTAAGCAACCGGCTTTTTCTAAATCGGGAGTCATTTCGGGAAGATACATATATGCTATTCCGAAAAATCCGTCAATATTACCGTTGACACAAGGCATTTTAGATTCTTTGCAAAATGCGTTTATCTGTTTTCTTGTTTCAATATTGTCAACTGCAACTACGAGAATGTCATACCCGTCGGCAAGTGAGTTCTCAAATTTGCCAAAATGATATTTGATTTCGGTTTCGAGTGAATAGTCCTCTAACTTTTCAGCAAGAACTTTTGCCTTTACTTTGCCGATATCTTTGCTCGTAAATAAAAATTGACGGTTGAGGTTTCTTTCCTCTACCGTATCGTAATCTACAAGTAAAAGTTTTCCTATACCCGCACCGACTAAATGTACGGCAGCGTTTGTTCCAAGTCCTCCGCAACCGACAATGACTGCACTGTTTTTAGAAATATCAAAACCTTGTACTTCTGCTTTTGTGTTCATTTCAGTAGTTACCTCCGCAGTTTTGTGTTTTTCCGCTGAGAGTTTCAACGGCGTGGGGGAGTACATTTAGAATTATATCAATACTTTCTTTTACAGCTTTAGGACTGCCGGGAAGATTGATGATAAGCGATTGCCCTCTAATACCGCTGACAGCCCGTGAAAGCATTGCGTTATCTGTAATTTCAAGACTTTTTGCTCTTATAGCTTCTGATATTCCCGGTACCTCTTTTTCAATAACATCTTTAGTAGCCTCGGGAGTAATATCTCTTGGGGCAAAGCCTGTTCCGCCGGTTGTAAAAATCACATCACATTTTTCTTTGTCTGCAAGTTCACATATTACATTTGATATAAAATCTTTTTCATCGGGAACGAGTTTGTACACTTTTTCATCACATAAAAGTTTTACGCAATCAGCTATAACAACACCGCTTTTATCTTCGCACAAGCCCTTGTAACATCTATCGCTAACGCATATAATTCCAAATTTCATACAAATCACCTATAAATATTCTACCACAAAAAAATATTTAGTTCAATATGCCGATTTTTTTCTTTTATTCTATTAAAATATGTGTTAGAATATAACATACAACATTTCCGACTCTGTATGCCTAAATGATTTTCACAAGGTTTGCAGAGCGTAGCCGAAATAAATTTCACATCGGCTAAAAGGGTATAGCGGGAAACGGCTATGCCTTCCGTTTTGAAAAGGAGTAGTTGTTATGAAAAAGGTACTGGCATTATTATTGGCATTCGTTATGTTGTTAGGTCTTTGTGCTTGCGGTGCAAATCCTACCGACAAAATTAACGACGAGAACAAGGTTATTCGTCTTTCGACAACAACCTCTGTTAACGATTCGGGACTTCTTCCGTATCTTCTTCCAACATTTGAAGCGAAGACGGGATATAAAGTTGAAGTTCAATCCGCGGGCACGGGCGCTGCGATTCAAAAGGCTGTTGACGGCAATGCAGACGCAATTCTCGTTCACGCAAAGGCTTCTGAGGAGAAATTCATTGCTGACGGTTACGGCGTTGAGAGAATTCCCTTTATGTATAACTATTTTGTTATCGTAGGACCTAAGAATGATCCGGCAGGTGTAAAAGACAGCAAAGACGCAGCAGAAGCATTCGGCAAAATAAAAAGCAGTGAAAGCAAATTCGTTTCTCGTGGTGACGAAAGCGGAACGCATAAAGCAGAGCTTAAAATTTGGGGTAAAGGAAATGAGCCGTCTGCCGACACGGATAAATGGTATATAAGTGCAGGTCAGGGAATGGGTGCTTGTCTTTCAATGGCAAGTGAACAGCAGGCGTATTGTCTTACAGATAAAGCTACTTTCCTTTCAATGAAAAATGACCTTAATCTTGACATTGTGCTTGAAGAGGGCGAGGATATGAAGAATACATATTCTCTCATCGCTGTTAATCCCGAAAAGATTGACGGAGTTAATACCGAGGGGGCAAAGGCGTTTATTGATTGGATGCTCAGCGACGAAGCAAGCGAGCTTATCGCAAAATACGGTGAAAAAGAGTATGGTGTTGCTCTTTTCAAACTTATTGAACAAAAGTGATGGAAAGCATAAAGCAGGCATTTAATCTGCTGTTTTCCCTTGATAAAGAATTGTTGCAAATAATCGGCGTTACCTTGAGGATGTCTTTTTTCAGCACAACAATTTCGTGCCTTATCGGACTTCCTCTCGGTGCGCTAATAGGTACGCATAAATTCAAAGGAAAATCGTTTGTTAAAAAACTAATACATACATTGATGGGCTTGCCACCTGTGGTGGCAGGTCTGCTTGTTTATACATTGTTTACGCATTATGGTCCGTTTGGTAATATTAATCTGTTGTTTACCGTTAATGTTATGGTAATAGCGCAGGTTTTGCTTATCACACCTGTTGTAATCGGATTGTCAGCTTCTTTTATTGAAAGTATCTCAAAGCCTGTAATAGAAACTGCAAAGGGAATAGGACTTTCGAGAGGTAAAATTATAGGATTGTGTATTTCCGAGGGGCGTTCATCTTTACTTTCTGTTGTGCTTAATGCATTTGGTCGCTCTATCGCCGAGGTAGGTGCGGTAAGTATTGTAGGCGGTAATATTCAATGGAAAACGAGGGTAATGACCACGGCGATTATGCTTGAAACCAACAAAGGCAAATTCTCTTTTGCACTTGCACTTGGAATAATACTTTTAATTATTGCATTTACCGTAAATGCAATCGCTTCGTTTATAGTAAAGGAGCCGTCTGATGATTAAGATAAATAATTTGAAAAAATCTTATGGTGAACGAACCGTTCTCGATATATCGGAACTTTCAATCAATGATGGCGAAATTGTTGCTTTTGCAGGTGCTAACGGTAGCGGAAAAACTACGCTTTTGAGCATACTTGCGAGTATTAACAAGGCTACGGAAGGGAAAATCGAGTTACCGAAAGAAGTTTTGTATCTTCCGCAAAAATGCTATGCTTTTCGTGGCGATTTATTAAAAAACATTACTGTTGGCGGTGCTGATAAAAATAAAGCGGAAGAATTGCTTGAAACACTTGAACTTTCTCATTTGAGAGACAAAAAAGCAACTTCGCTTTCAGGCGGAGAATTACAGCGATTGGCTTTATGCAGATTACTTGTAAGGGATTGCAAATTGCTTTTACTTGACGAACCTACAAGTGCGTGCGACGCTAAAGGTGCCGAATTGGTTATAAAAGCGGTTAAAGATTATCAAAAAGAGCAGGGGTGTTCGGTTTTAATCAGTACACACTCTCCTGCATTGGCTGTAAATATTGCTGATAGATTGATAATTCTAAATGACGGTAAAATTGAGGCTGACGGTGACCCGAAAGAGGTGCTTACAAGCCCAAAAACCGAGTGGGCGAAAAGTTTTATTGCAGGGTGGAGGATTTAATGCTTAATGTTTTAACAAGGGAAGAAGCGGTGCGAATTATAAAGGATAAAACCGCACACATAATTCCCGACACGGAAAAAGTGAAGATTGATTGTGCACTCGGGAGAACGCTTTCGGCGGATATAATTTCAAATGAAAATATACCTCCGTTTGACCGAACAACCGTTGACGGTTACGCTGTTTACGCCTCTGACACATTCGGAGCAGGGGGCAGTAGTCCCGTTCAACTTGAAATAGTCGGTGAAATACTTATGGGTGAAAATGCGAATTTCACTCTTAAAAGCGGTCAATGTGCAAAGATTTCAACAGGCGGTATGTTCCCGAAAGGTGCCGACGCTTCGGTTATGGTTGAACATACGGACAGTGAGGATGAACTGTGTCTTGTTTATAAATCCGTTGCGCCTTTTGAAAATGTTACAAAAACAGGCGATGATATTTCAATAGGTGAAACCGTTTTGAAAAAAGGTACTGTAATTACGCCAAAGCAAATAGGTGTGCTTTCCGCTCTCGGAATATATGAAATTTCAGTTTTTAAGAAGCCGATAATTGCAATTATTTCAACAGGTGATGAAATTTCAAACGAGCCACAATCCGGTCAAATAAGAGATATAAACACCTATCTTTTATCGTCTCTCGCTACAACTTACGGTTTTGATGTTTATGAATATGGTGTAGTAAAAGATGATAGAAAAGAAATAGAGAATGCTGTTAAAAAGTGTTTGAATAAAGCCGATGCAGTGCTTATTTCGGGCGGTTCATCGGCAGGCACAAGAGATATGACCGTTGATATTATAAATACACTCGGAAAAGTATATTTTCACGGAATAGCTATGAAGCCCGGTAAGCCGACTATATTCGGTATCGTTGACGAAAAACCTGTTTTTGGATTACCGGGACATCCGTTGGCGGCATATTTTGTGTTTCGTCTTATAGTTACGGAATATTTGAGAAATATTATGGAAATGCCCATTGATAAACCTAAAAGAAACGGTTCGCTTTCCGTTAATATTCCGTCAAATCATGGCAGAGAGGAATTCTTGTGTATTAGATATGACGAAAACAATAAAATCGTTCCTGTTCATACGAAATCAGGGTTAGTTTCAGTTCTGTCTGAGGCTGAGGGGTTTATTGTAATCCCACGAAATACCGAGGGATTATTTAAAGAAACAAATGTGGATGTATATGAGTTATGAAATATAATTATTTGAACAATATTCCTCTTGATGAGGCTAAAAATAAATATCGTGAACATTTAAAATCAGTTGTGTTTACACCGAAATACGAAACAATATCAGTATGTGACGCTTGTGGTAGAGTGATTAAAGACGCTGTTTATGCGCATATTTGTTCTCCACATTATAACGCTTCGGCAATGGACGGGGTTGCGGTGAAATCGGAAATTACTTTTAATGTAAGCGAGCGTACTCCTGTTACTTTGACACCGTCAGACTATACGGTGGTTGATACAGGTGATCCTTTACCCGAAAATTCCGACGCTGTCATTATGGTTGAAGATTTAATTGATAGCGGAAACGGTAATTATGATATTATTTCTTCCGTTGTGCCGTGGCAAAATGTTCGTCAAGTCGGTGAAGATATATGTATGAGCAATATGATTGCTCCGTCGGGAACAACTCTTACCCCGTCTCTTTGCGGTGCATTGCTTGCGGGCGGTGTAACAAAAATTGAAGTGCTAAAAAAACCGCTTGTAGGCATAATACCGACAGGCGATGAAATTGTGCCACCGACAGATAACCCGAAAATAGGCGATATTATAGAATTTAATTCGACTGTTTTTAAGGGTATGTTAGAAGGAATGAATGCCGAAGCAAAAATTTATCCGATTGTTCCCGATCAAAAAGAAAAAATTAAACATATGCTTGAAAAAGCTTTGAAAGAGTGCGATATTGTACTCGTCAGCGCAGGTTCTTCCGCAGGTCGTGATGATTATACAAGCGAGATTATCGCTTCACTCGGTACTGTGTTAGTTCACGGAATTGCCATTAAACCGGGTAAGCCTGCAATTCTCGGTGAAGTACATAAAAAGCCTGTAATCGGACTGCCGGGATATCCTGTTTCAGCAATAGTTGTTATGGATGAAATAGTCAGCGAAATTATTGCGATGTATTATGGCAAGCCTGAGTTTCCGAGAGAAACAGTAAAAGCGGTACTATCAAAGAAAATTGTTTCTTCTCTGAAATACAGCGAGTATGTCCGTGTGTCACTCGGTAAAATCGGTGGTAAGATTACAGCATCGCCACTTGCAAGAGGTGCAGGAGTAGTTACGAGCTTTACAAAAGCAGACGGAGTTTTTATTGTTCCTCAAAACTGTGAAGGAGTTGAAGCGGGGGAGGAGATTGAAATCCGTTTAAATAAACCGCTTAATGAGATTGATAATACGCTGATAGTAACTGGAAGTCACGATCCTCTTATTGACGAAGTTGCCGATTTCCTTTCAAAAAAAGGTGCACCTTTTAGAGTTTGCTCGACTCATGTCGGCAGTATGGGCGCTATATATGCTGTGCGTGACGGACTAGCTCACCTTGGCGGTATTCATTTGCTTGATACAAAGACGGGCATTTACAATAAATCTTATGTGGAAAAATATGTTCCGAAAAATAACGCTGTGACTGTAAAAGGAGTAGGCAGAATTCAAGGCCTTATGGTTCAAAAGGGTAATCCGCTTAATATAAAAGAGTTTAAAGATATTAAAGATATACGCTATGTTAACCGTCAGCGTGGTTCCGGAACACGCATTTTATGTGATCACTTGCTTTCGGAAAATGGTTTGACTCCGAATGAGATTAAAGGCTATACTAACGAAGAGTTTACGCATACGGCAGTAGCAGCATTGGTAGCGTCGGGAAATGCCGATGCGGGACTTGGCATATATTCAGCCGCAAAGATGTATGATCTTGATTTTATTCCTATTTGCAATGAAACTTATGAGTTTTTAATTCAAAAGGATTATGTTAATAATCCAATGGTTAAGGCATTTATTGATGTTCTTAACAGCGAAGAATTTAGAAAAAGACTTTCTGAAATGGGAGGATATGTATAATGCTCACCCACATTGATGAGAACGGCAAAGCAGTTATGGTAGATGTCGGCGATAAGAATGTTACCGTTCGCACCGCAACAGCTTATGCAAGAATAAAAATGAAAAGCGAAACGCTCGCAGCACTTTTAGAGGCGAATCTTAAAAAAGGTGACGGATTGGCAACTGCAAGAATCGGAGGAATTATGGGGGCGAAAAAGACAAGCGAGTTGATTCCGCTTTGTCATAATATTCCGATAGATAAAATAACCGTCGATTTTGAAAAAGAGAGTGATACAGAGCTTGGAATTTATGTCAACGCAAAATGCACATATAAAACAGGTATCGAAATGGAGGCGTTGACAGGTGCTTCGGTTACTGCGCTTACAATATATGATATGTGTAAAGCGATTGACCGTGAAATGATTATTGAAGAAATAAAACTGCTTGAAAAAACAGGCGGAAAGAGTGATTATCACCGTGAAAGATAGTTTTGGCAGAGATATTACATATTTGAGAGTTTCCGTAACTCAACGCTGTAATTTAAATTGTGTTTATTGCGGTAAAGAGGACTGCACAAAAAAGGCTAAAGAGCTTTCGCCCAATCAGTATTTTAAAATTGTAAAAGCGTTCTCAAAATGCGGAATTAAAAAGGTAAGAATTACAGGCGGTGAACCGCTTGTAAGGTCGGATATTACCGAAATTATAAGTCTTATTCGCACAATTCCCGAAATTGAAAAAATATCGCTTACAACAAACGGTGTGTACCTTAAAAAATATGCAAGAGAACTGAAATCGGCAGGACTCGACAGCGTAAATATAAGTCTTGACTGTACAGATGGAAGTACATATCGTCATCTTACAGGTGCTGATGTGCTTGAAAAGGTATTGGAGGGCATTGATGAGGCTGAAAAGGTTGGACTTGAGCCGATTAAAATAAATGCCGTGCTTATGAAAGGTGTAAACAGCGACGGGGCAGGAGAACTTATAAACCTTGCCAAAGAGCGTAAAATTGATGTACGGTTTATAGAACTTATGCCATTTTCAGACGAGGGAGAAAACGAAAAGTTGCTTGTAACAGGTGACGAAATACTTGAGCAATTTCCGTTCCTTAAATATATAGGAAATGAGGGCACGGCAAAGTATTATTCGGCAGACGGTTTTAATGGGCGAATAGGACTTATAAATTCCGTAACACACAAGTTTTGTAATGAGTGTAACCGTGTGCGATTACTTTGTGACGGAAAAATAAAGCTTTGTCTTGGTTACGATACAGCTTATGACATTTTACCGTATATTGATGATGAAAATGAACTTGTAAACGAGATGGAAAGTATAATTTTAAAAAAACCGTCAGGACATAATTTTGAAAACAAAAGCATTGCCCACGGATTAAATAAAACAGGAGGTTAACTATGGCTAAAGTAGTTGCAATCAATATAAGTGAACGAAAAAAGACTCCGAAAAAAACAATCGAGGAGGGAACTCTGATTGAGAATTTCGGATTTGAGAATGACGCTCATGCAGGTAAGTGGCACAGACAGGTAAGTCTGCTTGCAAAAGAGAGCATAGAAAAAGCAAAGGGTATGCGTACAGACGGACTTTGCCACGGTATGTTTGCGGAAAATATTACAACAGAGGGAATTGTTCTTTATACCTTACCCGTCGGAACAAAACTGAAAATCGGAGACAGTGCGGTTATAGAAGTGACTCAAATCGGCAAAGAATGTCACGACGGCTGTGCTATAAAAGAACTTGTAGGACAGTGTATTATGCCAAAAGAGGGAATTTTCGGAGTAGTCCTTACAGGAGGAAAAGTTAAAGCAGGTGACGAAATTAAAGTGATATAAAAGCAAAATGAAAGACGGTTGCAAACGCAACCGTCTTTGTTGTCGTGTATTATAGTTAAAATTCCCGCTTGGCTTTATTTGATAATTCCGTAACGCATATCAAGAAGGAAGAAAATAATAATTGCAAATATAATAAATAAAATCAAGCTTATTGGCGTTTTCTTTGCCTTGCGTCCTTGATAATAATTATGCTGTTGAACAGAGCAATCGGCTGATTTTTGAGGGATATTCCTCTTTGACTCAACGACTGTATTTGTAGCTTTACGATATAAAGAAAGAGGATCTGTTTGCTTCATTATGCGTGAATAAAAATCATCAAGCCACTCGGTATCACCGGACTCACACATATTCTGCTCGGTGCAATCCGGTTCGTGTACTATTTTATTTCTAATCTGACGGTAGCGCTTTAGTTGTTTTAGGTCATCATCCCAACCTTTAACCAATGTAGAGCCTCGAGGATTATTCTTCATTTCATTAATATGAGTCATTTCATCAATATAAGAAGTCACACCGTGTATATTATTAAAGATTTCATTACAAAGTTTTTCAAGATGTTTGTACGAATCGAGAAAATTTGAACTCATTATGTACCTCCAAAGTATATTATAAAAATATAATATCACAAAAAGAAAATAACCACAATCTGCTGACTGCGGTTATCTTTGGCGGAAGCGGTGGGATTCGAACCCACGAGCCCGTGAAGGCTACCTGATTTCGAGTCATTCACGCAAAACAGAAGTTAGCGGAATTTGACGGAAGATAAGAGAAGTTACAGGAAGCCTGAAAACCACCGTGTTTCAAGGCTTTTTTGACTTTTCCGACCCAAAATCGTGTCAAAATCAATGTCGCAAAGGAACTATGCTTTTCCCCGAGTTCTAATAAAATTCTAAATGCAATTATTAGAACTTATCATAGAACAAGACCGATTTCCGCCATAATTCAACCTATTTGTCAGTGCAAATCAATCCCCGGTTACGGCGAACACCACACAAAGTCATGTGGTAAAATAGTATTATTTAGAATTACTTAATCCATAATATAAATCAAAATTTTCTGTTGAGCGAATACGGTATTGCTCTTTGAGAATAGCGAAATCTCGATCAACAATTTCCGCAACATTAGGCTCATTATGGGAAATATCAATATTACTTATATTGCAGATTTCAGTAAAAACATTTCTTACAACATAATAAAGCATCATAGATATTTCAAAATATTGAAGCAATGGATATTTAACATGTATTGTACTCCCATGCGTATATCCGTGACACATTTTGTACAGTCGTTTTATTTCATTTAAAGAATCAGATAGTGTATCGTTGGATTCTCGCATCAGATAATCAAAAATTCCGTATATTGAATATCTGTTGTTTTCAGTTGAATTATAAGCGACTATGCTGTCAAGCCAACCATAGTGCAAATAATCAACCCTGCTTTTGGACGATTGATTTTTCCGTTGCTCATATAGTTTATTAAATTCCTCAGGATATTTTTGGCTGCAACAAGATTGTTCTATCTCAAAGTCACTAAATTCAGCATAAGACTCTATAGCCTCTGGATGCTTTTGCAGAATAAGCGTTTTTATGTACAACTCAATCATACCTCGACATAGAGGATAGGCATTGCTGAGAAAGTTGTTTTCCATCAAAGCTAAGGCAGATAAAGCAGTACTCACTATGTCGCCATAATTAACAGCCAACCGATTGGAACTATTATTCAGCAATAAAACGGATTTCATACACATGGCAAACAACTCATAAGGTACAGGAAAATATAGAAATTCATCACCGATTATCAGTTGCTTTTTACGGAAAAATGCACTACCGCATTGACGAAGTTTAATTTTTTCTATTGTTTCTTCAACTATCTGTTTTTGATATGATTCACTTTTTTCGTTGTTGCGGATTTCTTCTTTTGAGAGGAAGATAGAGTGATGACGGTGTATTCCGACAATCATTCGGCATATATCATATTCGGGAGTTTCATCGTGCCCTGTAACAATTCTTTCGCTATCAAAACGGAAATTATAATATTCCAAAAGCTGTGTACTAAGTTTAATAATAACGGAACTTTTTATTTTTATTAAGAAGCTGCCGTTTATTTTGCCTTTAAATAATTGCTTTAAGGTTTTATTTGTTTCTTCGTTTATTACCTTTGGATTAAATGTATTGGAATTGATTGGCGGAATAATTGAATTGTTCATAGAAAATTCCTCTTTAAATTGATGTGAGCATTATACCATAAGTCTTAATGATATTCAATTAAATTTACAGACTTTTTGGAATTAAATACTATTAACGCTATATTTTTTGTTGTAAAAATGCGATTGATGTGATATATTATATCTGTTAGATTATATCCTTTCTATGAGGTGTGTTTTATGGCTGTCAGTTACAAAAAACTTTGGAAACTTTTAATTGACCACGATATGAAGAAAAAAGACCTTGCAAAAGTTGCCGAGATAAGCAATTACACCATTACCAAAATGAGCAAGGGTGAGAATGTTACTGTCGAAACCCTCGGCAAAATCTGTGCCGCCCTTAACTGCGGTGCGGATGATATTATGGAATTTATCCCCGATGAAACAAAGTGAGGTGCGAGTATGCTCGAAAATAAATTAGGAATTACAAATTCACCCGAACTTGCCGAGGCGGAAGAAAGAATCAGCAAAAAGAAAGCAATCGAGCTTTTTGAAAACGGTATTCTTGATGAATTAGTGGCGGGTAAATTTGAATCTCTAAAATCAATCCATAAATATTTGTTTGAAGATATTTATTCCTTTGCCGGAGAGGTTCGCACCGTAAATATTTCAAAAGGCAACTTCCGCTTTGCTCCTCTGATGTATTTGGAAGCGGCACTTGCAAACATTGATAAAATGCCACAATCTACTTTTGATGAAATCGTTGAAAAGTATGTGGAAATGAATATCGCCCATCCTTTTCGTGAAGGCAACGGCAGAAGTACACGCATATGGCTCGACTGCATTTTAAAGAAAGAGATTGGAAAAGTGGTCGATTGGAGTCAGGTTGATAAAGAGGATTACCTACTCGCAATGGAACGCAGTCCGATTAAGGACATCGAAATTAAGCATATTCTTAAAAATGCCTTAACTGATGATATCAACAGCCGTGAAGTCTATATGAAAGGCATCGATCACAGCTACTATTACGAGGGATATACAACATTCAAGACGGAAGAACTTTGAAAATTGTAATGGAGAAGATTTTATGATAAACAATCGTAACCGTGAAACAGAATTATGGGAGGCGGCAGACCTTTAATGTAGCGATTCGTAATAGAAACCATAGATAAGAAAAGTCAATAATTACGAATGTTAAAATAGACTATAGGAATTGGAAACGCAGAAGAAAAATGGTTGTATTAAATTTTTACGGAAAAATTGAACCAATATGCATATCAGAGAAACTTGGGTTGTACATATCGAATCTTCCAAACGAAGAACACAATGAGTGGAGAGGTGATTTAGCTTGCGAACTCGAATTAGCGTTTAGGGCTGACAAAATCTATCAAGAAAAACTCGGAACAAATTACCCCTGCGAAATAATCAACTTGTTTCAAAAACTATTTCCAGAGGATTTGATACCTAAAGCATTTATACCAAGGAGCATTTTGATAAAATTTCAGCTCAAATGATTTGTATTTACCAAGATTATGATTACTCAGATATGCCTCTTGGCGGATGGGATACAAATTGTTTTGATGGACGGTTTTGTGAAGAAGATTATTCTGAGAAAATTATTGATTTTATCAATTTCATTGCTTCTTTGGATGAAACTCAATATTTGATTCCCAAGCCCGTTCCCCAATGGACTTTCTCCTCCAACCATGATGAAATCGATCATTATCGTATTTTCTGGGGTGGTGATTCTGCAGAAAACTATATTTCTACTTTGCAGGAGTGGGGAAAGATATTCGATGGTTTTTTGTGTTCAAGAAATGACTACTTGCTTTTTGATTACTTGGTCAATATGCTTCACATAAGGACAACGAATACAATGAATATCATCTGCTGAAAGCATTTTCCTTATGCCAACTTTTTCTCGAGAAAAACAGGGAAAGTGAGCTTGATACTAAGTTACCACTATTTTTTGAACCGCACAATTTAGAAATTAACACAAAACGACAGGCGGAACTGTTCCGAAAAATGAGAAACAAAATAGCACATGGTGACTTTCTTGCCTTTGAAATTATTATTGAGACATATGCTTCCGAATTTATGGATGGTCGATTTGCATTTGACTATTCAGAGTACAGTCGAAAGAATTGGGTTATACAGCATGTTTGTTGTGAACTTGACAATATTATTCGGAAATTGCTGTGCATGCTTTTGTTCAACAGGAATGAGCTAGAGAATATCAAGAATTATACTTGTAAAGAAATCTGAAAATAACAAGACGGGAAATTATATCTGTTCAGGACAAAAAACTACGAATAAAGAAAAAGCTCGGCTAAAATGAGTAAATCTCATATTTTAGCCGAGTTTCTTCATCTTATTGTTTTGAAATGTCATAAATTCTATTTCGACTTCATATTGAAATGTCATGTTTTTTAATGGTAAAATCCATTGAAAAGTCATTTTTATAAAATCTAAAAATTAATATTGTCCATATCACACTATTATTAAATATGGACTTATATTGGAAACTTCTGATATCAGCCGAAATTTTGTTTTTTCTTAAATGTGTAAATAGCTTAGTATAGGCAATATAAAATTCAATTTGTTGTGGTTGTTATATCGGCCTGTTGCAAATAATTGGACTTTGTGTTACAATTACTTTGTCGAAATACGCTTTTTTATGGGGCAATATGAGTGAAATACTTCGCCTACTATCAGAAAGTAAATCATCTTGTATAGTGAAACGCATTTATTCTTGTCCTTGCGGGAACGGCACTATACAGGAAGAACAAGATTACACTCCCGGTCACAGGGATGGATTTGCCTCCTTGTTGTGTAATAAGTGCAAGAATGATTATTATATTGATTTCGGCAACAGCAGTACAAAATGGTCAATAAAGAAAAGAAAGGAATTAAAGAGTATGGATAATATTTGGTTGCTGACTGAAGAACGTCCTAAAACTTCTGTGGTTTTTCAAATTATCGAAATGTATTGTACAGATTTTAATGATAAAATTACTTTAAACCAAGAAATAAAAATAAAACCGATGACCGAAAACGGAAAATTTGTTTTCACTTATATTGTTGAGGGACTTAAAGTTGAACAGGCGCAAAATATTTTTATAAAAACTATTAGCGGTTATTCAAGTTCCGTAGATTTTTTGCTTTTCAAACAGAAAAATATGCCCAAAGAAAATGATCTTACCGAAATTCCATTAATGGCGATTGAAGAAACAAAAACCAGTGATGATGAATCGCGCAACACGGGAGTATCTCAACGAGTTTCGAAATTCGTTTATTTAAGAAGCTTTTATAGTGATGTTAAAATGTATATGCTGTACAATGAAGAATTGGAAGCGCGTCCAAATAAAAAGCCATCAAACACAAGCATTTTTGGAACGAATATTCTTCTGTCATTAGGTGTAACTATCGTGGGGAAAGATACATCTAAATGGTTTGCTCCTTTCGAATCCTTAGATGAGTTAATAAAATTTAAGTCTGATATGAGAAAACCTCCAAAAGGCAATGTTCCAGTGAGAATTACTAAATATGCTGACAGAATAGAGGTGTCAGGACGATTGTCAAAGCCTGCTAATAAAGGAAATATTGGACACGATCCTAATATAGGAACCATTTCCATGATTGGCGCAGGAGTACGCTCGTTTGATCAGAAAGTAAATATTGTGGTTACTCGTCACGGTGTATCACAAGAATATGTGGAAAAAAATCAGAAGAATAAGTTTTTGTATAATTGTAGTATACTAAATATGTCTCTTGATGGACTGAAAACGCCGTCGTCCATTAAGTTACCTGATTACTATTGGCATTATGAAAGAAAATCAGAAAAAGTTGCATCTATACTTCTTCATTTAACCTGTCTTTATTCAGGGATCAAAGGAATATATGAGAATCATGCCGGATGTGAACGCAGTTATTTTAAGACCAATACTGGTTTACCTATAGCGTTGCCTAAAAAAGACAAAAGTGGTAAAAAATTAAGACTTCCCGATGTCGTTCTTTTCGATGATGATGTACATGAAATATACAATGTCGAAGGCAAAAATTTGACAACGTTAAAGCAAGGCTTGAAAGAAATAGAAACATATGACGCCATTGAAAATGAGTATATCAAAGTTAAATATCCTGGATGTAAAATTGAACGTTGGGTATCAATTTTTGGTGGCAATAAAAGAAAAGTGCCTAATGAAAAAGTTTTGATATATCTTAACGACGATGGAGAAGTTTATATAAACGAAGCCGCTCCTAAGAACATCAAAGTAGCGTTCGAAAAAATCAAAATTACTTGTTAATATTTTCGGAATATTAAAATATATTGATGTATTTGATTTGCGACAAAATCAAACGGATATCCATAAGGAAACAATTTTGAAGATTGATCTGCCCAAATTTTCAACCCTCTGTAATAAAGTTTGGGTATATCGTTAAGGGTATCAATTATTTTTGCATGTAGAAGATTGGTTTCCTTTTTCTTGGGTTGTAAATCCTTGCAAAAAACAACTAAATAGCCTTTTGACTTAAGGTACGGCAACGATTTTTGAACAATCTCCTTTAATAAGGGGAAGAACGCTTCAGGGCTTACATTACCCAAGTCAGCGGAACTGTTTGTAAACGGGGTGGCGGTTTTACCATACACGGGTATATCCGCCCCCGTTTTTTCTTTTGACATCATATTTGCATACGGAGGGTCAATAAGAATCATTCCAGCTTGTTCGCCATTAAGTAATTGAGATATTGTATTTGCATCTTCAAGCAAACAGTTGCTATCACCGCATAAACAATGCTGTTTGGGCAATCCCAAACATTCAGCAGCGGCATAATACGTTTCAATAAATTTTGGATTAAGGTCTATTCCGACTGCCCGTCGATTACAAAGGGAAGCTCCCAAAAGTGTTCCGCCAACACCCATGAAATAGTCGAAAACAATCTCATTCTCTTTGGTGAAAAATTGAATAAGATCACGCATTAATTGAGGTGGTTTTGGAGATGGATGGATTTTACGTATATGATGAGCGTAACTTTCTTCACCCCGAGCAGAGTATCGTGTATTCAAAACAGAGCAAAGTTGGCTGGTCCATTCTGCTCCAGATAAATCATTAATTTTATTCGTTAAGCAGAATCTTTTTCCGTTTGATATTTCAATACTAATATCACTTCCAAGAACAAAGAAAGCATTCTCGATATCATCTTTTACCCATCTTGGCAAAGAAGATATTTCTTCTGCTGTTAAAATATCTTTTACTTTACGCTCCATTTATCATCTCTCACATTTTAATAATTTGTAACTAATACCTCAACTGTAGCATCATTTTTAGCTTTGAATTGATAGTTGCAATTAGAATAACTACTGTTAATAAAATGAATGTTATATTTTTGCGCCCAAGCTTTAAGAATCTTATTCTCATAGCCTTTATGATCAAATACATTAGACAGAGCAAATCTAATTCCTCTCGCATTTGCATCATCTAAATATTCATAGAGAGCTCTTTCTTCGTCTTCTCCCCAATCATGAAAACCTCGATTACCGTCGTTGTATGAACCATTAGTAATTAGATAAGGTGGATCGCAATAAATAAAATCATCTGAGCCTAACCCATCGAGATTTATACCCCTAAAATCTCTTGTGAAAAATTCGAGATTTTTACTTTTCATAGAATCCATAAATAATAAGAGATTGCGTTTTGTGGTTTCGGAAAATTGACTGCGATTTCGACCAAAGGGGTTATTATATTCTAACCGATTGTTAAAGCGAAATTGATAATTAAAAGAAAAACATGAAAGAGTGAATAAGTCAATGGGATTTCCTGTTTGATTATAATAATCACGAAATCTTTTATAGCCCTCCTCATTTTCTTTCGACAACTGATATTCATTGATTTTTTCTTCTATTCTTCGCAAAACTGTTGCTTCATCCGCGTAACAAAAAAAGCGAACCATTTCAACTATGCGACTGTTTAAATCATTGCAAATAGTTTTGTTAGAGCGAACATTTGCTGAAACATTAAAGCCGCCAGCAAATAGGTCTATAAAAGTATCAATTTCTTTCGGGAAAAGTTCAATTAACTGTGGAAGTAGCTTGTATTTTCCGCCAATATAATTCATGGGACTTTTTACAAAACGTTTTTTATCCTTTCTAGGAATCAACAGCATCGGCTCTACTTTGTTGGACAAAACATGTTCATTATGTTTTTGGCACGAGATGTTCTTTTGAGCATAAAATATGTATTCATAATGCTCAGATTTTCCGCTTTGAGGCGCTTTTGATTTATAACGATTGTATGGAATTTTGTACACTTTAACAGATTCATCTATACAATGGAGTTTAAGAATTTCAACGATTTCTTCTAAAGATAAAAGGCCGTCATCACTGTAACTGATTATTATATGTTTAAAATCAGCATCTGAAATAAGATTATCAAAAGATGCTTTCACATTTCGCTTTATACAATAATTTGATTTTTCATTACCATAAGGTCGAACGCCGGTTACTCCCTTCAATATTGGGGAATCATATTTGGCGATAGTTTCAAGAAGATGATAGTTCGGCAAATATTGTCTTTCATTATAGGGTGGATCTATATAGAGAATATCACCGCTGATTTTTTTTATAAGCTCATTAGCATCTTCGTTATAACATATGTTACGTTTTGAATTGTTTAGAACGCCAAGTTTAACTAGTTCTAGGCGTTTATATGCACGTTTATCCCAAGTCTTCAAATATGCACCATAGGTTCCAGTTGTATTAGATACAAAGGGAACTGCTTCAATCAAAGAAGCTAATAAATATTTGTATTCATATGAATCGATGAACTGTTTTTTTCTCCAATTTTCAATAGTTGTACGAATGAAGTCGATTCGTTTTGCGTTCTCTATAGTTAAATATTGGCGCCCCATAGCACCTGCTGGAGAATATTCTTCGGTTACAAAACCAATAACATTGGTAACATCTTCAGTTTCTAAATATGCGAACGGATCTGAAATCCCGATAGATTTAAGATTTTCAAATGTAGGTACATTATTATTCTCAATAGTTGCAGCAGTAAGTACATGTGAAAAATACAAAAGATCATTACTAATTATTCTATAATATTGTTTGAAAAATCTTGATACAGAACCGGTGCCAGAAAAAATATCGCAGAAAATCTCGCTTTGGTCCATACAATTCTCATCAATTACGGCCTTTATATTTTCTAAAAGGTTTGTTTTATTTCCAATGAATCTCATTTCATGAAACCTCCACATCCTATAACATCCTACTTGTTCATTTTACGATATTGCGTAGGAATAGTCAAGAGGTTTTAAAAATATAAAGATAAGATTCCTATAAAAACCGCTCGCAATCACAATGAGCGACATAGCGCTGATGCGTATATAATAACTTTGTCAAAATATGTTGAGAAATAGAAAGATTTGTGGTATAATTCATTATGTATAATTATAACTATAATCTTCTGCTTGTCATAAAACATAATGATATAATGCTTATTTAGAAGGGGTCTAAAACATGAGTGATAGTCAAGCACCGGTGAAAATTGGATTATTGAAATTCCTACGTGAAAGTGTAGGAAGTCAATTTGTTATACCTGTTTACCAGAGAAACTATACTTGGACATGCAATAAAGAGGTTAAACAATATTTTGAAGACTTAGAAAATGTCATCAATGGAAAATTTGACAAGCATTTTATGGGTATTCTTATTTATTTGGATAAACCTCTGGACTTTGCTTCCCGTGAATTTTCAGTAATAGATGGCCAACAGCGTTTAACGACAACTTTTTTAATTCTTTATGCAATAAAAGAATTAATGTTGCAAAAAGGACTTAATGAGGAAGCTCAACGATTAGATGCGCAGTTCCTTACAAATCAATATGTGCCTGATAAATTGAAATTCAAACTTAAGCCCCTTGTTGCTGACGATGAAGTTTATAAGCAAATCGTTAATAATGAGTGGGACGAAATAACCGCAACAAATTCAAACGTGTATAAAAATTATAAGAGAATCAAAAATTATCTCCTTGAATTGTTGAAAACGAGAACTTTCAACGATATTCTTATAGGCTTAGATAAGTTATATGTAGTTTGTATACCCGTAGCAGAAAGCGATAATCCTCAAAAGATTTTCGAGAGCATCAACTCTACAGGCGCAAAACTTGTAGCATCTGACTTGATTAGAAATTATTTGCTAATGAACTTGGATAGCGATACTCAGGAGCAGTATTACAATACATATTGGAAAAAGCTTGAAGAATATATCTCGCCTAATTCTAAAAAACTTGAAGCGTTTTTTAGAATGTTTTTGGCATGCAAAAATAAAGTGCTATCCAATATTACCGTAGTATATTCGGACTTTAAGCAGTGGTATGCAAATGAGATTGCTAACGGTAATAGCGTTGAGGATATATTGAAAAATCTTGTAAGATATGCAAAGTGTTATAATGCTATTTACAACAGACCTGTAGAAAAACTTGAAAAAGAAATTCAAGGCGTTGTTCAGGATTTTCGGAAGAATCTTTCTGAGATGCCAGCACCGTTCCTTATGGAGATGTATTCTCTATATGATTCGTTTGACGAAGAAGGTAATAGGCTGATTTCTGTTACACAATTGAGCGATATTTTAACAATTATAAATATCTATTTATTAAGACGTGCAATTTGCGGACTCGATACAAGTGATATTACTCGCTTGTTTCCGTTGGTTCTTAAAGATGTTATGAATGACTGTAAAGGCAATTATGCTCAAATAGTTGAGTATTTGAAGAAAAATCTTATAAACAAACAGCGTGGCAAGTCTGCAAGAATGCCTGATGATGAAACTATTCGAAATGTGTTAGAGTATGAAAATGTTTATAATTTGAGAGTTACTTTAAGGGCAATATTTGATAAAATCGAAACCCATAATAATCCTGCGCCGGTAGATCTGAGCAAATTAAGCGTAGAGCACCTTATGCCTCAAAGTCCGACTAAAGAGTGGCTTGATACTTTGAATATTGATGATGAAACTTATGAAAGGAATCTCCATAGGCTTGGAAACTTAACACTCGCCACTAAACCAGATAATAGTAAAATGAAAAACAAGCCATGGGAATATAAAAAAGCAATCCTTTCTGACACCGCACACTTAACGATAAATCAGAAAATTCTCGAAAAGGATCGGTGGACGATAGCAGAAATTGATGCTCGTACGAAAGAGTTGATAGAACAAATTATTGAAATTTATCCATATTGTTCTGCTTCTGATGACGTTATTTCAAAACACGTGATTTCTATTAATTGTGATGGCGTGTTTGCTTTGGCATATCTTTACGAGGAAGATGGAAGTGTTGAAGTTCAAGAAGGTTCGGAAATTGTCAAATACGATCCCACAAAAGTAGAGGATTGGCCTTATGACTTGTATAACAATTTGTTAGCAGAAGGCATTATCAAAGAAACCGATAAAGGCGCTGTGTTTGCAAAAACATATATGTTCCTGTCACAATGGAAGTCTTATACGGCATTAAGCTCTGCCGCAGGATTTATTCTTTGTGGTAGCAGAAATGGTTGGGAATATTGGAAAGACGAGAACGGAAATGCTTTAAATGAAAACGCCGAACTCAAACAAAAATTAACGGGGAAATAACAACAACGGTATGGTAAGCGAAACGCATTCTTCTCAACAAAAATTAAAAAATCTTATAAAGTGAAGATCGGCTCTTCAAAAAGAATATATAAGAGCGACTAAATCCGACTGTTATCAATGGATTAAAGATGTTTGAACTTATAACAAAAGAATACTAAAAATCACCCTGTTCAAAACTAAACATTATGCTTTGTTTTTTGCAGTTATTTGGAGGTGCAATTACAACAATTATGTGGAAGCTTATCTTTGATTTTCTTACGGAGCCGCTTGGATTACCAATAGAGTGGTATTGGGAATATGCAATATTGGCAGTTGTTGGTTTTATCGCTTATATCATTGCGTATCGTTGTGTGGGAAAGCTGTACCACAGCGGAGTTATAAACGGAAGAGGAATAGGTTCTTTTTTACATTGGTTGATACGCTTGATATTTTTTGCTGTGATATGGGCAATTACATATGGTGTTATAGTGATAGGGAGAATAATTATTTCTCATTGGATCATAGTCGTTTCTACGCTGATGGCGTTATCAGTTTTGGGGATTTTGCTGTATGTTGTTCTAAAAAGGAAAAATCATTTGAAGCAAGCTCGTCACAAACAAGAAGATAAAGACATGTGATGTATATATGGTTATTTGTCTCTTGCTGAATGCATAGGAATGAGATATGGATTGACTTGTTTAAGAGAAAATCGTGTCGACATTCAACTTTCTTGTATTCATTTCTTATAAAATGCTCACAAATAATAGTGCTTGAAAATTTACAACAAAATAACACAAATAAACAGCGAACAAAACCAACTTGAATTGATTTTGGTCGCTGTTGCTTTATTCTACTGTAATAATTTCAAGCGCTTTTTCTGCTGATATTTTGCCAGCAAGGTATGCTTTCCTTGCTTGTTCGGCTTTGCTCAGCCAATCGTAATATTGCGTAAGTGTATGGCTGTTTGCAGTTGCTTTGGAAGAGTCATTTGTTCGCTCAAAGCGTTTATACATCTTTTTCTTTGTCCTGTCGAAGGTTTGTATAACCGAATCTTGGGCGGCATCGCGCTTATGCTTTAGAGCAGGAGCAATTTGTTTACAGGTCTTATTATCACGGATAATTCTGTCACAGTACAGGGTTGTCCGTTTTGTTTTGGGGATAAAATATTTTCCGCAGCATTGGCAAATGGTAACATTCGGCTGATTTTCAATAAACCGCATCATTAAGAAAATATAGTAATCTATCAGTGAGCGAAAACGGTATTGTACAGTAACTTTTTCACCCAGCGTTTGTATTTGCGTAAACTCTGCACATCTAAAAATGCTGTACTTATTTTCCATATCAAGCGGTGTTCCGTTTCGCAGGTCATACAGTATGTCATTTATAAGGAATTGCAGTCGCATTACCGATGATAAGCAGTCGGTAATCTTTGCCTCGCTGTTTATCAAATACATTGCCGAGCCGTCATCAGGCGGAAGTTGGTCTTCTAAAAGCGTCCGCAGTAATGTTCCGTGCAGAGGATTTGACTCTTCCAAAGCTCCAATAAGTTTATGAACCGTTTTCAGAATTTCTGCATAAGCATCAACATCTATGCCGGCTTCTCCGAAGTCGCCGTCTGTTATTTCAACGTATGAGTCTTCGCACATATTTTCAATATGCTCTAATAACTCTGCATAGTATTTAAAATTTAATTCGGAAAACGCTATGATTTCATCATTGACCGTAGTACGTTCCACTTTTATTGTCTCACCGCTTTTGACGGTGAGATTTCTTTTTATAATTCCGTCATCATTCACGGATACATACAAACCGCATATATTTTGCAATGAATTTTCACCGCCTTGTCTCAAAGTGTTTTTGTGTGATTTTCATCATTAACACTTTGATATTTAGAAGATATAAAAATTACGGTATCATTATAACAAACCAGGCGAAAAAAGAAAAGCTTTAAAAATTGAATAGTCTGCTGTGAGGATACACGGTGTGCACTTTGCGATGACAGCATCATATTTTTGATGTGTTCAGGAGGAAGGGGCTGATTGCTCTCGAAAGGACGGACGAGCGAAGAAGGCAGCTGTGAAATACGCAGTCAGGAAAAGAGCGCAGGAACAAAACAGATGTACAGACAAATCGGCAATCAGGGAAAATGCAAACTTCCTCTTGCACGGAAACTGACACTGCTGAATTTTGATATTTGAAAGGTAGGAGTGGTATATGATTGTTCTGAAATCATCAATCAAAAAGAATAAAGGAGTGAAATTATATGAACGAAACAAAAAATATGCTCACCGTGGTAGACGGTGAAACACTTATGGATATGAAACTTCCGCCAACGAAGTTTTGTGTTGAAACTCTTTTGCCGCAAGGCATTTCCATACTCGGCGGTGCGCCGAAAATCGGCAAATCGTGGATGGTGCTTGATTTGTGTGTCCGTATTGCAAAGGGTGAAGCAATATGGAATCTGTCTACACAAAAAGGCACAACGCTGTATCTTTGCTTGGAAGATCCTTTGAACAGAATACAGCAAAGACTTTGTATGCTCACGGACGAAGTGCCTGAGAATGCATACTTCGCAACTGCCGCAGGCACGCTGGCAGATGGGCTGTGCGAACAGATACGGAATTTTGTTTCGGAGCATCCCGATACGGTATTGGTTGCGATTGATACCTTTCAAATTGTCCGTGCAAACACAACCGACACATCTTACGCTAACGATTACGATGATGTAAGAAAAATAAAACAGCTTGCGGACGAATTGGAAATTTCTATTCTGCTTGTGCATCATTTACGAAAGCAGGGTGACGGCGACCCGCTTAATAAAATTTCCGGTACAACAGGAATCAGCGGAGCGATGGACGCAATTTTTGTGCTTGACAAAAGCAAACGGAATGCAGATACGGCAACGCTCGTTTGTACGGGCAGAGATATTGAATACCGTGAAATGGAGATGAAACTGTCAAAAGAAAATTGTGTTTGGACTCTTGTTTCGGACAGCCTTGAAAATCCGCAGATGATACTGCCCGATGAAATGGTATCGCTTGTGGAGCTTATGAAAGCACAAAAATTCTTTAGCGGAACGAACAGTGAATTCACCGAGCTTTTCAATTCGTACTATGGCAAAAGGCTGTCTGCAAAAAGTCTTAAACAGATGATGAACCGATGGCGGTATTCGTTGGAAGAACAAAGCGTACAGTTTACAAGCCATAGGAGCAACGGGCAAAGGCTTTTAGATATTTCTTATTCTTCCGACCGTGACGAAAGTGCCGTAAGTGACGTAAAGATATTGGACGGTAAATCCTGCGTTCCTTCCGTCCCTTGCGCCCCTGTAAGCGAACGTGAGGCTCTTTCAACAGGAGTTACAGAAAGTACCCGACAGCAGAATAAAACGGCGAAATTCGGCGACAGGAGGCAAATGTGAAATACAAGCGAAACCGAACGCAAAGCCTGACAATCAGGCTGACACCGGCAGAAAAGAAAATGCTTCAAAGCCGTGCTAACGCCAAGCATATGAGCATGACAGATTATATTTTGCTTTCGGCTCTTAAACAGGGCAACGCAAATAATTTTCTCCCTGTGCATATTGACAGGCAATCAAAAAATTCAGCCTAAAATACAGGGTCGAAAATAAAGCAGGAGAAAGGGCCGGTGCCGTCACACCGCCCCGGGTCACATCGGACGGCAGAGCCGACCGAGGAATTACGCTATGTTAAGCCATTTCCTGACACCGCTTGTGTAAATTGCACAGGGGTGTCGCAAACCGAATATCACACACAGAATGTGTGCGAATACAGCAGATTATGCCGACTGTTCCGCAGTGTTTATGGTGTGAGACTCGGCACGCTACTACAACAATAAGGAGAAATCAAAAATGAATGAAACAAATAACGCAGTAAGAAAAACGGTATATCTCGATGAAGAATTGACAAAAAGGTGCGAGATTCTGTTCGGCGAAGCAGATGTATCTTCCTTTTCTCAGTTTGTTACAAAGGCGCTTGAAACGTATATTGACCGCTTGATTTGTGAAAATCACAGCCCGTTTATCACGGAAGAATTAGTAAAAGCAATTCAGGACGAGGTTCGTCCCATTGCATCGAGGCTGTCAAAAGGACTGTACCGTTACGCCGTAATCCTTGATATGCTTTGTCAAATCGTTGCTTATCAGGACACGGAATGGTCACCGCATGAGTTAGAATTTGTAAGGAAGCAAGCAAATGTGAGAATGGCAAAAACGCGCGGTAACATTGATTTGAAAAAACTGCTTGATGATAATTGGCAGTATGTAAACAATATGGAGGACGCTGAATGACAAAAAAAGAATACGAAAAATCACTTTGTAAATATCCTACGGCGCTGACTGTCGCAGAGGTTTCTGAAATACTGAGAGTCAGCACGAAAACCGTCTACAAGCTTATCAAAGAAAAAAATCTGCCTGCTGTTAAAGTTGGCAGAGAAAACCGTATTGCAAAATCACATTTGATAAATTATCTTCGGCAAATTGATAATCGGGATTCGAACCCCAAGGTTTATTTAATCGAAAAAACTCAAAATAATGTCTGGACTTGCAAACAGTCTTGTGATATTGTCTGTGTCGGCGCAGAGCCGAAAATCAAAAAAGGAGTGATAATAAATGGGAACACAAAATACACTTGCGGCAAGCATGCAACCTAAAAAAGGCAGACTGTATGCCGTGATACAGGTAAAAGAAAACGGCAAAGCAAAAGCAGTTTGGCGCTCCCTCAGCTTGCCCGAAGGCACAGGAAAATCCAAGGTCAACAAAGCATTCAGGGAGGTGGTGAAAAAGTTTGAAAATGAATATGCCGAGGGGCTTTCACGAAATGGCAGACCGCCTTCGGACATTCCCGTGTTCGAATATATGTGTGCATATCTTAAAAAGGTTGAACCAAGCCTTCAAAAAAGCACCTTTCAAAGCTACCATATGATGGTTTACGGAAAAATCAGGCGGTATTTTGAACCGAAACAGCATCTGACTGTCGGCGCAATAACTGCGAAAGATATTGAAAAATTCTATGAGCATCTGTTCGCACAAAATGTGGTTGCCAACACGGTCATACACTATCATGCGATTTTGCACAAAGCTTTTCAGCAGGCGTTTAAGGATGAACTGATTGACGCAAATCCCTTTGACCGAATCGACCGTCCGAAGAAAAATAAATTTCACGGTGAGAACTATTCCGAGGAAGAGCTTGTCAATCTGCTGGAGCTGACTCGCTCGGACAGTATCTATCCTGCAATTATGCTCGGCGGCGGGCTTGGTCTTAGAAGAAGCGAAGCGCTGGGTGTGCGTTGGTCGAGAATTGATTGGGACAAGAAAACGGTTCTGCTTGATACAAAAATCATTGAATATAAAGCAAACGGCAAAACGGTTATAGAGCCTGTTGAGGAAATGAAAAACAAATCGAGCCGACGAACGCTCCCGTTGCCCGAGCCTGTGCTCGAAATGCTTTCAGAAGAAAAAGAAAAGCAATCGTTATACCGTAAGATGTTCAAGGGAAGCTACAACCGAAAATATGATGATTTCGTATGTGTCAATGAGCTCGGCGAGCTGATAAGACCATCCTATGTAACACAGCATTTCAGCGACCTGTTAAAGAAATACGGACTTAGGCATATCCGCTTTCACGACCTTCGACATACGTTCGCAAGTATTCTTATCGGGCAGGATGTACCGCTTATCAATGTGTCAAACTTTCTCGGTCACAGCGATTTGTCCACCACAGCAAATATCTATGCTCACCTTGACAAAGCGAGCAAGCAGGCAAGCGCAAATATTATTACAGGAATACTGAATAAAGCAAAAGATTGATGTACCTCGGAATGAGGTGCATTTTGCTAACCGAAAGGATGATTTTATATATGACCGAGAAAAATTATATGAGCGGGAGCGAGTTGCGGCAGTACCTGCACATCTCCACACGCAAAATGAAATATCTGATGGATCATAATTATATCCCGCATGAGAACACGGGTCACGCAACACACAAGTATAGAGTGCTCGTAGAGGATGCGGAAAAATTCAAATTCCGTATTGATAATGAGGTAGGCTTTCTCGCAGAACTGAACGGTATGTTCTCAAACCGTACCGAATGGCATCCAAAACCGCTGATTGAGGTGACAGAGGGAAACTGCACCGCATTCCGTCAGTGGCTCGAAAAGGAATGGGCAGAGCTACCCGATGCTCTGCCCACGCAGATGGCGGCGGAACTGGTGGGACATAATCCGCAAAGCATACACAAGCTTATAAAAGAAAATGTACTGCACGGCGTTAAAATCGGTGCAGTACAGTACATACCCAAAACGGAGTTTATCGCCTATATGGCTTCACCGCAAAAGCTATCCAACCCACGTACCGAAAGATATAAAGAACTCATCCGAGAATTTAAATACAAACAACGCCGAGAGCGTGAGAATGAACAGCACCGATGCAAAAGAAGAATAAAAAGAGGTGAAAACATTGATAAAGAAGAAAGTTCTGACACAGGAACAGATATCTGAAAAACTCGATTATCTCCGCAAACAGCGTGACGGTCTCATCATAGGTGAATACAGAAATTATTTATATAAACTGTATATGTACCTCAAAGAGCGTTGCATCGAAACCGAGGATGGCAGTTGCAACCCATATCCGTGGCAAATGCTCGTCGCCCTTGGCAGAGATGACTTGCACAAAGCCTACCTTGGATACACCTACTGTGACGATCTTGAAGCGCTTGGTTATATTGAGATGCAAGGATATGGCAAGGATAAAAAGATTTTTATAATAAAAGAAATTGATTTTTAATCCTTTGCTGTAACAGAATGCCCCGCCGAA
>OIYG01000671.1_pt1 | contig 31582 bp, 27 predicted proteins | sample 1587861 | NCBI WGS metagenome assembly OIYG01 (sample SAMN03283272) | human gut metagenome | biome: human-associated habitat; material: feces | host: Homo sapiens | place: Peru | collected 2012 | reverse complement strand
ATCTATTCTTCTATATAAAAGGCCTAATATACGCTTTTCACCAGCTCTATGGTATCTAAGCATTTCATATGAAAATCCTCCTTTAGGATCTATACAAGATAAATTTCTTTGAGTTGTTCCCTTCTCAAATGTATTAAAAATATAACCTCTTACTTCTTTATCATCATCCATCCAACTTGTCCCCAAATTGTATGAAAAACTAACAAGTGAATCAAATTGGTTTTGATTAAACTTAACTGAATTTTTTATTAAAAAATTATTTACAGATGAAATATATGAACCATTATTTAAACTATAAATAAGCATCGCCTGCGCTTCTCTTTTCGTTAAATTATTATAAAAAGTATCTCCTGAACGTATTAACTTTCCATATCCAATAGTAGGTTTATTTGATGCCAACTTGTCACCATAAACGCTACTTGCAAAACCTTCACATTCTGCAATAAATTTAATACCGGCTTCACTAATGTTTCGTCTTTTTAAACTAGGAATATTATCGTCTTTATTATTTAAATATAAACTTATTTTCCCATCTGAACATGTACTCCAAACATTTTTGCTACTGGAGCAAGCCTTTACCTCAGTGTTTCCTAACCCAACAGCCACGTTTTTAGCAGTCCATACATATGTATTTCCTTCTTCTACCTTTTCTTTGGCCTCTATAAATTTACCGCCTGCTATAAAACCTACTGCATCTCTACTTTTATCTGTTATCGCAATAAGGTCAAATGTCGAACCATGCGTACTTCCATTAGAACATGCATAAGCAAACCTAATTGGTTGAGCTTGTCCAATAGTGACTTTACGTTCTAATAAAATCTTACCAGAAGTATTATAAGCTTTTATTATCGCTGTTCCCGGAGATACTCCATACACCATATTATGCGGTGTTATTTTCGCAATGTTTTCGTTGCTTGAGGAAAGCCGTGTAGTTCCTTCAACTCCAAGATAAAACGTTTTCCCGGCAGGTACTGAACCGGATGAATAATTAATTTCCTGTGGACTTACTAATATATTAAAACTTGTAATTTTTGTCGTTGGTTTATCATACTTACTTTTAATATCTGAATATATAGTATAATTTCCTGGCCTTGTTGGTTTCCAAGTAGTTGTATTAGAGGAGTCAAAATCTCTTATTATCCCCCAATTTTTCCAATTGTCTGTTTCCCATACGAATTTATACTGTAGTCCTTTATTTGAACCCTTCACATTAGCAGTCAAAACTATATCATTATTTAACAATTGTGGCGATGATTTGTTTGTCGTTATTCCATTATGTTGCCAAATATTAAAATTTATTTCTCTTGTTATCGTATTACCATACTTATCTTTAATATCTGAATATATAGTATAATCTCCTGGCTCTGTTGGCTCCCAAATGGCTTTATTGGAATCTTCAAAATTTCTTATTATCCCCCAATTTCCCTTTTCCCAATTTTTCCTTTGCCATACGAATTTATACTTTAGCCCTTTTGTTGAACCCTCTGCTTTAGCAGTTAAAGTTATATTACTATTCACCCATCCTGGCGATAGTTTATCTGTCGTTATTCCACTATGTTTAAAATTATTTTTCACCTTAACATTCAATGTTTCTTTCTTCTCATTGCCATATTTATCTCTAATATCTGAATATATAGTATAATTCCCTGGTTCTGTTGGTTTCCAGATGACTTTATTGGAGTCTTCAAAATTTCTTATTATTCCCCAATTTTTCCACCCTTCTGTCTCCCATACGAATTTATACTGTAGTCCTTCCTTTGAGCCCTTCACATTAGCAGTTAAAACTATATTGTTACCCACCAATCGTGGCGATGGTTTATCTATTGTTATTCCACCATGCTGCCAATTTTCACTTCCATATACTTGAATTCCTCCTATTAAAAGTGAAACAATTATCAATAATAATGTAGTTAAAGTTACACTTTTTTTCATATGTTTTCCCCCATTCTATTATTAACATAGAAAAATTTTCCGTCAATACACTAGCACGACTTTGCAAAAAAGTCAAGGTCATTTTTTATAAAGCAACTTTTTTTTTTTTGAAAAATATGTTACAATATATAAACATATATAAATATGCTTAAATTTCAAAATTTAAAGAGGTGCTTTTATGGGTATTTTACAATCTCTATTTGGTAACTATAGTAAACGAGAATTAAAACGTATACAGCCTATTGTAGACTCAGTTCTTGCCTTAGAAGATAAATATCAAAAAATGAATGATGAAGAACTTGCTTCGCAAACAAATATTCTTAAAGATAGGTTAAAAAATGGAGAAACAACAGACGATATACTTCCAGATGCTTTTGCAGTATGTAGAGAAGCCTCATATAGAGTTCTTGGAATGAAGCATTTCCCTGTACAAATAATTGGTGGAATAGTTCTCCACCAAGGCAGAATAAGTGAAATGAAAACTGGTGAAGGAAAAACTTTAGTAGCAACACTTCCTGCCTATTTAAATGCTCTAACTGAACAAGGTGTTCACATCGTTACAGTTAACGATTATTTAGCAAAACGTGACTCTGAGTGGATGGGAAAACTATATAAATTCTTAGGGTTAAGCGTTGGTCTTATAACTCACGACCTAGATAATGATAAAAGAAAAGAAGCTTATAACTGCGATATTACATATGGAACAAATAATGAACTTGGGTTCGATTATCTACGTGACAACATGGTAATTTATAAAGAACATAAAGTTCAAAGAGAACATGCATATGCAATAGTAGATGAAGTTGACTCTATTTTAATTGATGAAGCTAGAACACCATTAATAATTTCTGGGCAAGGAGATAAATCGACAGAATTATATAAAATTGCAGATAAGTTTGCAAAAACTCTTACAATGATAAAAGTCACCGAAACAGATTCTAAAGAAGATAATGATGAAACTTACAAAGATAGTGATTACGTTGTTGATGAAAAAGCAAAGACAGCAACATTAACGCCATCTGGTGTAAAAAAAGCTGAATCCTATTTTAATATAGACAATCTTACAGATTCTGATAACATAAATATACAGCACCACATAAATCAAGCAATAAAAGCAAACGGCGTTATGACTAAAGATATAGATTACGTTGTAAAAGATGGAGAAGTTATAATAGTAGATGAATTCACCGGACGTCTTATGTACGGACGTAGATATAACGAAGGATTGCATCAAGCTATTGAAGCAAAAGAAGGAGTAAAAGTTGAAAGAGAATCTAAAACTCTTGCAACAATTACATTCCAAAATTATTTCCGTTTATATAAAAAACTCTCAGGTATGACCGGTACTGCAATGACCGAGGAAGCTGAATTTAGAGAAATATATAAACTTGACGTAATTGAAATTCCAACAAATAAGCCTATGCAAAGAATAGATAAACCCGACAATTTATTTAAAACAGAAAAGGGTAAATTTATGGCTGTTATAGATGACATTATAAAATGTCACGAAAAAGGCCAGCCTGTTCTTGTTGGTACAATTTCAATTGAGAAATCTGAAATTTTAAGTTCTATGTTAAAACGTAAAGGAATTAAGCATTCAGTTCTTAATGCTAAACATCACGATAAAGAAGCAGAAATTGTTGCCCAAGCTGGAAAAAAGGGTGCCGTAACCATTGCTACTAACATGGCAGGGCGTGGTACCGATATAGTTCTCGGCGGTAATGCTGAATTTATGGCAAAAGCTGAAATGAGAAAAATGAAATTTACAGAAGAGCAAATTACTGAATCTACCTCATATTCGGAAACTGATGACGAAGAAATATTAAAAGCTAGAAAAACTTATAAAGAGTTATATCAAAAACATAAAGCAGAAATTGATAAAGAAGCCCAAATTGTAAAAGAGGCTGGCGGACTATTTATAATTGGTACGGAAAGACATGAATCAAGACGTATCGATAACCAGTTAAGAGGTCGTTCAGGACGTCAGGGAGACCCTGGAGTTAGTTGCTTCTATCTTTCATTTGAAGATGATCTTATGAGATTATTCGGTGGAGAAAGAATGCAAAAAATATTAGAAAGATACAATGTTGAAGAAAATGTACCTATTGAAAGTAAAATGCTTTCTAATTCAATAGAAAGTGCACAGAAAAAAGTTGAAGGCCGCAACTTTGCTATACGTAAAAATGTTCTACAATTTGACGATGTTATGAACAGACAACGTGAAATTATGTACGATCAACGTAACAAAGTGTTGAATGGAGAAAATTTAAAATCTCAAATTGTAGGTATGATTGAACAAGCAGTAAAAGAAACTGTTTCTAAATATATATCTAGCGACTCTCTAAAAGACGACTGGAACCTTGAAGGCTTACACGATTACTACTTAGGTTGGTTACTCGATGAAAATGACCTTAAATATTCTCTAGATGAATTAGAAGATATTAGTGTTGACGATATTACAAAAATTATAGTAGACAAAGCAAATGCATTATATGAAGAACGTGAAAAAACATTTGGCAGTGAACTCATGAGAGAACTAGAACGTGTTGTATTGCTAAAAAATGTAGATACTCAATGGATGGATCACATAGATGCAATGGAAGAATTAAAAAGAGGTATAAGGCTACGTGCTTATGCTCAACGTGATCCTGTTGTAGAATATCGCTTGGAAGGCTTTGATATGTTTGATCAAATGATTTCTACAATAAGAACAGATACCGCAAGAATGATTCTTACTGTACACATTAAACAACAAGAAGAAGCACCAAAACGTGAACAAGTAGCAATGCCAACTTCTACAAGTTCTGACGGTACCGATAATTCTAACCGAACTGTTCGTAAAGGTAAAAAAGTTGGAAGAAATGATCCTTGTCCTTGCGGTAGCGGGAAAAAATATAAAAAATGTTGTGGAAAAAGTGAATAGAAAATTTTATTGCATTTAATTAAAAAAGATTGTCAGTAATTGTTAACTGACAATCTTTTTTTGAATACTTATTTTATCTCGTTTAAAATAACTTTTAATCCAATTAAATTCTTCATTATTAATACTACCACTTATAAATAAGATAAATATATAAAACAAAATTGCTAATAAAATCTCTAGAATAAGCTTGTAAGTAATAGAGGAAAATTCAAAAATCTCATACGAAAAAATTGCATTTAAAGCAAAGCAAGATACCACTATAGCCGCAACTGGTTTAAGTAACCAATCAATTATTTTCACTTTGAGTTCAGTTACTTTTATAAGTCTATTCATACTCAAAAATGAATTTAGTATAGTGCTAAAAAACATTACAATAATTAACCCTTTTAAGCCATATATAGGCAAAAGAACAAATATAAGAATTACTCTTAGTATAGAATCTATTATATTATACGATAAATAATGTAATTGTTCGTTCAATCCCTTAAGAATTGCATCTACTACACCATCTAAATACATAAGTGGAATTAATGGAGCTAAAATGCTCATTAAAGCTCCCGATTCACTGCTACCATAAATTGATAAGCCAAAATCATTTGAAAAAAATAAAAATATCCCAGAAATCATAATTGAATATATCAAAGTGATATAGAATACTCTAGTTACTATATAATTTATATTTCTTTTATGATTAACTGCATTTGCTTCAGACATTTCTGGAATAAGAAGCAATGCAAATGAAAATAAAAATACTGAAGGAAATGTTATAACCGGCATAACCATACCGCTTATTAATCCATACCCCGCCAATGATTTTTGACTCGATTCCCCAGATTTTTGTAGTCCTGCGGGAATAAGAATATTTTCAACAGTGCTAAGACCTGAACGCAAACTTGAACTCGCAGTTACCGGTAAAGCAATAAATGCAATTTTTTTATAAATTTCCCTTTTGTTAGATATTTCAAAGTTATTGCATTCTAGAACATCTTTCTTATATATAAAATATGAATAAAAGCACGACAAAATTTCTGCTACTGTTGTTCCTATAACAACTGAACAGCATGCATATTCAATTCCTTTTGGAAGGAAAAATCCTATAAGACAAGAAAAAATTAAAATTTCAATAATTTGCTCAAAAAGTTGCTCACTAGCAGTTTTAATAACTTGTCTAACTGCAAAAAAATATCCTCTAAAACAAGCAGATATCGACATAAACGGAAGACTTGGAGCCAAAATCTTTAAAGACAATATTGCTCTTGTATCGTGTAAAATATATACACTTAAAGCTTCAGAATATACAAACATAACTATACCAACTATAGAACTTAGTACAACACCTATATAAAAACATCGTGATATTGCAATCTTCGCTGTTCTATATTCCTTTTTTGCTATTGAATCTGTTACTAATCTAGTTACAGCCAAACTAATTCCAGATGTAGCAAAAGTTGCAGCAAACATATAAATAGTACTTATAAGCTGATAAAGTCCTATACCCTCTGAACCTATTTTATTAGACATATAAACTCTAAAAGCAATTCCTATAACTCTGGCAATTAAAGTTGCACTTGTAAGGAAAAAAGCATTTAACATAAAACTTCTTTTTTTCATAATATCACATCTACAATCTATAATAACTCTGAGTAAAATATATGAAAAATAGAATTAGGTTATTCTATTTGATAAATAAATTATATTCTGATAGAATATATTATATTATTATTGTAAATTTAGGAGGATTATATATGCAGAAAAAAGATTTCGACCAGATATATAAAATCATGGATGAATCTTTTCCCGATGCAGAAAGAAGAAGCTACAATGAACAATTTTCTCTTTTAGAAGACGAACATTGCAAGGTTTTTGTAAAAAGGAATGAAAAAGGAGAAATTATAATATTTTTTATAGCATGGATATTTGATGATTTTTGCTTTGGCGAACATCTAGCTACAGATAAACGCTACAGAAACTTAGGGCTTGGCAGTAAATTTTTCAGCTCTTGCGTTGATAAATTGCCAACACCTATGATAATAGAAGTTGAACCGCCTGAAAACGATATAGCAAAACGAAGAATAAACCTTTATAAAAGACTAGGGTTCCACTTAAATTCATACAAACATAAACAACCTGCTCTTCAAGAACACACAGAACCATGTGATCTATTAATTATGAGTTATCCAAAACCATTATCTAAAAAAGAATTTATTCATTATAGAAACAAAATATTCAATACCGTTTATAAAACATCTCCAGTAGAATTAGGACTCGAAAATTAAATTATAAACTGACCTTGATTATAGTTTTATAATCAAGGTCTTTAATTTGCTCCAAACATTATAATAACGGCGAAAATAGACGTAATTACAGCTAATATATCTGCTATAAGAGAAGAGGGTATTGCATGTTTCGTATTTTTTATACCAATAGCACCAAAATACACGGCTACAGCATAAAATGTCGTTTCCGTTGATCCCATCATAACTGAACCGACTCTTCCTATAAATGTATCTACACCATGGTTTGTCATTATATTATCTAGAAGTGCTATAGATCCACTTCCCGATATAGGTCTAAGTATTGCTAATGGTACAAGTTCTGAAGGAAAGCCTATAGCGTCTGTAACGGGTTTAATTAACGATGTGAATATATCTAATGCCCCAGAAGCTTTTAACATTGTTACAGCCGTAATTAAGCCAATTAATGCAGGTGCTATACCTGCTGTAGATCTCATACCATCTTTTGCCCCTTGTAAAAATGCATCAAAAATAGGTACTTTTCTTATTAAACCAAATATTATAATTAATAACGTTGACAATGGTATTACATAGTTTCCTACTTTATCCAATATTTTTTCCTCTCTTTTCAAATAGCTTTGCTGCTGTTATTCCTACTATAAGGGAAATAAAAGATGTTATCCAAATTGCAGGTAAAACATCAAGAGGATGTTCTGACCCCTGTTTCTGTCTTAAAATTGTAAGTAAAGTAGGAACTATTTGCAAAGACGCTGTATTTAGAACTACAAACATAATCATACTGTTATTAGCTGTATCTTTAATTTTATTTCCCTGTTGCATTTCCTTCATAGCTTCTATGCCAAAAGGCGTTGCAGCGTTTCCTAGGCCTAATATATTTGCCGTTACATTCATACATATCAATCTCATAGCTTTCGAATCTTCATCATAGTCTGGAAACAATCTTTTTAAAACTGGAGAAAGAACTTTTGCAAGAATATATGTAAGCCCTCCCTTTTCTGCTATGTTCATAAGTCCAGTCCAAAAGCACATCATGCCAAGCATTGATATCACTAACGTAACAGCATCTTGCGCCCCACTCATAATAGAATTTGAAATTTCAGAAACTCTTCCTGTTAAAATAGAGCAAATAATACTTATAATTATAAGGATTGCCCATAGATAATTCATCAATATTTACCACCACCATTAACATATACACTAAATATATTCCAAAACTAAGAATAAATATGATATATTTATAAGATTATTCAAGTTCCATATTGACAAAATTGTAAAAAAATAGTATCATCATAACGTTATATGACGGCATATGACATATTATGTTTTGAAAGGATGTCTTTTATTATGAAGTCGACCGGAATTGTTAGAAAGGTGGACAACCTTGGAAGAATTGTTCTGCCAATTGAACTAAGGAATGTATTAAATATCGACCCTAAAGATCCATTAGAAATTTTCATTGATGGTTCTTCAATAATTTTAAGAAAATATGAACCTCAATGTGTTTTTTGCGATAATGTTGATAATGTCATTCATTACAATGGTAGAAACGTTTGCAAGGATTGTATAGATAAGTTATATAACTTATAAAATTACAATCCCTGTGGATTTATCAATTATCTAGATATAAAATTCCGATTCTCAAGCAATTTCTAATATCAGTAAATATATTTCTAAAATTACTGATGATTTATAAGGCCAGCTTTACATATAACAAATAATCTAAATAAAAAATTTTATAAGTCCGGTTAAAAAGAGCCCTCTAATCGATATAAATATTGATTAGAGGGCTAAGTGCTTATATTTTTTACAGAAAATTTTTATACTATTACTTTTTAATCTATATCTTTAAAAAATGGGCAATCCCAAAATACTAGAACTGCCCATTTATTTATAATACCATAGCGTTTTTACTTATCTAATGGTTTCATTGTCGGGAACTTAACCAGCCATAATCCACATTAGTCCATATAAGTAGAAATCAGCGGTTTCAAGCGTTTTCCATTATATAATGTGAATCCATATTTGTCCACCAAAATCCATGAATTTAATGTTATTTTGATGTACTTTGACTTTTTTGATGTCATGTATACTTTGGAAACTATCCTCTTTCAAGGACTTCTTCCTAAAATATATCACTATTGTTTTCCAGAGCTTTGATTGCTTCCTTTTTCTTCGCATCCGTTGCTTCCGCATAAATGTCCATTGTTGTTTCAATGTTTGCATGACCCATAATACTCTGGATCACTTTCAGATTTGTTTCGTTTTCACAAAATCTTGTGCAAAATGTGTGTCGGATATGATGACACGAAAAATGTGGAATCAGTATCGGGCGTCTGTTCTCCCGTTTTGCCTTAATAATTTCTTCGGCATTGTAGGCTTCGTAAATTCTTTTGATTGCACTGTTAATTACACTGGGTTTATGAATAATTCCATCTTTATTGCAAAAAATAAATCCACTCATTCCATCAACCACCTGCACATTAAAACCTGTTTCTTTCTGTGCTTCGTACTCATCCTTAAATGCCTGCTCCACAGCCTGCATCATTGGAATAATACGCACTCCTGCTTCCGTCTTTGGCGAAGAAATATGAAATTCACTCTTTCCATTCTCCATTACTCGATAGATAGCTGCATGGTTGATACTAATGGTTCTATTCTCGTAATCTAAATCCTCCCAACGCAGTCCAATCATTTCTCCTATACGACATCCAGTTCCAAAAAGTGCCGTAAACAATGGCAGCCAATGGCAATACACCGGATTATTCGATACATAATTTAAAAATGCTCTCTGTTGTTCCAATGTAAGTGCGTGTCTTATGCCCTTATTCTTTCCGTTCGTCTTTTTGATTTCCGCCATTACACCACTAGCCGGATTATTGCGTATCACATCATCTCGAACCGCCATTTGAAAAGTGGGATGCAGAACCGTATGGATATTATCCAGGGTATTCGGCTGCAAACCCGATATATTCATCAACGAATAGTAAAAGAATTTCACATCAGAATACTTTATATCACTGATAATTCTTTTTCCAAAAGTATCTCTGACAAAACGGTCATACATATATTTGTAATTTACCCGTGTCTGCTCTTTCAAATCATATTTCGTTGAAATATACCTGTCAAACGCATAATTCAAAGTAGTCTTTCCACTGCAATAACTTTCAAGACCATCTAACTGATTGCGAACAAGCTCTTTTTCCTTTTCCCTCAGCTCCAAAAGGTCATTTGCATAAACAACACGCCTTTTACCAGCCGGGTCAGTGTATTGGTAGATATACCTTCCGTCGTTTTTTCTCTGACTCTCGCCTTTCCTTAATACTCTGCCTTTTGAATCTTTTCTTGACTTTGACATCATGTAACACCTTCCTCTCCTAATAAGAAAGAGGTCACAAATGCCATTACTTGTTCTCGTCGTTCTCCTGCTCTTGTAGCTTTTTGAATCCTTGAACAAGTGTCTGTGTTATAGTCAGATCATGAGTGCTGGCATATTCTGTTATATCTGTATGCTCATCCTTCGTAAGACGGATGAACACGCCTTCACTTCTCGGATTTTCTAACTTAGGTCTACCCGTTCTTGCCACCCGTCAACACCTGCCTTTCATAATCTGATTACATTTTACTACTTGTATATCAGAAAGTCAACACTTTTTGATATACAATAATTCATTTTCCTCTTTCTCACTTTGCCTATGCCCGAAAAGACTCCAAATATTCCTCAAAAATCTTCACATTCACAAGTGTGATACGATTGATCTTATAAACAGCACGAGCATCCTGTGCCAATTTCATAAAACTATGTTTACTCATAGAATATCTTTCTGCACCCTCGTCATACCTTATAAAATTCTTTGTGTTCACTTTTGCCTGCATTTTTCCACCTACCTTTTCAAAGTGTGTTCCTTTTCTCTTGCTATGGTTATGGCATATCTGCCAATAAAAACACATCTGCTAAACAGCTATGCTTTTATCAGAAGATATGAAAAAAATCCGTACAGTTGGCAGTTCATTACACTGCCCACATCGGTATCGCACCGTCATTCTATCTGACCGGACTAAGCCGGAAGTATCATTATCAAAAATATGTATCAACGCCTCCGTGTAACTGCTACACATTTATGCCGGATATTCCTCGCTCCACACCTTAACTTCTATATCAGTTTTCGATATTCCCTCGTATGCACTTTCCCACAATAGAAAGCAGGTATCTCATGGCGTATCCGCAAAGCGGCTCCACATATTCCACACGTCCTGTACGCATTTGCTTATGTAATTGTCAAGGTTCACTTACAGGCTCCCGCCTGTTTTGGGATAAAATCAACTCTGGACTTATCAGTCCAAAAAGCACATAATCACACTTCCGTCTGCTATGAACGTTCTATAAAATTATGTGCTTTACAAGAATGACAAGATTAGAGTTGCAGTTTATCCGGTCCATATTTGCGGAGAAGTTGCAGCAAAACTCTCTTATGTATTCCCTCTGTTTGTCCATACAGCTCACATAAGACTTTTAATTCCAGTGGAGCAAGGGAATTCGTATAGGGTCTATAATCTTCTCTGATAAAAATTCCTCCGTCCCCTCCCTGCTTTGTATAGATTGGAAAGCCGGGAGATAGAGCCTGAATATCGTTTTGTATCGTCCGAACCGTAACACCAAATTCATCTGCCAATTCCTTTGCCGTAGTACGCCGTCTGACAGATAAAATGCCGACAATCTCATTTCTGCGATCCGCTGTATTCATGCTCCACCTCCTCTCTGCTGATTCTCCAATCTCATTGTAAAAAACGAACCGGAAAAAACCTTTCATATTAAAAAAAGTTTCTTTAATTAAATTCCGCAACTTTCTTCCTGCCCTGTTGACTTTCCTCTTTCCAGTTGATAAAATTCTCATGGATAAAATCAAAAAACAGTAAAAACTCACACAAACTGCTATGGAGCTTTTGCGGGCAATTCACGCCCTTATGAGCCGTGGCAGTTTTTTTATTGCTTCTGCCAGACTGCGAAGCCGGATTGCCAAAGCTATCCGTGATAAGGGCGGCAACGCCCTACTGTGTTGCAAAATGCTCGCCTAAGCTCACGCAACACGCCGATTTTGCTTGTCAGCAAAATTGTTGCGGCATTCGGCAAATGAGTCTGCAAGCAGCCTCGCTTGCCTCATTGCTCACGCAAATTCCCTACGGGCAATTTGCAGTAGAATAGCAAGCACTGCCTGTGTTCCCTCACAGGCACCATTTCCGCAAGTTTCTCCCAAGTGAAAGCTTGCAGAAATTGGCTTGCATGGGGCATATCCCCCTGTCCCCCTCTAAAAGCAAAAACACTCCCCGCCGGATACGGCATATTTCAAAATTTTCTATACAATAATGAAAGGCAAGGTACTACTATGGCTAACCGAGAAAGACAAAATGAATTAAAAATCTATCTCAGTGATGACGAGCAATACATCTTAGAGCAGAAATGGAAAATCTCCGGTATGAAAAGCAAATCTGCATTTATCCGAAACCTGATTTTGTACGGCTATGTCTATGATGTAAACTACGAACACCTGCGGGAATACAACACCACTCTCGCCCGTATCGGCAACAATCTGAACCAGATTGCCAAACGAATGAACGCTACTGGCAACGTCTATAAAGCCGATGTAAAAGAAGTAAAGGAGCTGATGAAACAGGTATGGCAATCACAAAAATCCATGCTATCCAAGCAACCGTCCATAAGGCAGTAAACTATATCTGCAATCCTGCAAAAACGGATGAAAGTATCCTCATTTCTTCCTTTGGGTGCAGTCCCGAAACCGCTGCTTTTGACTTCAAATTTGCCCTGTCAAAGACCAATCAGGCTGACCCGAACAAAGCCTTTCATCTGATACAGGCTTTCGCTCCGGGAGAAGTATCTTATAAGGAAGCACACCAGATCGGCATAGAGCTTGCCGACAAACTATTAGAGGGGAAATATTCTTACATCGTTTCCACTCACATTGACAAAGGACACGTTCATAACCACATCATTTTCTGTGCTGCGGATAATGTAAATCACGAAAAATATCATGACTGCAAACAGACCTATTACCATATCCGCCGCCTGAATGATGAGTTGTGTTCCGAGCATCAGTTATCCGTTATTTCTCCCACAAACCAGCGTGGCAAAAGCTACAAGGAATGGTCATCCGGCAGGAACGGCAATTCATGGAAAAACAAGCTCAAACAGGACATTGATGAAGCAATCCAGACCGCCGATACCTATGAGGAGTGTATTGATCTGATACGGGCAAAAGGCTATGAAATCAAAGGCGAATCTTTTGGAGAAAACACCTTAAAATACATCTCCTTCCGTCCCCTTGATCGGGAGCATTTTGTTCGTGGCAGCACAAAGTCTTTAGGTGCTGAATACACCAAAGAGCGAATCAAGGAACGGCTAGAAGCAAAGGTTCTGACACAGACGCAGAAGCGTGTCCCATTCCCTGCCCGAAAGAAGCCACTCATCAAGGACTATTCCTCCAAAAGGCTCATTGACACCTCGGAAGAAAAGTTCACACAAAGTCCCGGGCTGCAGCATTGGGCAGCGATTGAAAATCTGAAAATTGCTGCCAGCAGTTACAGTAAGGCTGGTTCTATCATCGAGCTTGAAAAACAGATTGAAAGCAAATCTGTTCTTGCAAAAACCGCACGGAGCAGTCTTGTGGAAACAGAACGCCAGTTAAAGGAATTAGGACAGATATTGAAATACGCTGAACAATACCAGACCAATCATATCTATCACATCCGTTACCGGAAATCGAAAGACCCGGACGCTTATCTCCGCCACCATGAAACAGAACTTCTGCTCCATGACGGTGCCGAAAATATGCTGAAACGCTTCGGAATCAGCTTAAAAAGTCTTGATGTCGATAAGCTCCGCAGTGATTACAATGCTCTGTATGCCAAGAAAGAAGTCTTGCAGAAAACTTATAAGTCTGCTGAAAAAGACATTCAGGCACTTAACCGAAAACTGGATAATCTGAACCAGTACCTTGACCGAACTCCGGAACAGGAACAGACCTTAAACCGCAAGCCGGAAAAGGACTCCACCATGCTCTGATTTCCCCATCAAAAAAGGTGTACCGCATTGAAGTTTTTTACTTCTTTGCGATACACCTTGATGTGTGTAGTAAGCCTCTGCCACAATTCTATTCAATATTCTTTTCTTATGTTTTTTTCTATATTTCCATTCCATGTATTGTACTCCATATTTATAGTGTATTTTGTTGTAATTCACGCAGGATAATATGTAATGTAAACTACTATCGAGGTGAATTATAATGCAGGATAATATGAAACAGGCTCTTGCCATCGCAGTGCGTGAAGCCCGCACAGAACTCGGACTTTCACAGGAAAAATTGGCTGAAACTCTCAATCTGGATACCCGCACCATACTTAACATTGAAGCTGGGCGTGGTAATCCAAAATTTGAAATACTGTATCCCTTAATTACATATCTGAAGATACCAGCCGATAAAATTTTCTATCCAGCCAGTAATAACCAACAACCAAATCTCCAGAAGCTCCTAACTCAGTTAAATGACTGTACGGAACAGGAAGCTGCTGATTTATTGCCTATGGTTCGTTACTTGCTTGATTTGCTGCGTAAGCAAAATCATCCCACTCTGTAAGAAAGCCAATAGACTCCTTGTGAATCTATTGGTTTTCTTATTTCAAAAAAGGAAAGCCGATGAACTGTGATTTTCCACAAATTCATCGGCTCTGCGTCTTTGCGTCTGGCTCTTTGATGACTTTTACTTTTATTTTTTTCACTTCTATCAGACTTTCCAATTTACACTTTGGGCAATAGAGGGGAAAGTTTTCTAAAACAGTGTCTTCTCGAACCCGTATTCTTGTTTTACTTCCGCAAATCGGACAACAAATCCATTCTTGATTTATCTTCAATATTCCACCCTCTTTCTGTTTGACTTGTTCCATTTAAGTGTAGCATCAAACAATGTTCTGCCTCATAGCTCATTTTCAAGTATGTGTAACGCTCCAAAATCTGGTTGGCAATAATCTTTTCATCATATAAGAGGGCAGTGTTACGAGCAGAACTTTTCATTTTTATAAGTACAGCAGGATTTTGCAAAATCGAAATTAAGTTCTCTACCCATTCAGCTAAGGAGTCTGATGACAACACACCATTTTTGCCATTAACAACATCTGATACTCCGGTTGCACGAATAGCAAAGACTGGGAGATACGCTGCCATTGCCTCTAAAAGCACAATTCCCTGTGTCTCTGATTTTGATGAAAACAGAAACAAGTCACACGCCTGATGATAAGATGATATTTTCTGATTTGGTACTTCCCCAACGAAAAATACATTTCTGTCAATATTCAAAGTTCGGGACAGAGCCATCAGATTTTCTTTCTCTGGCCCGTCTCCCAAAATAAGCAGATTGAAAATATCTCCTAACTGCTCTTTCACAGCAGCAACCCCTCGTAGCAGAAAAGGAAGATTTTTTTCTTTCGCTAATCTCGAAACCGTACAGAACAGGTATTGTTTCCCTTGCAAATATTTTTCTCGGATGTCAGTTGCTTCGATATGTTTTTCAAAGCAGACATGAGGCAGTCCTGTGGGTGCAATATTAATTGGCGTATCTATGTGAAAAGGTTTCAAATAATCTTGTATAGATTTTGTCGGGGCAAAAACCATATCACATTTTTCAAGAAAGTTATTCAGATAGCGTTGAATGACTTGCCGCTGTGCAAAATCAAGGATGGATGCCGCCATTCGGTTTCCCTGACCTGCCTGATTCTGCAAATATCCAAAGGGCTTCAAATAATGCAGATACTGTTCATATCTTGTGTGGTATGTAAACACTACGGGAATATGAAATTCCTTTCCAATCCGTGTTGCCACATTTCCAATCATCCACGGATGATGAACGTGAATCAAATCAATATGAAGTGTTGAAATCGTTTTCTTCACATAGCTGTAAATCAGATTTGGAACAGGAATCGCTCCGGCAATCTTGTGTTTCATTGTTGGAAAGCGAAATGTATATGCATCATCATCCATCGGAGATTTATAATCCGGTGCAAAGACATATACCGTATGCCCTAAATCCCTCAAACTGTCAGCAAGCCGCTCAATCGAAATGGGAACGCCGCCAACAAATGGCTTGTAGTTATTTGTCATCATGGCAATCCGCATGTTTTCACCCCCTTGTGATTATGTTCAGAACAGGTTCTCCAATGATATAGCCAGCTCCCACGAAGAGGGTATTCCAAAGAGTTATTCCCAAAAACGAAGCAATCGAATATTTCACAAACTCCATTTTTAATACGCCCGCTGGAATAGAAATCAAGGTTCTGACCATCGGAATCAACTTACTGATGAAAATTCCATAAAAACCGTTCCTCCGGATTAAATCAAACGTGTGCTCAACCGCTGGCTTGTGTTTTGGAAACCTTTTCAGATACATATTCATAAAAGCATTTCCACCGTACATTCCCAGAAAATACAAGATCCAGCTCCCAACTTCTCCGGCTAAAACTGAAATCGCAATCGCCAGGAACAGATTTAACCCTCCGTGTGCTGCATAAATTCCTGCAAGTGGCAGAATAATCCCTGCCGGAAATCCCGGAAGATTCATATATTCCAGAAGTACAACAAGGAAGATCGCCATTCCTCCATAAAGTTCAAAGTAATTGCTCAGTGTTGATATATCCATGTTTCCTCCCATCCCTTCACAATCTTTCTGATTCTGATTTTATCAGGGATGTTTCGCAATAGCCAGCAATGAGCACTTGCATTGCGCAAGAATCAGGATATTTTCTGAAACATATGCCGAACCTTATCCAGCCGATCATTCGGACGGCGGGGCTGGAACACCGGCTCTTCCAACGTTTCCTGATATCCTTTTATTTCTGTCAGGCAAACACTTCTCCCATTTGTATAATCATTCAGATCTCTTCGATATTCCCCGATATGGCGGGCTGGAATTTCTCCCGCCAGGATTACCTCATCGTTCTTCTGGGAAACACGCTCAATGACTGCATGATATTTTGGCGCATCATTGTAAGCTCTCGCAAGATATTCCTGTGGTGCATAAAGTGTAAAGGAAAGGTATGGCTCCAAAAGCTGTGTTCCTGCCTTTTTTAACGCCTGTTCTAATACAATCGGGGCGAGAAGCCGGAAATCTGCAGGAGTGCTGACCGGACTATAATAAACACCATATCGAAAACAAATTTTGCAGTCCGTAACCTCCCACCCATACAGACCTTGCTCCAGTCCGTACCGGACACCTTCCATAACCGCATTTTGAAAGCTCTGGTTCAGATAGCCAAGTGAAACTTTGCTCTCATATTGGATTCCGCTTCCAATCGGAAGCGGCGTAATCTCCAGTCCGATCGAAGCCCAAAACGGATTGGGCGGCACTTCAATATGAATGGTATCCTCTGCTTTTTTTAATGGCCTTTCCAAATAAATAACAGAAGGCTCGTTCATTTTTACTTCTAAATGATATTTTTCTTCCAGAAGCGAGTAAATAATCTCCAACTGTACCTTTCCCAAAAAAGACAGAATAATCTCATGGGTAACTGTATCAATTTCAAAGTGTAACAGCGGGTCTGTATCTGCAATTTCTGTGAGAGCGTTCAATAGCATTTCTCTTTGCTCTGTCTTTTGAGGTGTAACCGTTGTCCGAAGCAAGGGAATCGGATTGTCAAGCTGTTCTTTTCGTGGCAAAAGGTTCTCATTTCCCAAAACGCTGTTCAACTCCATGATATCATTTGTTAAAACAACAATTTCTCCCGGACAGGCATAGTCTGCCGGAATCATTTCTCCATTTGCAGGAATACTCATTTCCGTTATTTTTACTTTTTTCTTTTTTGACAGCAGGAGCGTATCTCGTAAACGCAGTGTCCCCTGATACAGACGCAGGTAGACTAGCCGTTTTTTTTGCTCTGTATGCTCAACCTTAAAAACATACCCACATAGTTCAGATGGCCTGTTTTCTGTTTCTGTGAAGAATGTTTCTGTAATCATTTTAATCAGGTTTTCTGTTCCAATATTGCCCTTTGCACTTCCATGATAAACAGGATATAAAGAACAGCGTCTGGTTCTCCGACGCATTTCACATTCTAATTCGTGGGGATCCAAAAAATCCCCTGCGATGTATCTCTCTAATAGTTCATCATTCTCTGCAATTACAATATCCCATTTTTCTGCATCAGAAATAGCTTTTATTGATATATCAGGAGATATGGAAATCTCCTGCATAACAATCATATCGTCGGTTAGTTTTTCACGAATGTCTTGATAAACACGCTGCAAATCAATTCCGTTTTGGTCGATTTTATTTATAAAAATAATGGTCGGAATATTCATTTCCTGAAGTGCATGAAATAAGATTCTTGTTTGTGCCTGTACGCCGTCTTTGGCAGAAATAACTAAAATTGCCCCGTCAAGTACAGCTAAAGAGCGGTACACCTCCGCCAGAAAGTCCATATGACCAGGAGTGTCCACGATATTGATTTTATAATCATTCCACTCAAAAGAGGTAACTGCTGTCTGAATCGTAATTCCCCTTTGGCGTTCTAAAGCCATTGTGTCCGTTCTTGTTGTCCCTTTATCCACACTGCCTTGCTGTGCAATCGCTCCGCTGACATATAAAAGGCTTTCCGTTAAAGTTGTTTTTCCTGCGTCTACATGAGCAAGAATACCAATGTTAATGATTTTCATGTGATTGTCCTCCTTTACAGCCCGAAAGGGCATAAAAATCCCCGGCAGTAACATACTTTTACCACCGGGGATATAAACTGCGGACATACACAATGACAGCATACGCCTGATGGTGTCTGCTGTTCATCCTTAAATATGTCAAAATTGATAAAGGCAAAAGTATTCTTAAATTAGGTACAAAAAATCAAGCCCCTATGAGTAAGGGACATCTGATTTTTATTTCCCACTATTCGATTATCGTTTTATCTAAGAATACCTTGCCGCATATTTTTTTACTCCTTTTTTTGGACTGAAGTTATTATATCATTTAATCCTTAAAAACGCAAGGATTTATTATTCCAGTTCTAACCTCATGGATAAAACTTCCTGAAACCCGGCTGTGCGGGAACGAAAGCCTTTTGGATTTCTGCCGTATTCAACAAATCCTGCTCTTTCATACATCAATATTGCTCTTTCATTTTCAGCAACTACGTTCAGTTCAAGCTGACTGTATCCTGCTTTCTTGGCACACGCAATACAGGACGCCAATAAAGCCCTGCCAATTCCAAGTCCCCAACAGCTTTTTTCAATGCTGATTCCAAACTCCGCACGATGTTTGACCTTATCCTTTTTCCCCACAGGTTTCATACCAGCAGTTCCTACGATATGCCCGTTGACAACAGCACAGATCTCAATCTCATTTTCACTGCTTATTTTCTCTGACAAAATTTTTTGTTCCTGCGAGATGTCAAACAAATTCTCATCCGGATAGGTACATAAAAAGTCTGTCTGCGCATGGGTCAGGTTGAAAAGGTTATGTATTTCTTCGGCGTCTGCTCCAACCGCATTCCGGAGCAGGCATTCCTTGTTATTTTTCAATAAAAGTTTTTTTGTGTACTGCACCAGATATATTCCTCCATATAAATTTCGTCCGATCCAATGAGCCTCCTTCACGACCAAATGAAACAGCACAGAACGATGGAGGCACAAAACGGGAAATAAATCTGCTATTTACTTCTCAATTTTTATGGCTCTGACAATGATTATATCCGGCATTTCTTTATTGAAATAGCATTCTTCGTAAAATCCGTCAATGACAAAGCCGATATCAAAACACAGATTAAAAATATCCTGCAAAGAACGATGATAGTAACATTGCTTTTGCGGCTGTCCTTCAATCGCAATATCGTAATAGCTGTGCGGTGTCATGTATTTTTCTGTAAGCGTCACAAAACAGGGGTGCTGTGTCGCAAATACAAACACTCCGTGATCCTCAATCAATTTATAAACGGTGGTAAAAAGCGGCTTAATATCTGTAATATCCATGACCGCCATATTGGAAACTGCTTTTGTAAATGGCTTGTTTCTTTTTAATGCCATCAGGCTTATTTCATCCGTAGCGTCTGCTACACAAAACTCGATGTTATCAGCATATCGTTTTTGGCGTTTTTTTGCCAGTTCAACCATTTTCTCACTATAATCAAAAGCCAAAACAGAGACACCTTTTTCTGCAAGATATGCAGAATAGTTCCCATTTCCACAGGCAATGTCCAAAATATAGTCTGTTGGATCAGGTCTTAAAAGCTCTGTTACTTTGGGACGGACAACTTCTCTGTGAAAATCATTTGATTCATCCCCCATTGCACAATCCCAAAATTCAGCGTTTTGATTCCATATTGCTTTACTTTCTTCCTTTGAATACTGCATAATATCCTCTTTCTGCAAAATAACTTTTTCTCCTTCGCCGCAGGGCTCATACCGGCAGTTCCCACGATATGCCCGTTGACAACAGCGCAAATCTCAATCTCATTTTCACTGCTTATTTTCTCTGACAAAATTACGCCCTGTAATCCGCTCTGATAAACGGTTGGTTTCTTCCCGTATCAAGCAAAATCCCGTACTTTTCAGGATGCCGGTAAGCGTTCCCGTGTACCTCTTTTTCACGGTAGCTGCGAAGCTGCTCCAAATCCAGTTCTGCAACAAAAATCCCCTCACGTCCGTCAGCCTGCAAAATGCAGGTATCTCTTGAATTCTCCATATCCGGCAGATAAGCCACTCCGTCAAAAACACTGGAACCTCCGTTGCAGTCGGGGACGGCGGCGGGATAATTGCAGGTTGCAATCGCAAGCATATTTTCAAAGGCTCTTGCCCGAAGCTGCGAAAGACGGTTGATTTCCATTGGGCAGGCATTGGGAACCAGAATCAGCTCCGCACCTTTGAGCATGAGTATCCTTGCGCTTTCAGGAAATTCCCTGTCGTAACAAATCATACCGCCAACCTGCACCTCTCCACAGGCTGTATCAAGAGAGCAGACATAGAAATCATCCCCTGGGGTCAGATTTTTCTCTACATCAAAATCACAGGTGTGAACCTTTGCATAAGTAAGTTTGGGCGTTCCAAACCGGTCAAACAGAACCATCGTATTGCGCGGGGCGCCGTCATACCGTTCAAGTAAAGTAATTGCAATCGCCATATTCAGTTCTTTCGCAAGTTTCCCGAACGAAATCACAAAATCGTCTTCAAGGGAAATTGCTTCGGCTGTCCATTCTTCCAAAGGGCGGTCATATATACGGTATCCATTGCTCCACATTTCAGGGAATAAGGCAATATCTGCCCCCATACGCTTTGCTTTTTTACAGGCTTCCATGCCATTTTTCAAATTTTCAGACAAGGCAGCATTTGGAATTATCTGTAACAGAGCAATTTTCAATGTGTTCATAGCTTCTTCTCCATTTCGTACTGTTTTACAAACACTCTGAATCCCGATTGTTTCAGAAACATATTCAAAGCCTCATCCCGCTCATCTATGTTAAGCATTTTTATCTTATGACTTCCAGTTTGCTCCTGCAAATACCACATGATGTCTGTGGCTACGCCCAGCCTGCGATATTCTGACTTTACCGCCAGCTGAACAACATCACCGGTTGCTTTGTTTATCATTCCATAGCCGATCAGCTTTCCGGATATTTCGGCAAGAATACAGGCAAATGAATCCGCTATGGCGCATACAGAATCCATAGAATTTTGCCAGGATGGCAAATAGTCCCAAAAGCTTTTCACACACACCCACTGTTCCGGTGTAAGTGCCTTCGAAGGAAAAATCTGCCACTGCCTGCTTTCATCAGATTTCCTTTCGCTTCTTTCTGTCATGTAACAATTCAGACTGCGCATAACCTGAAAGCCTTGTTTTTTATACAGATCGACTGCGGCCGTATTTTCCTGAATTACCTCCAACTGATACCTGCTTATACCATTATCCTGGCATATGGTTTGTACCATGTTCAGCATGTTCTTTGTAATTCCTCTTTTTCGAAAAGCAGGAATCACTCCAGTTCCAAGGTCGTAGATGGTCTTTTCTCCCTTCCAATACCGCACACCATTTAAAACGATGCCTGTCAGTTCTCCATGCTCAAAAGTTCCAACCGACATACCGGGCATATAACCGTTTCTTTTGAGATTCGTCTCAAAGGCTTCATATGGCATATCAACCGGCACCTGATAATCCGAAAACGCCTTTCTAAATGCCTGATACAAACAGAATGTATCTGTCTTTTCTAATGTTTGATATTCCATGCTATGTTTCCCTTTTCCTGCATCTATTCAATCGGTAAATTGTGCTGCTTCAAAAAGGACAGCTTATCCCAATAGCCTCTCTGGAACAGGATTTTACCACTCACTACATGGAAGAAGCCGCATCCACGCAGCCCCAGCGGGTCTTTCCATTCCAAGATTGCCCACTGTCCATCTTCAAATATATTTTCCACAATAGCTGTCATATCGGCTGTGGCAAATTCTGTTGTGAACATTTCTCTTATTGCCTCTATCCCTACCACGGGATCATTGGTCACCTGATGGTTGGTTGCGTTATCGTGGTACAGGCTCACGATTGCATCCACATCGTGGCCGTTAAAAGCATCTACCCATTTATTTACTACTTCTTTTGGTCGTAACATTTGTTTTCCTCCAAAATTTTCTATTTTCTGGTTCATCAAATCGGAATCTCCATTAAATCAGTGTATATTCAAGCTGACAATCATATGGTTCATTTTCGACATAAAGCTTGTTGTATTCTAATGCTTCAACGCATCCCATAGTTTTATAAAAGGCTTGCGTTTCAACTGCCGAATTTGCTGATATATATAGTTTTTTTGCGCCAAATTTCTTAGCATATTCCTTCGCTTCCATAAACAAGTTCCGGCCAATGCCTACACCGCGCTTGTCCTGTGAAACGTGAAGTTTTGACAAATCCTCATACTGCTTCCCGTAGCCAAGCAGAGTACCTTCAACGGAAGCAAACCCTTTTAGTTTTCCATCCGAAAATGCGCCAAGCACAACGCCGCCCATACGAATTGTATTTCTTAAGTGTTGTACAAGAGAAAGGTAGTCAGTTTCACTCCAATCATCAATAAATGGGGCCCTTTTGACAGTCCATTGTCCACCCGCCTTGTACCACCAGTCCTCCACAATCTGTCTGCGTATAAAAGACGAAAACAGATTGGTATCTATTTCAAGATACTCGATTGGTCGATATAGCATTTCCACCATCTGTGGCACCAGATTCACCTCCTTTCCCTGCAAAATTGCGGCTTATTCTGCCGTACAGGAGCGCTCCTTTTTTAGAAAGCAGAATATGTCATCATTTGTCATTTCTTCTCAATGTAATAATTGCGTGGAATAACAATCCAAATACAAGAGCAAAACAGCCGCCGCCAAACAGTGATGCTCCCCATCCTGCACCCGACATTGTCATAAAGCCGCCAACAAAGAAAATGCCAATGCCAAGAAATATACCAACGGCATAAAAAAGCCCGATTGCCATATCGTACTTATTAAATCGTCTTTTCTCATTTTTTTCATATGCTTCCATTTTCGTCATTACCTCTGTTTCCATTTTTGTTATTACCTCCTTAGCAAAATCGTCCATATGGACGCCAAATAAAAAGCAAATCTTCTGCAGCGTATTCAAGTCAGGCTCATTAATGTCTCTCTCCCAATTCGATAGTGCCTGCCGGGTAACATTCAATTCTCCTGCCAGTTCTTCCTGTGTCATTCCCGCTTGTGTTCGCAGATGACGAATTTGCTTTCCTGTTGTAGTATCCGCCTGTTCCTGGTTCAAAACAATTCCTCCTTTCTGGTGCTGATTTTATCAATGATATTTCGCAATAGCAAGCAATGAACGCTTGCATTGCGCAAGACGTTATATTATCTTCTGAAACATATCACAAATCATACACTAGGTCAATTGTATTGGCTTGAAACAAGCTCAAACCTTCTTCAATGCTGGCTACCAAAAAACTATGTAGCCTTCTTTTTGGAGTTTAAGGATTATACCACGATTAAGATTATCTTCATCTTCAATCAACAATATAAATATAAATAAAAAACGGACAGATGATACAGCTGCCCGTCATACTCTGCCACCTATCCATTTTAATCTGCCATTACAAATTCCAGTTCTGCAAATTCCTTATCCGACATAATATCCAGTTTTTTAAGCACTCTTGATACCAATTCCAGCATCTCCTCATCATCCAGATGTTTCCTCACATCACAGATATTCCGAATAACCTTTTCCCTGCTCTTATCTTCAAAAATGCTGATTAAATTGCTTTCCTCTACGGTAAATTTTGTATTCATCCCTACATCTCCCTCTGCTTATTTTTCATATTTTCCTGCGTATCCTGTGACTTTCCTGCTATCTGTGCCTTTTTCTCGGCAAGACGGGCTTTCAGAGAAATTCTTATAGCAGGTTGTTCCTTCTCTTTTCGAGCAACTGCCTTCTGTGACTTCTCCACACCGTTATTCAGCACATTATCAATCATGTTATAATTCTGTTCTTCCAGTTCCTCGATTTTTGCCAGTGGCTTATATTCTGCCAGTTTTTCCAGAAGTTCTTTTGCCCGGTCTGCTTCCTCCGGCACAGCTCCTTCAGATATGATTGCTTTCAGCCAGTCCGTCAGATATTCTGTATCTCCTTGCTTGATTCTCTCTGCCAGTTCCGATACATTTTCTGTCATATTCCGGGTACTGTCATGATAAAGAATCGTATCATAATCATAAGAAAGTCGGTCAAATGCAACCGCAAGCTGTTCTGCAGGTGCCAAATCTGGCATACGCATCTCCCAAACCTTTGCTTCCATTTCTTCTGACATAATGCCGTCAATCTCCATATCCGGGAACTTCGCCACCAGCTCTGTAACTACTGCCATCGCTTTTGGTTCATTTTTGATACTCGGTATATGCTCTAAAATTTCCAAATCAATCCCTCTTCCGGACAGCAAATCAATCTCATCATCCATATAGCTTTCTTCTCCCGGTCTATGAACGTGAATACCGATTGCAGGAATACCATTTATTCGCTCCGGCGGTATCTGCCTCCAGATTGCAGCCGCTTCTTCCACCGTAGGAATGTTCTCATAAAATTCGCCCAGATTGTGAAATTCACTGCACTCTGCCACTGTCAGAGTTACTTCGACCTCATTTTCGTTCAGCTCCGACTTTTGGACATCGTGTCCAGAAGTCTGCTGAATCTGCTGTGCAGCTTCCTGTTGCCTTGCTTCCCTGACACCTGCAAGATACTCTTCCACCTGTGGTAAATAGGTTTCCAGTGTTCCGGTACGCTGTGCGGTAATCGGGTTAATATCCACTTTCACATCTCCAATATGAAGTCCGTCCTCATTAAAAACATCAAACAACACATCTTCTCGCTCGTTGCCGGAAAGTTCCACTACCACATCAAGATCTGAACTTTCCTGTTCCAGTCCCCTGCAGCGACTTCCTACAACAGCAACATCAACAATAATCGCATCCATGCCGTATTCATCAAGTTTTGCCTGCACATGGCATTTTATGGTTTCCTCGATTTCTGCCGGGTTCAGTTCACTGATGTCGTGGAACAGCTCATCGGTTTTTGCCTTAAAATCTGCCACCACACTGCTCTGCGTGTTCTCCGGCACAATACGATTTGATTCCTCCACTTTTTCCATCAATTCCTCATAATCAATCGGTATCAGTTTATCGTCCCTTTGGATATTTCCTTTTGCCCCATTGTAATCCGGCTGTGACTTCAAATCTTCTACAATATCATCCAAGGCTTCTCTGATTGTCACTTCTGGATTATCGTATACCCCGCCGTCAATTTCTTTATAATCCGTACCCATTATCGAATAATCATAGCCACCCTCGGCTTCCTGAATACAGATATAGCGGTTTGCAATCGAAAAGGCAAGCTCTGTTTCCTTTCCGTTTTCTAAGGATTTTTTCATTTCTGCAAGCACCTGTTCCGTTTCATCGCCAAGGTCAATAATTTCATCTTCATTTATTTCTGGTACTGACTTTTGGACATCATATCCAGAAGTATCCTGCACTTCTTCCTTTTCCGTTGTCTGCTCCCGTAGAAAGTCCGATATTTCCGTATATCCAAAAGAATCCACAAAATGAGCCGTATTCTGTCCGTCCTGATGAATCACTACTATATCACTGACAGATAGCGAATGCCCTCTAAAATCTTCTGGGTGGTCAAAGTTAAATTTTTCAAAGATTGCCTCTAAGGTTGCCCCCTGCGTCTGTCTTTGCAGTTCAGATAATTCGCCTACATATACAAGCGTATAATTCTCCGGTTTAATGGCATCAAAATTATCTTTTGTAATCCCCATACGCTTTAAGGACTCCGTTCCCTCAAATCGAAATTGTTTCAACTCCAGTTCATGCTTTAACTGATAAATTCCATACATATCTGACGTACTATGCAAAAGCTGTTCTTCTTTTCCGGCGGCACTTTCCTCCAATTCTGTAAACATAGCACGCAGTTTCTTTTCATTTTCCCAATCGCCTTTTTCAACCCCGAAAATACCGTTATGTTCTACAATCTGCTTTCTATCCTCTACCATAGTTTCTGTACCGTCTGCCTGAAGCAGATGTACAGACAAATCATGTTCAAACAGTTCCAATGCTCTCTCCTGTGTCAACGGCAGCATTTCATTCCATGTATATCCATATTCCCTCATTTCCGATAACCCAATCATCGGGTCAGGCAGAGCATCTATCTCCGCCTGTGTCTCAATTATAGTAAGAGCCACATTGTTAGGGCTGTTTTCTTCCATAAATGCCAGTTTTTCTGCAAGCTCTCTCGTTTTATCCATATTATCCAGCTTATATGCGTAATTCACGATAAGGTTACGTTCATCGGCAGTAAAAATAGTTTTCTCTGCCTCTAACTGATTGATAAGCTGCTCTGCCTGCCCCATAACAGATAAATTGTTGTCTACCGACTGCTCCATTCTTGCCTTTACATCAATCAGCTCATCCGTATCCATGTTGTAGCGGACATCCAGGTGATATTCCTCCACTTCTTCCGTCTGTTCGTTTCCAAGCTCTGTAGTCCATGCCCTCTTGCTTTCCAGATAATACGGTATGTTTAATTTATCTTCCTCACTCATGGAAGAAAGAGTCGACATAAGTTCTTCCCTGTCCATCCCCCGGACACTGATAAGGCTATACTCTGTGAAATTTTCATTATGTATCAATAAAATGCTCTCCTTGCTCTGTTCCTGCTCCATTTCACGGTTGAGCTGTAATTCCTGCAATGCTCCCTCAATCCCCGTAATCAACTCCGATGCAGTCCTACGAATTGTATCAAGAGAATTTTTCAGTTCTTTCATATCTCTGCCGCTGCTCCAGCCAGCAATATATCCGAAAGAATACTCCGAGGTATCTATTCCGAAGTGCTGACACACGGTAAATGCCACGCTCTCCGCTTCCACCTCTTTTGTATTCCTGTCTTTTGCCGGAACGTCCATGCTCTGATTGACTTCCTTATCATGCAGCATGGAATGAGCCACCTCATGCACCATTGTTTTTAAGGTCTGGCTCTCACTCATATTTTCCTGCACGGCAATCCGCTTTTCTACCATATCAAAATATCCTTTGGAATCGCCGGGAATCTCCTCAAAACTGACAGGTACAGGCGAAACATTCATAAGTGCCTGTACAAAATCCTCATACCCCTCCACCGTAGATAAAAGTTCCTGTGCTTCCAATTCCGGAATAGGCTTGCCGTCTGTCTGGGATACATCAAAAACGGATACGGCACGAAAAGCAGGGATTGTGACCTCTGTTTCTTCTTTCTGCGGCATCCCGTTTTCATCAAACATCATTTCCCCGGTCACAGGGTCTAGCTTGTCCCGTTCCTCTTTGATTTTATAAGGAGCAGGGGCAAGAATACGGATTGCTTTTTCTCCCTTATTGACATGACGTTCAAAATTCTTCTGCCATGCCTTGTATCCGGCCACAAGCGTAGCTTCCGGCTTCTGCAAGGCAATCAGCAGAGTGTTATTAAAACTGTAATTGTGAAATTTCGACATGGTGCTGAGATAGCTTTTATACTTTTCACTCTCGAAAAGTTCCTTTAATCCCGCTTCCAGTCTGTCCGTTATTTCTTTGACTTTTTGCTTTTCTGTCATCTGAACCTTTGTATTTTCATCTGCCATATTTATATTTTCCTTTCTTTTTTCCACACAAAAAAGACAACCATTTCTGATTGTCTTTTCAGGTAGTGCCTATTAAATTTTGATATATAGCTGTCTTATATTACTTCGTTATTTATCTGCTTTCTTTTTTTCATCCTGTTCTAAAATATTATTTACTAATTTTTGAAGCTCTTTGCGATCAGGCAGATACAACTCATATTTTGACACAAACAAATTACTGTCCATGCCGTAAGTTGCATATTCCACGAGCAACTCATCTTTATTATGGCTCAGAATAATGCCAATCGGCGGATTGTCATCTGCCATGTTTTCTTCCTTTGCAAAATATCCCATGTACATATTCATCTGACCAATGTCTACATGCTGTACTGAATTTTTCTTCAAATCAATCAACACAAAACATTTCAAAATTCTATGGTAAAATACCAAATCCACATGGTAATGAATATTATTTACCGTCAAAGGATACTGCCTGCCGACAAATGTAAAGCCTTTTCCCAATTCTAACAGGAATTTTTGAAGATTATCAATGATTTTCTGCTCCAAATCTTCCTCACTGTAACGGTCTTTTTCCGGAAGCCCCAAAAATTCTAATGTGTAGGTATCCTTGATGATGTCCTCCGGCTTATCATAGGTAATTCCCTCATTTGCAAGTGCCAGAATCCCCTCTTTATCCCTGCTTGTCGCTAATCTAAGAAATAATGCTGAATCCATCTGCCGTCTGAGCGTTCTTACATCCCACTTTTCTTTATAACATTCTTTTTCGTAAAAACTTCGCTCTAATTCATCATCAATCTTTATCAGCTCACAGATATGTGACCATGTCAATTTGTCAGACACTGTCTGACAATTCTCATAGCAAAGATAAAATTTCCTCATATTGTTAAGATTGGGTCTACTGTACCCTCGCCCCAATCGCAATGTAAGCTGATGAGATAATGTTGTTAATAATTTTGAACCGTATGTTGCTTTTACATTTCCATCCTGCTCAAACTCAACAATATATTTTCCGATTGTCCAATAGGTTTGGGTTATCACACTGTTTACTTTTTCGGCTAATTCTTTTTTTGCATTTGAAACCGTTGTTTCAATCTCATCCACCAATGGCTGAAGCATATTATTCTGCTCTAAATCATTCATAATATATCCTTTCCGAATTTGTCAGACAGTGTCTGACAAATTCAATTTTCGTTTTTATGTATTTCATTATGTCCAGATCTTTTTATTTCAACTTTTCACAATTTGCTCTATTAAAATATTGCCCTTGAACTAATATTATATTTCATATTGGAATAAAAAGAAATAGCGTAATTACAAAAATTCTTCCTTCTTCTTATCTCGATTTCCAGATTTTTCTATACTATTTCCCGTAGCTTTTATTTTCATCTCTGCAAGCCGTTCCTTCAAGGATACCCTCTGCACTGGCTTATCCGCTACTCGTTCTGACTTCTGGACATCCTGTCCAAAAGTTTCCGTCCGTTCCGTTCCCTGCTCCGGTGCGTCATCATCCATGCCGATACCGTCATCGCCCTTTTCATCCATATTAAGCAGGGCATTTAGGGCAGACAGGCGGTCTAACTTCTCTGTCAATTCTACTTCCTGTGAAAATGGCTTTGTAACCTCCACCTTTGCTGTTTCAAGCTGATGTTCCACATTCTCCAGTTTTGTTGTTGCCTCCGCCAGTTCCTTTGTCATAGATTCCAGAGCATGATTGATACGGGCAATATTACCAAGAGGGTCAACACCGATCTCCAAGTTATGGCTGAGCTGCCCTTTCAGATTCATCACAAATTTGTGATTGAACGAATCGAAAGATACCGCCATCTTGAATCCGGCATATTCTCCAATCATCGCCGGGGCATTGACCGTCTTGACCTCTTTGCACATTTCCACAAGTGCTGTTCCTGCTTCTTTTTTATCCGTATAAAGCTTGTCCCCGACTTTCATGGAGAAAAGTTCCTTATCTGCCGGAAGATTGGCTTTTGCGGTCTGAATGTCAATCTGCAAGCCACTGATTCGCTCCTTCAGAATGGCTATCTGCTGCGGGTAATGCTTTGCGATATTGTCCTCCAGACGGTACTTCTGACTGGTGTGGTTGGCTTTCATCAGCTTTAACTTGCTGACCTGTATATCCAAGTCCATCTTTTCCTTGATGTAGGGATTGCCAGTTGCCAGAGCTTTGACTTCTGCATAGGAAAGAGCCGCTTCGTCCACATCCTCGCAGCTTCGCACCGGGGATTTACTTGTCATAATCTGACCGATGAATTTCTGCTTGTTTTCGATAAGCTGCCAGGAATAACTGTCGAATGTCCCCTCTGTCACATACCGGAAAATCTTTACTTTCGGATTAAGGTTTCCCTGCCTTAAAATACGTCCCTCCTGCTGTTCAATGTCAGACGGACGCCATGGCACATCAAGGTGGTGCAGAGCAATCAGTCTGTCCTGCACATTGGTTCCGGCTCCCATTTTTGCCGTAGAACCCAATAAAAAACGAACCTGTCCGCTTCTTACTTTACTGAACAGCTCCGCTTTCCTAAGTTCCGTATTTGCCTGATGAATAAATGCGATTTCTTCTTCCGGGACACCCTTTTCTATCAGTTTACTTTTGATGTCCTCATAAACATTAAATGTGCCATCTCCTTTCGGTGTTGATAAATCACAGAAAATAAGCTGTGCTGATTTCTGCTCTTTTGTTTCCTCCCAAATCTCAAATGCCTTATCCACACAGGTTGCCGCTTTGGAATTGCCCTCATCCGGCAGCATATCGTTGATAAGACGCTGGTCAAGTGCCAGCTTTCTTCCATCGTTCGTTATTTTCAGCATATTATCCTGATGCGGCTCTACCAGCCTGTTACGCACTGCCTCCGCCCTGTCTGCCAGTGAAGCAACCATTTCTTTCTGATAATCACTCGGCTTTAGCACCACATTCTCATACTCTGCTTCCGGTACAGGAAGTTTTAACATATCCGGTGTCTGAATATCAGCACTCTCTTTAAAAAGTGCAATCAATTCCGGCAGGTTAAAGAACTTCGCAAACCTCGTCTTTGCCCGGTATCCTGTCCCCTCCGGTGCAAGCTCTATGGCTGTCTGCGTTTCTCCGAAAGAAGCCGCCCAACTGTCAAAATGTCCCAATCCCATCTTCTGAAGCGTACCGTACTGAAGATACCGCATATTCGTATAAAGCTCCGTCATGGAATTGCTGATCGGCGTACCTGTGGCAAAGGTAATGCCCTTCCCCCCTGTCAGTTCATCAAGATACTGGCATTTTGCAAACATATCCGAGGACTTCTGTGCC
>OIYG01000669.1_pt1 | contig 31616 bp, 35 predicted proteins | sample 1587861 | NCBI WGS metagenome assembly OIYG01 (sample SAMN03283272) | human gut metagenome | biome: human-associated habitat; material: feces | host: Homo sapiens | place: Peru | collected 2012 | reverse complement strand
ATACTCTTGTGTGAAGCGTTAATTCTCTTCTTTGATAAGCCATTAAAGCTTCATTTGTATTTTTAAATACTCTTCCTTCACCCTCAAGTCCTTTTTTCTCCATAGTAATATAATAGTTACCAAGAATCATATCTTGTGATGGAGTAACAATTGGTTTTCCATCTTTTGGACTTAGGATATTGTTTGAACCAAGCATTAAGATTCTCGCTTCTGCTTTGGCTTCTTCTGATAGTGGTACATGGACAGCCATTTGGTCACCATCGAAGTCTGCATTAAATGCTGTTGTAACAAGTGGATGCAATCTTATTGCTCTTCCAGAAATTAATTTTGGTTCGAATGCTTGAATACCAAGTCTGTGTAATGTTGGAGCACGGTTTAACATAACTGGATGTTCTTTTATTACATCTTCAACTATATCCCATACTTTAGGGTCTTGATTTTCAATCATTCTTTTTGCTGATTTAATATTGTTTGCTATTTCCTTTGATACTAGGCCATTTATTACATGTGGTTTAAATAATTCTAGTGCCATTTCTTTTGGTATACCACATTGATACATTTTTAGATCTGGTCCTACAACGATAACTGAACGACCTGAATAGTCAACACGTTTACCTAATAGATTTTGTCTAAAACGACCTTGTTTACCTTTTAGCATTGATGAAAGAGATTTTAATGCGCGATTTCCTGCGCCTGTTACACTTCTTCCACGACGTCCATTATCAAATAATGAATCTACCGCTTCTTGTAACATACGTTTTTCATTTTGAACAATTATAGTTGGAGCACCTAATTCCATAAGTTTTTTCAAACGATTATTTCTATTAATTACTCTTCTATATAAATCATTCAAATCAGATGTCGCAAATCTTCCACCATCTAGTTGAATCATTGGTCTTAACTCAGGTGGAATAACAGGCAATGCTTCTAATATCATCCATTCAGGTTTGTTTCCTGATGTTACAAATGCATTAATTACTTCAAGACGTTTAACTAATCTTGTTCTTCTTTGACCTGTTGCATTTTCTAATTCCTTCTCAATATCTGTTAACTCTTTGTTAACGTCAACTTCACTTAGTAATTCTTTTACTGCTTCTGCACCCATACCTACTCTAAATGTATTACCATATTTTTCGTAGTATGCTCTATATTCTTTATCTGATAGAGTTTGTTTTTTTATTAATGTTGTTGCTCCTGGATCCAATACTACATAAGATACGAAATAGATTACTTCTTCAAGATCTCTTGGTGACATATCAAGGCATAATCCAATATATGACGGAATACCTTTTACATACCATATGTGACTTACTGGTGTTGCAAGTTCAATGTGTCCCATTCTCTCTCTTCTTACTGAAGATTTTGTTACTTCAACTCCACAACGATCACATACTATATTCTTGTATCTTAATCTTTTATATTTTCCACAACTACATTCGTAGTCTCTTGTTGGTCCAAATATCTTTTCACAATATAGACCATCTCTTTCTGGTTTCAATGTTCTATAATTTATTGTTTCTGGTTTAAGAACTTCTCCATAACTCCATGAACGGATTTTTTCTGGAGAAGCAATCCCTATTCTTAAAGCTTTAAAATTATTTGCTTTTAACATTAGAAATCACCTCCCATATCTTCATCAAAATCCTCTTCTACTTCTTCTAAATCGATGTCATCATCATCTAATGCATCTAAATCTTCTTCATCTAGATCTTCATCATCAAAATCATCATCATCATCTGCTAATTCATCAAATGACTTTTCTTTTTCTATTTCTTCTGCTATTGGTGTATTTTCATCTTCATCAGGTTCATTTTCCATATCTTTTATCTCTACTAATTCATCATCATTATTTATTACAGATATGTCTAATCCTAATGCTTGGAATTCCTTAATTAATACTCTAAACGCTTCTGGAATTCCTGGAGTTGGCAATGGTGTACCTTTAACTAATGCTTCATATACTTTAACACGCCCTACAACATCATCTGACTTATATGTCAATATTTCTTGTAATACGTGCGATGCACCATAAGCTTCAAGTGCCCAAATTTCCATTTCTCCAAATCTTTGCCCACCAAATTGTGCTTTACCACCTAATGGTTGTTGTGTTACTAGTGAGTATGGACCTGTTGCACGAGCATGTAATTTATCATCAACCATGTGATGTAATTTTATCATATACATTACACCAACTGAAATTCTATTGTCAAATGGTTCACCAGTTCTACCATCGTATAATACTGTTTTTCCATCTGCATCCATACCTGCTTCTTCCATCATTGCCGCAATATCTGATGATTTAGCACCATCAAGTACTGGTGTTGCAACGTGTACTCCTAGTTTTTTTGCAGCCATTCCTAAGTGCAATTCTAATACTTGTCCTATGTTCATACGTGATGGAACACCTTGTGGATTTAACATAATATCTACTGGTGTACCGTCTGGTAAGTATGGCATATCTTCTTGTGGTAATACTAATGATATTACACCTTTGTTTCCATGACGTCCTGACATTTTATCTCCAACGCCAATTTTTCTTTTTTGAATTATATATACTCTTACTACTTTAGATACTCCACTTGGTAAGTCATCATTTTCTTCTTTTGTATATACTTTAACATCGTGTACTATACCATCTCCACCATGTGGAACTGTTAATGATGAATTTCTTACTTCTCTTGTCTTTTCTCCAAATATAGCATGTAATAATTTTTCTTCACTTGTTAAATCTGCCATTCCTTTTGGTGTTACTTTACCTACTAGAATGTCTCCTTCTTTAACTTCAGTACCAATTCTAATTATTCCGTTTTCGTCAAGATTTTTACGTGCATCTTCACCAATGTTAGGAATATCCCTAGTTATTTCTTCAGGTCCTAGTTTTGTATCACGACATTGAATTTCATAATCTTCAATATGTAATGAAGTATATACATCGTCTTTAACTAATCTTTCGTTCATTATTACGGCATCTTCAAAGTTATATCCGTTAAATGTCATAAATGCTACTACTACGTTTTTACCTAAAGCTAGTTCTCCTAGGTCAGTAGATGGGCCGTCTGCAATAATTTGTCCACGGTGTACTTTGTCACCTTTTCTTACTATAGGTCTTTGGTTTGTTGTTTCACCTTGGTTTGCTCTTTCAAATGTTTGTAAATAATATATATCTTGTCCTTTTGCATTTTGAACAACTATCTTTTTAGCATCTACATAATCAACAATACCATCTGCTTTTGCAACTACTGTTACACCACTGTCTCTTGCTACCGCATATTCAACACCTGTTCCTACGAAAGGAGCTTCTGTTGTTAGAAGAGGTAATGCTTGACGTTGCATGTTTGCACCCATTAGGGCACGTGTTGCGTCATCGTGTTCCAAGAATGGAATTAAACTTGTTGTTACTGATACAACTTGTTGAGGTGAAACGTCAATGTAATCTACGTTTTCTGCTGGTATCATGATATTTTCACCACGATATCTTCCTGCAACTACTGGCTCATCTATTTCATTGTCATCATTTACTTTTACAGTTGCTTGCGAAATGTAGAAATCATTTTCTTCATCTGCTGTTAAATAATCAACTTCATCAGTCAACTTCTTGTTTACTACTTTTCTATATGGAGTTTGAATGAATCCATATTCATTTACTTTAGCATAACTTGCTAATGAAGTGATTAACCCTATGTTTTGTCCTTCTGGAGATTCAATTGGGCATATTCTTCCATAGTGAGAAGCATTAACATCACGAACTTCCATTCCTGCTCTATCTCTTGATAATCCGCCTGGTCCTAATGCAGATAATCTACGTTTATGTGTTAATTCTGCTATTGGGTTAACTTGGTCCATGAATTGTGACAATTGGCTACTTCCAAAGAACTCTTTGATTACTGCAGTTACTGGTCTTATGTTAATTAGAGTTTTAGGAGTTACTGTTTCTATATCTTGAGTTGTCATTCTTTCTCTTATTACTCTTTCCATTCTACTTATACCAATCTTAAATTGATTTTGTAACAATTCTCCAACTTGTCTTATTCTTCTGTTTCCTAGATGGTCTATTTCATCATCGTGACCAATACCATCATTTAAGTTTAGATAATAACTTACTGAAGCATATACATCTGATATTGTTAATGTTTTTACTTCAAGTCTTTGGTCATTACCAATAACTTTAACTTTTTTCTTAGGATCAACATTCGAATAAACATGTAATACTTGAATTATATTATGTGAATCTAGTTCTTCATTAACTGTCGCTTCAATGCAACCATAACCTTCTTTTAAGTATTCGTCTAATTGTAACAAAACTTCTTTTGTTATTAGTGTTCCGTCAGGAATTTTTACTTCGCCGTCAATAATAATATCTTCTGCTATTCTATTATTAAGTAGTCTATCTTTTATATTTAATCTTTTGTTAAATTTATAACGTCCTACTTTTGCAAGATCATAACGGAAATTATCAAAAAATCTTGTTATTAGTTGGTTCTTAGATGAATCTAAAGTTGTAGGTTCTCCAGGTCTTAATTTTTCATAAATTTCTATTAATGCTTCATCTGTATTCTTTGTTGAATCTTTTTCAATGGTATTTTTTAAATAAATATCATTTTCAAATAGTTCAAGAATTTGTTCATCACTTGAAAGTCCAAATGCACGAAGTAATGTTGTAATTGGAACTTTTCTTGTTCTGTCTATTCTTACATATATTACATCTTTTGCATCAGTTTCGTATTCAAGCCATGTTCCTCTTGATGGAATGACTTTTGAACCAAATACTGGTTTTCCATTTTTGTCTATCTCTTTTGAGTAGTATACGCTTGGACTACGTACTAATTGAGAGACAACTACTCTTTCGGCACCATTAATTATGAAAGTTCCGCTTTCAGTCATTAAAGGCATATCGCCTAGGAATATTTCTTGTTCCTTTACTTCTCCTGTCTCGTTGTTAAAAAGTCTTGTTTGTACTTTTAATGGGGCAGCGTAAGTAATTTGCCTGTCTTTGCATTCTTTTTGCGAGTATCTTGGTGTATCGAATTCATAGTCACCAAATTCTAGTGTTAATCCACCAGAAAAACTTTCAATTGGTGAAAATTCTTCAAAAACCTCTTTTATTCCCTCTGTTGTGAACCATTGATATGATTCTGTTTGAATTTGCAATAAATTTTCAAGTTCAAATGTGTTTTTGATCATAGAGAAATTTCTTCTTTTTCTATAATCGCCGCTTTGCTTAACTTTATAAGCCATTAATTTCACCCCTATACCTAAATTTTTTTACGTGTGCACACCGTATAAAGATGCGTTACCAATATATAATGTTATCAAAGTTTTGTAAATAAGTCAATTGAATTCACATAACTTTTTAAACTTTTTTTGCATTTTTTAATTTCACGATGTAAAAACCTTTTGATTTGTCGATTATCTCTGTTTTATATTCCATTTCTAATTCTTTAATCATCGTTTTTACTCCATGGTCTTTTCGCATTACAAACCATAGTTCTCCATTATCTTCTAAATAATCTTTTCCTTCAAATAAAAACTTTTTTAACGTTTCTTTTCCTACTCTTATTGGCGGATTGGTTATTATATAATTATATTTATCTTTTATATTTTCGTAAATATTACTTTTCCAACACCTTGCATTTTCTATGTTGTTTAATTTTATATTTTCTTTTGTTAGTTCTAATGCTCTATCATTAATATCAACTAAATCAACCTTCATGTTGCTTTCTAGGGATATTGTAATACCTATAATTCCGTATCCACAACCTAAATCTAACACATTTCCTTCTTTTGATTCTTTTAAAAAATTAGTCAACAACAATCTTGTTCCATAATCTAGATGCTCTTTTGAGAAAACGCCATTATCTGTATATACTTTGATTGTTGTATCACAACATTTTGCTTCAATTATTTTTTTGTTATGTTTTACGTTTTCATCATTTATAAAATAGTGACTCATTTTATCTCCTTTTTATAACAAAAGAACCTATACTAAATTTAGCATAGGCTCTTTAAAATTATTTAAGTTCAACTGTTGCGCCAGCTTCTTCGAATTGTGCTTTGATTGTTTCAGCTTCTGCTTTATCAATACCTTCTTTAACGTTTCCTCCGTTATCAACGATATCTTTTGCTTCTTTTAATCCTAATCCTGTTAAATCTCTAACGATTTTGATTACTGGAATCTTGTTAGGACCTGCTGCAGTTAATACTACATTTACTTTAGATGGTCCTTCTTCAGCTGCTGCTGCAGGAGCTGCTGCTACTGCTACTGCTGATGGATCTACACCAAATTCCTCCTTCATTGCATCTACTAATTCTTTGATTTCAAGAATAGTCATTTCTTTTAAAGCACTTATAAATTCGTCTCTTGTTAATTTTGCCATTTTATTTTCCTCCTTTAATTTTTTATTATTTTATTAATTTTCTTTTTGTTCTGCTAATAGGTTAAGAGCTATACTTAAGTCTTTTACTGTTCCTATTAAGCCACCTGCTAACATAGTAAGTAATCCTTCTCTTCCTGGGATTGCTGCATAACTTGCTAATACTTTGCTGTCAGCTACTTTTCCTTCTACTATTCCAGCTTTCACTTCTAGTTTATCGTGTTTCTTTGCAAAATCACTTATAACTTTTACTGGACTTAGTTCGTCAGTTCCAAATGATATTGCGCTTGGTCCTTCTAAATATGAACCTAGGTCAATATTTAATTCGTCTACTGCTCTTTTTGCTAAAGTGTTTTTGTATACCTTATAATCTGCTCCTGCGTTTCTTAGTGCTCTTCTTAGTTCAGTAACTTCTGCAACTGTAAGACCACGGTAATCAAATAAAACTACTGATTTTGCATTTGCAAATTTTTCTTTGATTTCACTTACAACTTCAGCTTTCTTTTCAATTATCTTTGCGTTTGCCACAGTTTATCCTTCCTTTCCTATGCCATAAGAAAATCCCTCTAACTATGTCGAGGGATAAAAATTTCATATCTATTTATTCCTCGGTAAGATTTTTAAACTTATTGTCCTTACTGTCTTTGGCATAATTTCTCTTGTTTGTTTTATATTATATACTATATCTTATTATTTGTCAAATGAATTTAAATCAACTTTAACTCCAGGACCCATTGTAGAAGATACAGATATATTTTTAACATAAGTTCCTTTAACTGTTGCAGGTTTTACTTTTAAAATCGCTTCAACAAATGAACTTAAGTTTTCAACTAGTTGTTCTTCAGTAAAGTTTACTTTACCAATTAATGCATGGATGTTTCCATAACTATCAGTTCTATAATTTACTTTACCTTTTTTAGTTTCTTCAACTGCTTTTGCAACATCCATTGTTACTGTTCCAGTTTTTGGGTTTGGCATTAAACCTTTAGGTCCAAGTAATTTACCAATTTTACCAAGTGCTGGCATCATTTCTGGTGTAGCAATAATTACATCGTAATCAAACCAATTTTCAGTTTCAATTTTGTTAATTAAATCTAAATCTCCAACGTAGTCAGCATTTGCTGCTTTTGCAGCTTTAGCTTGTTCTCCTTTTGCTAAAACTAATATTTTCTTAGTTTTTCCTGTTCCATTTGGAAGAACTATTGCTCCTCTTAATTGTTGGTCTGCTTTTTTTACATCTAGATTTAAGTTCATTGCAACTTCAACAGATTCTTCAAACTTTGCATTTGCAGTTTGCTTTACTAGTTTAATTGCTTCTTCTTTTGTGTAAAGTTTATTCTTTTCTACTTGTTCAGTAGCAGTAGTAAATCTTTTACTCTTCTTCATTATTTTCCCTCCTTATGTGGTTATGCGGACTATTTTATTGTTTTATCCTTCCACATAGGTTAAAACCTATATGTATGTATTATTATTATCTTATTATTCTTCTACTTTGATTCCCATGTTTTTTGCTGTTCCTGCAATTATTTTCATTGCAGCTTCAGTATCATTAGCATTTAAATCAGGCATTTTTGTTTCTGCTATTTCTTTTAATTTGTCTTTAGAAATAGTTGCAACTGTTTCACCTTTAGATGCACCTTTTTTAATACCTAAAGTTTTCTTTAGTAAGAATGGTGCTGGTGGAGTTTTTACTACAAAGTCAAAACTTCTATCATCATATATAGTTATTTCAACTGGTAGGATATCTCCCATTTTGTCTTTAGTTGCATCATTATATTTTGTACAAAAATCTTGTAAATTAATTCCTGCTGGTCCAAGTACAGTACCTACTGGTGGAGCTGGTGTAGCTCTTCCTGCTGGAATTTGTAATTTTATTTTCTTAGTAATTTCTTTTGCCACGAAAAACACCTCCTATGTTATTTATATTTTTTCGCGAGTGGTTCAAATAGCGTCCGCGCCTCCCACTTATATTACTAGGTAGCACAAAAATCTTGCGCTCCTTCGCGTTTTTAATAATATCACACTTTTATTTAAAATGCAATTATTTTTTTATATTTTTATTAATTTTTCTAATTTAGTGCTTCTACTTGTGAAATTTCTACTTCAACTGAAGTTTCTTGACCAAATAAATCTACTAGAACCATTAACTTTTGCTCTTTTAAATCTACCTTGTCAATTTTTGCTTCCATATCTTTGAATGGTCCATCTACTATCTTAACTTTCTTTCCTACTTCTAGGTCTTTAGATATATCTATTCTACTCATTCCCATGCTTCCTAAGATTTTATCAACTTCTTGTGGTAGTAATGGAATTGGCTTTGCACCTTTACCTGACGAACCAATGAATCCTGTTACTCCTTGAGTATTTCTTACTATGAACCATGCCTCATCGCTCATAACCATTTCTACTAATACGTAACTTGGAAACATCTTTTTTACTTTTTCTTTTTTTACACCATCTTTGTATTCAATTTCTTTTTGTTCAGGAACTATTACTCTAAATATATTATCATGTAATTCCATTGAATTAATACGATTTTCTAACTTTTCTTTTACTTTATACTCGTGTCCACTTATTGTACTTACTACATACCATTCTTTTTTCATTATAAACTACTCCTTAATAATGCTACTAGTAAATCAATTACATAAAAGAATAATCCAAAAAATACGATGAATACAACTGTAGTTATAGAATATTTAAGTAATTCTTTACCTTTAGTCCAACGTATTCTACTAATTTCTGTTTTTACCCCTTTAAAATATGTTTTGATTTTCTTTAATAGACCTTTTTTTTCTTTTTTTGTTTCTTTCTTTTTGTCTTTTTTTACTGCTTCTTTGTTTTTAGTTTCCTTTGCTTCTTTTTTTGTTTTTTCTGCTTCGTTTAATTTTGCCATAATAAAACCTCCACTTGACTAAAATAAAAACACCTTCGTGTTGATACAAATATAGCACAAAATTGTTGTTATGTCAAATGTTTTGATGATATTTTTATAATATTTACGATATTAATTTACTTAAGTTTAAGTAAGTGATAAAATTATATTAGTTTAATATTATTTTTTTTATTTAAAATGATATTTTTTGAGGTGTTTACGATATGAAAAATAAATTAAGTATATATCTTTTGTTAGTTAGTTTGATTCCTGTTATATTTGTTTTTTTTGACTTGTCATTGCTTTCTATATGTATAAGTTTAGTTTCTATTATTTGTGCAATTATATTTTGTAGAAAAGATACTAGATTAGTTATTGTTATTTCTTTTATTTCTATTTCTTGTATTTTAACTAACTTAATCTATTTATATAATGATTATAAATATAATTATGATGTATATTCAAATACTAATTTACTAGATGGAACTTGGAGAAGAATTAACTATCCGTATAAAATTATGTTTTTAAATGATAATAGTTATAAAATTTATACAGATTTAGATAACGAAGATAATTATTGTTTTGGAAGTTATAAATATAGTTATGGTAGTACAAGCGAAAATGGAAATGTTATTAAGTACGATAAAAATTATTTATACTATGATTTAGTTTTAGAAAATGAATATTGTGTTAATAACGGAATTAAAGAAAATGATAACTATGAGACAAATTATATATTTGGAGTGAAAAAAAATAGTAATAAAGATACTATTAATGAAATTATGTTTATTGATAAAGATAGTAAAGAAGTATTTTTAGTTAGAAGAGATTAATAGTTAAGAAAAGTAATTTTGATTTATAAAACTCCATTCTTGATTTTGAAATGGAGTTTTCATATATGTATTTATTTTTTATGGTTATTATCTAAGTTGTTTTGTTTTTTATTTTCTTTATTGCTAGTTTTACTTTTTTTAGTTTTCTTTATTTCTAATTCTTCTTTTATTTCTTCTTTTATATCTTGAGAGTTAGAAATTATTATTGTTTTATCTAAATCTTCCTCTTTTTTTGTAGTTTTTTTGTTTTCCTTACCTAACTTTTTCTCAAGAATATTTATTTGATTTTGTATTTCTTCAAGAGGGATTTGGATAGTTTCTTCTAATAAATCTATCTTTTTAAAATCTCTTTTTGCAGATGAAATTTCTTCAAGATGAGATTTTATATTTTCTTCGAGCGCAGTTTTTAATTCTTTATCTTTTTCTTTTATTTTTATTTTATTTAGTTTATCTATCTTTTCTTGCATTTGTTCTTCGATAGATTTTCTTTTTCTCTCTTTAGAAATACCAATAAGCTCCAAAATTAATAGGATTGTTGTTGGAACTAAAAGACATAAAACAAAAGATAGTTTATTTCTTATAAGATTACTAACTAAACTTAATAAAACAAGTTTATATGTTATTTTTCCATATAATGCTTCTTTGTCTATAGAATTATTTTCCTGTTTTAATACTATTTTACCATTTTCTTTATCTATATTGCTTACCTCATTTATAACTAGTTTATTATCTTTTAATACATTTAAGTTATAGTACGCTATTAAGTCATCTTGTTTTATATCACTATAATTTACTTTTTTTACTAATACAATGTCATTATTGTTTATTTTGTTTGATATTGAATATTCAACTGTGTATAAGCCATAATTAAACATATGTGTTTCTTTACATAAATTACTTTGCAAAACAGAAGTTATACAGACTAATAAAATTATTATAATTAGTAATGCCTCTGTTAAATTTAGTATTATTTTCTTCATGTAACCCCTCCTTTGCTTATAAGATTTAAATTATTATGTTATTTCTTGATACTTTTGATTTTTCACTTTCTATTATGTTTATTACGTTATTTGTTGTTTCTTCCACTGTGTTATTTACTACTACATAGTCATATATATCTATTTGTTTTAACTCTTCTTTTGCTATGTTTAATCTTTTTTCGATTGTAGTATTATCTTCGGTATTTCTATTTCTTAATCTTGTTTCTAATTCTTCAAATGATGGTGGCAAAATATATATTAAAACGCTATCTTTATATAGTTCCTTTACTTTTTTTGCACCTTTTACTTCTATTTCTGCAATTACATCTATGTTGTTATTTAGTTTATTATCTATTTCTTTTCTTGGTGTGCCATAGTAATTATTATTATATGTTGCGTACTCAATGAAGCCATCTTCTTTTATATTTTCTTCGAATTGTTCTTTAGTTACAAAAAAGTAATTTACTTTATCTATTTCGTTTTCTCTTTTTGGTCTTGTTGTCATGCTTATTGAATACCATGCATTAAATCTTTCTAATAGTTCTTTCACTATTGTTCCTTTTCCTACTCCAGATGGGCCTGATATTACTATAAATATTCCTTTTTTACTTTTTAACATGTTGTATCTCCTTCTTCTTTTGCTTTGTATTTAATTCTATTTGCGTATAGATAGTACATATCTATATCATTTTCTATTATGTAACCCTCATTTTCAAGTGTTGTTTTAACTAAGTCTTCGACTTCATCACTACTAATATTTTCTTTAGCAATGTCTCTTGCATCATTAGAACGTGTTATGTATTCATATTGACCGCTTGATAATTTTATTATACTTATTGCTACTTGTTTTTCTCCGTCTGCACTAGAATTTATCGCAGACTTATATATTTCTTTAGATATTTCTTCGAGTAATGATATCTTGTCCATAGTTTTTTCTTTACTATTTATTTCTTCTACTTGTTTATTGTCTTCTTTTGCTTTGCTATTTATTAGATTTTCTAGTTCTTCTTTAGAGATGGAATCTATGTAATTATTAAAGTTAATGGAGTCTTTGATTTTTTTTCTTAAATCTTTTGTTCTTGTTATATATTCTATTTTTTTATCTTTTTTATACTTAAATATAGCGTTTTTTGCTCCAAGGTTTCCATACTTATTTATCATTGTATTAATTATTTCTAACAAAAGATCTTTGGTGTCATCATCTATATTTTCAGGTGTTTTATCTTCTTTTTCTAATGATTCATTTGTTTTATTTTGATTGTCCATTATTAATCACCTTCTTTTTTAGCATTTATATTTTCCTATATATATAATATCAAAATTTTTAGAAAAATTAAATAGTTTTATCTTAATTTTTTTAACTTGTTAGAAAAACAAAAAGAATGTAACTTTTTTGTTACATTCTAGATTTTGATTTTTCTTTAACAAAGTCAATGCTATAGAAAAATGAGCAAATATATTGTGCTAAATATGCACATTCTATATCTTTTCCTTTGCTATCACACTCTTTGAAAAATGGTAAAAATGTATTTAACTCTTCATAAAGTTCTTCATAAGTTATTTCATTTTCTTTCACTGTTTTTTCTATTTGTGTTAATTCTTCTTTAGAAAAATAGTTATCAAAAAACGGATATTTGTTAAAGAAATCTTTTTTTAATTTTAATAATTCTTCTTTCATAATATTTCCCCTTTTTATGGTATTAAAACTTTTTTTACCAGATGTGTTAAGTTATCAAATACTAACTTGTTTGAAACATACCTTCTTAATAATTCATTATATACAGGTTTTATAAATGGGTAATTTTTACATTTCATATATTCAATTACTTTTTTGCTGTCTTCGATAGTTAATCTTTTGCCATTCATATACAACTCATTAAATAATAAACTTTTTTCATCAAGTAAATTTATTTTTTCTGGTGGATTAATAGTATTTATGTAATTATTTATAAGTGCTGATTCTTTGACTGATAATTTTTTACCAAGTTCTTTTATTCTTACGTTGAAATTTATACAAAGATTTTCGTTCATATTGATACTTCTTAATTCTTCATTGTATCTATTTAGTTTATTGTTATATTTATATGGCACTAATTTATAAAACTCTAATATATCAAATGGTGTTCCGTCAAAAGTATACCCTGTTTCTATTCCTCTTGCAATACTTTTTAACTGATACATATTATAATTTTGCATAGTTCTTGCATTTACTTTCTTTGCATATAAATACTTATTATATAAAAATACATCTAATTCATTAACAACATCAAGACAAGTATTAAATGTTTGTTCATCTATACCTAGTTTGTCTAAAAATATATCAAATAAGTAACTATCACCATCGTTTATGTAAGAATTAATTACAAATTTAGAATAATCATACAAATCATTGTATTTTTCTTCGCGTAGTAAAAATTCTTCTTCTTCCCTTTTTGTTTTATCTTTTTCATCATAACCTTTTTTTCTGCATTTCTTATAGAATTGTTCTATCTTATACAAATCTGTGATGATAGGATTTTCTATAAGTGGTATTACATAGTAAAAATATTTATCGAAAAGTTCTTCTTCGTTTAGAAAAAGTTTTTTTAATTTACAATATTTTACATAGTCTCCTATTTCTTCCTTAAATATTCTGTTTGCAATTACTAAACTTGAAGTATTGTAATTTTCTTCTGTTTTGCTTAACGAAGCATTAAATAGTGACATCTTGCCTTTGTATGCACGTGAATTAAAATAAGAATCATATTTTTTTAATAATCTACTTTTAAAATACATTATTCTGTCTATATCGCTCGGGTGATTATACTTGTATTCTACTAGTAATCTGGAATCGTGTTTTAATAGTTCTATTCTATCTTTTATATTATTTTCCATAAATCCTCCCTTTAAATTGCCTAGTATTATAGCATACTTAAAAAAAATATGCAAATTTTAATAAAATATAGTATAATATATGATATAATTTTGTTAAAGGACGTGATGAAATGAAAGTTAGAACAAGGTATGCTCCTAGTCCTACTGGGTTTATGCACATTGGAAATTTAAGAACTGCAATATTTGAATATTTGCTTGCTAGACATTATGATGGAGATTTTATACTTAGAATAGAAGATACTGACCAAAATAGAGAAGTTGAAGGTGCAATAGATTTTATTTATAATACATTAGAACTTTGTGATTTTAAGATTGATGAAGGACCAAATAATCCTGGAAATTATGGGCCATATATTCAAAGTGAAAGAAAAGATATTTATAAGAAGTATGCTTTAGAGTTAGTAGAAAAGGGAAAAGCTTACTATTGTTTTTGTACTGAAGAAGATATAAAGAAAGATAGAGAAGAGTGTGAAAAGCATGGTAGGGCATATTCTTATGATGGTAAATGTAGTAGATTACTTAAGGAAGAAATACAAGAAAAGTTAGATAAGGGAGTACCATACGTTATAAGACAAAAGATGCCTAAGTATGGTGTTACATTAGTAGAAGATTTAATATATGGAAAGATTAAGATAGATAATTCACTTCTTGAGGACCAAATATTACTTAAGAGTGATGGATACCCAACATATAATTTTGCTAATGTTATTGATGATCATTTGATGGATATTACACATGTAGTAAGAGGAAAGGAATACTTAGATCAAAGTGCTAAATATAATCTTCTTTATGAAGCATTTGGATGGGAAAAACCTACTTATATACATGTTGCTATGGTTTTGGGAGAAGACGGAAATAAACTTTCTAAGAGAAATGGTGATGCTTCATTTATGGACTTATATGATGAAGGATATTTACCTTGTGCGATAGTTAATTATCTTGCATTTTTGGGATGGAGTCCTTTGTCTAATCAAGAAATATTTACTATGGATGAATTAATCAAAGAATTTAACCCTGAGAGAATTAGTAAGTCTTCAAGTCAGTATGATGTTATGAAACTTAGATGGATTAATAGTCATTATATAAAGAAATTAGATAGGGAAGAGTTATATAATTTAACTTTTAAGCATTTAAATGAAGCATATGATTTAAGTAATAAATCTACAGAGTGGATTAAAGATTTAGTATGTTTATATCAAAATGAATTAAAATATGGTAAAGAAATAGTAGAACTTACAAAATTGTTCTTTAGTGAATATAGTGTTAGTGAGGACGCAAAAGAGTTCATGAAGAGTGACGGAGTAGATAATACTATTAAGATATTTTATGACGAGGTTAGAGATATTGAATGGACTAGAGAAAATATTAGTAAAGCTATTAACAATACTAAAGAAAAAGCTAACGTAAAAGGAAAAATGCTATATATGCCTATTAGAATAAAATGTAGTGGGGTAATGCATGGTCCTGAACTTGATATGACTTTATATTTACTTGGAAAAAATACTGTTATTAATAATTTAATGAAGTAGGGAAGTGGTAAATAAATGAATGGTTATTATTATGGATATGGAAGTAGTTTAGATTTGATTTTATTGATACTTGGTTTTGTTATTACTTTGTATGCACAAATTAAGGTTAAAGCAACATATTCGAGATATTTAAAAGCACAAAATGATAGTGGATTAACTGGTTTTGATGTTGCAAGAAAAATACTTGATAAGAATGGACTTAATAATATACATATAGTTGAAGTAAAGGGTGAATTAACTGATCACTATGACCCTAGTAGTAAGGTAGTTAGATTATCTACGAAAGTATTTCATACTTCAACTGTTGCTGCAATTAGTGTTGCGGCGCATGAATGTGGACATGCTATTCAGGATAAAGAAAATTATTCATTTATGAGAATAAGGGCAAAATTAGTACCTTTTGTTAATATAATTAATAAGTTTGGTTATATTGCTACGATTATTGGACTTATCTCAGGTATATTTGATGTTCTTATTTGTGGTATTGTTATGATTATTGCTACACTGGTATTTCAACTTGTTACTTTACCTGTTGAATTTGATGCTTCAAATAGAGCAAAAAAGCAAATTGATAAGTTAAAACTTGCTAATAGTGATGAACAAGAAGGTGTTAGAAAAATGCTTTCTGCGGCAGCATTTACTTATGTTGCGGGAGTACTAGAGTCAATCTTTCAACTTTTAAGACTTATTCTTATGTATAAAGATAGAGATGAATAAAAAAGTTTTCCACAGGAGTTGTGGAGAACTTTATTTTTTGGGTATAAATATTTATTATTTGAAGTAGTTATCCACAGATGTTGTTGATAAATAGTAGAGATTTATTATTTTATCCACAGAAACTGTTTATAACATTAATATAATTATTTAAAAAGAAAAAGTTATCAACATGTCCTTTGTAGATAACTATTTTTCGCATGATATTTTTTCTATCATTTTATATACAAAGTTAGATACGTTATTGCTACTTTTATCTAAGAATTCTTCATAAGTAATTTTATTATTACCATTTGGTACATCACTGATACTTCTTATTACAATGAAAGGAACATGGGATAAATAACATACTTGTGCAATACTTGCTCCTTCCATTTCTACACAAAGAGCATTAAATTTCTTGTTTATTTTATCTGTCATTATATTACTAGTACAAAATATATCACCGGATGCAATTACACCTTTATGAATATTATAATCAATATTTTTTAGTTCATTTTTTACTTCGTTTGCTATATTAAGTAAGTATAAATCACTATCTATATATACTCCAATATCTGGAATGTATCCTTTTTCGTGATTAAATGCTGTTATATCAAAGTCATGTTGAACTAGTTTACTACCTATTACAATATCACATACCTCTAGGGTATTAGTAATACCTCCGGCAACTCCTACATTTATTATTAAATCTACTTTCATGTTATCTATTAATATTTGTGTACTTCTTGCAGAATTTACTTTTCCTACTCCAGAAGTTGTTAGTATTACTTTGGTATTATTTATTGTTCCTTCATAAAACTTTAAATTAAATATATTATAACTATTTTCTATTTTAATATATTTTAGCATAGAATTTATTTCTTCTTCCATGGCAAATATTATTCCTATTTTTTTCATAATTTCCTCTTTCATATGTATTATATCATTAATCCATTTGCAATGGAAGTGGTAATTCATTACTATATAATACATATAATTCATGCATTGCTCTAGTAAATGATACATGTAGTAATTTCATATCTGTTATACTGTTTATATTATATTTAGTATTACTTGCATCATAGATTACTACTACATCAAATTCTAGTCCTTTGGATAAGTATGAAGGTATTATACAAATATTTTCTATGTAGTTATCATGAAGTGAAGTTATGTTTTGACATTTAATATTTTCATTATCTAAAGATTTTTTTATAATACTTGATTCAGTAGTGTCTTTAGTTATTATTGCTATTTTTTCATGAGAAGTATGTTTAATTATTTTTATTATTTCGTTAGCGTTATCTTTTGTTTTTATGTAATTTACATTATTACCATGTCTAATTACTGGATTTGCAGAACTTATGTTAAGATATGATGTTATTTTATTTGCTTCATTCATTATTTCTATAGTAGTTCTATAACTTTTTAACAAATATTTTATATTATAATCCGTGTTATCTAATTCTTTATTTAATAATTCCCAATCGTTTGTAGAATGATATTCGTATATGGATTGTGCAATGTCTCCAAAAATACTGAATGTTGAGGTGGGAAGAATTTTCTTTAAGGCATAAAAGTTTAGATATCCAAAATCTTGTGCTTCATCTATTACTGTATGATGATATTTTTTATAATCTTTTTCGCCATAAACTCTATATGATAAGTAAAGAAGTGCTCCAAGATCATTAAATGTTACTTTTTTTGACTTTATATTTTTTATAGTTTGTTCTATATAGAGTTCTTGATTTTTAAGTTCATCATTTTTAAGCAATGTATTTAAAAAGTCTAGATATAATGGTATTATTTTAGGTATATTAGATAGTAAATATTTTTTTAGGTCTTTGTTAAAACTATTATTTAGTTCTTTTTTTAGATACTCTAGATTTTTTCTTTCTTCATTTATTTTACTTTTAGTAAGAGAAGATAATTTACTTAGGTTTTCATTAATTATCTTATCTTTAATTTTTATATAGTTATCATTAATATATTTTGCTATTAGAAGGACTGCTCTATCTATTTTTTTATAGAAAACTTCATAGTTTATTTCTTTAGTACTTACTATGGAATTATAGATATTATTAATAATACTTCTATTTAGTATGGTATAACCTTTTACTATAAAGTCTTTTTCTGGCACTATCTTCTTATCAAGTTGGCATAAATATTTATCAATTAATTCTTTATAGTCATTAGATAATTTGTACTTTTCAAAGGTCATACTAGATTTATCTTTAAGAAAACTTTTTAAGTTAATTTCTTCTTCGATAAGGGTAAAGTTTTCTTTTGTTATATCTTTTACTATTTCTTCATATGTCATTTGAGATACGTTATTGACATCTAAATCTGGAAGTACGTTAGAGATATAATTTACAAAGAATTTACTTGGTCCTATAACTAGGTATTCATCTACATTAACTTTATCTATATAATTATATACTAGATACGCTACTCTATGAAGTGCTACTGTAGTTTTTCCACTTCCTGCGACACCTTGGATAATCATGTTGTTATAAAGACTTTCTCTTATTATTTCGTTTTGCTCATATTGAATCGTGGATACTATATTTTTAAGTCTATCGTCTTTGCTGACTCCTAAATAATTCTTTAATATCTCATCGTTTGATACGGTATCAACATCTTGAAAATTTATTAGTTTCTTGTTTTCTATTTCAAATTGTCTTTTTAGAAGTAAGTTTCCTTTGATTGTTCCTTCGGGTGCTTTATATGAAGCATCGCCAATATTACTATCATAATACATTGATGATATTGGAGCACGCCAGTCTACTGTTACGATATTGTTATCTTCATCTGTTACACCAACTTTACTAATATAACATTTTTCTATTTGTCCATCTTTTTCATTTTTGAAGTCAATTCTTGCAAAATAGGGTTTATTTTCTGTTTTTGTTAGTAAGATTAGCTTATCATTATATTGTTTTGATAATTTTTCAAGTTGAAAAGGATTATTTTTGTACATCTTAGGAAGTACATTTAACTTGGCATTAGTATACTCTATTACTTCGTTAAATTTATTTATCGTACTTGATAAATGTTCTTTTTCTTCAGTAAAAATATCTTTCATTATTTCACCACCTTTATTATGTTAGATTTTACTAGTGCTTATTTTATCATAGATTGATAGTATAGGCAAGGAAAATGTTTGATTTTATGGTAATATTACAAAATAAAAGAAGGTTTCGTTTCAAGAAAACTTCCTTTTTTCTAAATTATCTATATTCTTGCACTCATTAAGTTACTGCCTGAATATCTTTTTAATCCTTTATTAAATATAATATTTGCAAGGATAATAAGTACTAAAGTTGAACCAATGATTAGTAAGAATAGATTTAAATTAAAACTTTTTAAAATCCATATAGGAATATAATTTGCTATTCCTATAGGTAGTACATAAAATAGTATTATTCTAGTTATTCCTTTGAATATAGTATCAGGGTATGTTGCAAATTGTACTATTAGTTGTTCTCCAACATCTGCGATTAAATCTGCTTTATTTATCCAGAAACTTAGGCTATTTAATATAATCATTACTGATACTATTATTAATCCTCCAGTTATTGTAAATATAGTAAATAGTAATAATTGTTTAATAGTTACTCCATAAATTAATAATACTATTAATCCATACATTAGATCTCCAATAGCAGATACTTTAATGTTACTAGTAATTGAAGATAGCAAGACATTTTTAGGCTGTACTAAATAAGAATCTAATTTACCATCATTTATAATACTAGATAAGTGAAAGGCATTTTCAAAGAATAGGTGTGCAAAGCCATATGTTGATGATGCAATACCCCAAAGCAATAGTACATCTCTAAGAGTATATCCTCCAAAGTTATCTTTGATACTAAATATAACTAGCCATTGTATAATAAAGCAGGCATTATTTAATACCATAAAAAGTACGTTAGTTACAAATGATGTTCTATTTAACATTTCTTTCATAAGACTATATTTAAATGATAAACTTATTACTTTTAATTGATTTTTAACCACCATTAACATTTAGTTTTTTCACTCCTTTCTTATATACAAATAAACAAAGTAGGTATGAGATGACTATATAAATTATTTGTGCTACTAATACCTTTAACGATAGATTATAAGAGAAATCTACAAATATTTTTGCGGGTCCATAACAAGTTACAAATATAGGACTATATGGTAGTATTTTTTGTAAAAAAGTAGGGAAGTATTCAATTGGAAACATTGTACCTAGTATTAACATTATCTTACTATATAACCAGTATATTGGGTTTGAATCTTCGATAAAGAACGCTAATAATCCTATAAAGATACATGTAAGCATGCTTATTATAATTGCAAGTAACATAGAGATTAACAAGATTATTATTCCAAATAATGTTATTTCTGGGAAACTTCTTAGAAAGATAAATCCTAAACTTAGACATAATATTATATATACAGGGAATTTAGTAAGTGCGTCTCCCATATTATCTGCTAAAACATATAGTATATAGTTGTATGGTTTCGTTAAGTTATAAGCAATGTTTCCTGATTTTATATCTTTTATTATTTTTTTACATACTATTCTTCCTTTTACACAACCCCATAATAGTTCTGTTACTATAACATACCATATCATTTGATTCATTGTGTATCCATTAATTAGACTATTATGGTCAGCATACATATATTTCCATAGATTAAAGAAAACAAACAATATTACACCGTATCCAACAAAACTTATCAATATATTTAAGATATAACTTAGATTACTAGATATTTCTGTTTTTAATATTATTAAGTATTTTTTCATGTTATTTTCCCTTTTTATAGATATTACTTATTATTTCTTCGAGAGGTGTATTAGAAATATTTATATCAATAATATTATCAGGATTTAACATATTTACGGCATCTAATACATTTTTCTTGGTAGTATCTACTTCTAATTTTAGGTTATATCCTTTGTCTTTAAGAATTGTTATTCCATCTTTGTCATCAAGATTTACTTTTTCTTTCATTTTTACTTCCACTATTTTTTTGTTTAAGTAGTGATATTTTAAGTTTTCCATTGTGTCATCTAGTACTAATTCACCATTATTTATAATAATTACCCTTTTACATAGTTTTTCTATGTCTCCAATATCATGACTTGTTAAGAAGATTGTAGTTTTATACTCTTTGTTCATTCTTTTTATTAATGTTCTTATTTTTTCTTTGACTACTGGGTCTAATCCTATTGTGGGTTCATCTAAAAATAGTATTTTAGGTTCATGAATTAAGGATGCTACTATTTCACATCTAATTCTTTGTCCTAAACTTAAATTTCTTACAGGTGTATTTATAAAGTCTTCTAGTTCAAAAAGGTCTTTTAATTCTTGAATTTTCTTTTCTACTCTAGAATCTGGTATATCATATATTGCTCCAAAAAATTTAAAGTTATCATATGGGGTTAGATGTGTCCAAAGTTGTTCTTTTTGACCAAATACTGTTCCTATATCGTATGCTAATTTTTTTCTATCTTTTGTAGGATCAAGTCCTAGAACTTTAATACTTCCTTTTGTATTATATAGTATTCCTGTAAGCATTTTAATTGTGGTTGATTTTCCTGCACCATTTGGACCAATAAATGCTAATATTTCTCCTTTTTCTACTTTGAAACTTACATTGTTTACTGCTTTTACATATTTGTATTTTGGTTTAATTATAGATTTTAAACTTCCCTTAAAGCCTTTTTCTTTTAGTTTTAATTTAAAAGTTTTAGATAATTTAGATACTTCAATAATAGACATAATTTCCTCCTTTCATTATACTTATATAGAAAAAAGCACTGGAGACACTTATTCTATATAAGAATAGTGACTCCGTGCTTTATATTTTTTTAAAACTCGTGTAGGTTTTATCCCGAGATAGCTTAATTTATATATTTATATCTCCTCACTAATTGACTAAATTATACAGTGTATAGTTTGATTTGTCAATATTTTTCTTGATATTAACTATTTAAAATCTGTTTTAGTGTTTCTTTTTTAGTTAAATTAGTGGTATCTAAAAGATATTTTTTATCATAATTATAATTTTTAAAACTATTTAATAATTCAATACTTCTTAATCCCATTTGGCAATCCAGAGGTCTATTTTTATCTCTAGTAATTATTTCTTCTTCCGTAGTTAATAAAACTTTAAATACTATTTCATAGTTAGAAAACTCTTTTTCTAAACGCTTAAAGTTACTAGGGTTTTATTCTTCCTCCTATGAAGAAGTCATAAATTGTGTCTCCTTCAATTAGACTGATTTTTCTAGGTTAGATGCTAAAAGATTACTTATTGTACTTTTTCCTACTCCTGGGGGACCTGTTAATATATATAGTTTATTCATAATGATTTCTCCTTTTAGTTAGTATAACATATTTTTAATTTTAAATCTTGATAGCGTGGAATAAAATATGTTTTTGTGGTATGAAAATGGGTTACGTTTGCAAAAAAACTATTCTTATAGTATAATTATGTTGGTGATTTTTTATGAAAATTAATGAAGTTAGTTTATACGTTTCTGCGGTGAGAAGGAGTCAGTATCCTACGGAAGGCAAAAAAGAGTTCTTACTTGTGGGAAGAAGTAACGTGGGAAAAAGCAGTTTTATCAATACTTTAATTAATAGGAAAAACTTTGCTAGAACTTCTGCAAGACCTGGTAAAACGCAAACTTTAAACTTCTATGAAATAAACAATACTTTCTTTTTAGTGGATGTTCCGGGATATGGATTTGCTAAAGTACAGAAAAGTTTGAAAAAGAAGTTTGGACTTATAATCGAGGAATATCTAGAGTCTAGAAATGAACTACAAATGGTATTTATGCTTGTAGATTTTAGACATAAACCTACCGAAGATGACGTTATGATGTATAATTATTTAAAACATTATAATATACCTGTTACTATTATTGCTACTAAGGTTGATAAACTAAAGAAAAGTGCTCATGATAAAAATAAAAAAGTAATCTTAAGTACGCTTGGTATTAAGGAAGAAGATTTAATTATGTTTTCTACAATTACAAAAATAGGTAAGAATGAGGCACTAGATAAAATAGAAAGATATTTGGAAAATTAGTTACCAAATATTTTTTTTGTCATAAATTACTCTGGGTGATTGTAGTGATAATCAAAACTATTGACAAGAACTTCTATATACTTAAGGTATTTAATAAGTATTTAGATTTTGATATATATAATCATGATGAGGTTAAAGATTTTATTTATAAGTTATACGATAAGATACTATGTAAGTATAATTTAAAGGGTTTTATTATTTTTGATATATATATAGATAACAATTATGGTATGATTATAGAAATTAAGAAAGAAGATAATATATTTTTAGATAAACTTACTGATATAAAAATAAAATTTAATATTAATATTAGTTTTTTGTATGAGATAGACTATTTTTATCTACTGGAAGAGGAAATTAAAAATCAAGTTGTATACTACTATAAAGGCAAGTTTTATTTAGAGATAGTTAATGATATAGAGAGTAATAAATTTATTAAGATTCTAGAAAATTCTAAAATAGTTTACAATCAGGATATAAATAATATTATTAATAATGGAATAAAACTAGCAAATATTTATCTTTTATGATATAATATTATCACTTAAAAACGAGGTGATGTATATGAAGATGCCTACTGTGGCGCTAGTTGGAAGACCAAATGTTGGAAAAAGTACTATTTTTAATAAGTTAGCAGGTAAAAGAATTTCTATTGTAGATGATACACCTGGAGTTACCAGAGATAGAATTTATGCTGATGTTAATTATGGAAATTATAAGTTTCACTTAATAGATACCGGTGGAATAGATGTTAGTAAAGAAGTATTTAATAATGAGATTAAGGTACAAGCAGAGATTGCTATTGATGAAGCAGATGTAATTGTTTTTGTGGTTGATGGACTAAGTGATTTGAACCAAAATGATTATATAATAAGAGACATGCTAAAGAAATCTGGTAAAGATGTAATTGTAGCAGTTAATAAGATAGATAACTCAAAAAGAGACAGTAATGTTTATAGTTATTATGAACTTGGATTTGAAAATGTAATAGGAATAAGCGCTGAGCATAACCTAGGTATTAATGAACTATTAAATCTTGTTACAAAAGACTTTAATGAATATGTTATGGAAGAAGAAGATAATAATATTGTTAAATTTGCAATAATAGGAAGACCTAACGTTGGAAAAAGTAGTTTACTTAACGCTATATTAAATGAAGAGAAAGCAATTGTTAGTAATGTTGCAGGTACTACTAGAGATGCTGTTGATACTCCTTTTACATATGAAAAAGAAGACTATATAGCAATAGATACTGCAGGTATTAGAAAAAGTGGTAAAGTTTATGAAGTACTAGAGAAATATAGTGTTTTAAGAAGCATGAAAGCAATTGAAAGATGTAATGTATGTGTACTAGTTATTAATGCTGAAGAAGGAATTATTGAACATGATAAGCATATTGCTAGTTATGCACTGGACGCTGGAAAACCCCTAGTACTTGTAGTAAATAAATGGGACACTGTAAAGGATAAAAATGATATATCAAGTTATACAAAGTTAGTAAGAAGTGAATTTCAATTTTTATCTTATGTTCCTATAGTATTTTTATCCGCTAAGACAAAGAAGAGAATTCATACTTTGATGCCTGAGATTAAGAAGGTATACGAAAATTCGAGAAAAGAAATTAAGACTAGTATATTAAATGATGTAATAAGAGATGCTGTTATGTTAAATGCTCCACCATCATATAAGGGTAAGAGACTTAAAATATATTTTGTAAACCAATCTGGTACTATGCCTCCTAAGTTTACTTTCAATGTAAATAGTAAAGGTCTTGTACACTTCTCTTATGAAAGATATTTGGAAAATAAGATTAGAGAAAACTTTGATTTAGAAGGTACACCAATTATTATTCAGTTTAAGAATAAGGGAGAAAACTAGTAAATTATAATTATAAGTTTATAAATTTTAAGAGACATAATATGTACGAAAAAGCGTATTTAACAATTTTATGTTTGTAATAGAATGAAAATATTAAAAATAAAACCTTAATAGTAATTAAACTATTAGGGTTATTTTTGTTTGGGACTAACTATTTCTTGTTCCCATTCAATATCATCACCAAAATCATTTATGTCCCACTCCATATCAGTAGTTTGTGAGGCTAAATTATCTTGGTTATAATTTGAATTATTTGTAAACATTAAACTTTCTTCTTGTCTTTTAAATCTTTCTTTTGTCTTTTCTAATGCTTTTTTTAGTTTTTCTCTTAAATCTTTGATTGTCTCATTACTTAATTCTTTTTCAAAACTATCATTAATTAATACTTGCTCACTTTCAACATCATAACATCCTATAATAAATTTTGGATTCAAATAATATGTAAATTTTCCATCTTGTGATGGCATCTCATTAAAAAATGCTCCATATTTTTCACCATCTAAATCTGCACTTTCACCAATTTCATTAATATATTCTATAGGAAGTCGTATTAAGATTATCTTTTTTGATGATAAATGTTGCCAGCTAGTTAATTTTTCCTTTAATTTACTAATATTTGATGTATCTAAGCCAATGGTAGTGAATAAAGTGAATTATCTTTGGTTCTTAAACCATTTTCAAATATGGAATCTACAACTAGATTTGAATTTTCACTTCTTCCTGTACCATGCCCTAAGCAAATATAACCATCTTTATTTAGTATATTATATAAATCTTCTAATCTTTTATATGAGTGTATATTCTTTGAATTATTTAGTGATTCATTTTTTATATATTTATCTTTTTTATTTTTCATAAGATATCTCCATTACTTCTTGTTTAAAGTTATAGGCTTTTTACTGTTTTTTGTTCATGTTCTTTAGTTTCTTTGTTATGCATAACTACTTGCTCAATTAATTTAACATTCTTTTTATCTACTTCCGTTCTTGCTTGTTTAAATTCATTTACTTCATTTTGGGTATTATAATTTTTAACAAATGTTGATAAGTTTTCTATTGCTTTTGTCATTTTATTCATAAGCGCTTCCCGGTTATTTAATAAGTCTTTAGGAGAACAATATAAAACTTCTATCCAACTTTCAAAGTTTTTAACTAATATTTCAGCGTTTTCTTTTCCTAAAAATTCTATCCACTCAAAGCTATCTGTAAATTGACACTTTCTTATTACTTTCGCTAAATCTTTATGTTTCATTATTTTTCTTGCAATTGGTGTCATGCCTTCGTATGATCCTAGTTCATGGGGAACTCCAGTCATTATTGTCATAACTTCTGCCTCATCATAACTATTTAATGCTTCTTCTAGACCAGTATTTAGAGATTCTATTTCTTCAAAACAGTTTTTTTCCGCATTATAATTATAGCTATCTACTATTAATCCTGTTTGTTTTACAACCTTACCATTTTCTACCTTTGTTCTTCCATATCCTTTAATTGCATGGCATAGTTCATGAATAATATTTGAAACTCTTTTATCATCGTTATAATCAAATGGCTTATATTTGTGTAAATATTCTGTTTTTACAAATATTATGGACTTAGATTGCACTTTATTATCTTTTAAATATAATTCATTATGTTGAAATGCTCCTGCAAGAAGCGGCATATTCCATTTTTTATTTGTTTGAAAATAATTATTTAAATATTCGTCGGCATTTTCTTTGTCTTGTTGAATGTGTATTTCACAATCATTTAAAACGTTATATATTATATTTTTCTTATCTTCACCATAATAAGTAATTAATGCAGGTATTGCTTTTTGTAATAAACTTATTAATTCATTAGGATAATTATATTTATTTTTTAAATACTCTGTAAATTCTTTTATTTCCATAATGTTCCTCCTAATGCTTCTTATCAATTAAACTTATTAATAACATTAATTCAGTTTTTATGTAGTATATATCTTTATATTCTAAATCTAAGAAGGATGATTCAGTCATATTTTTATCATTATATTTAGAATAATTATATGGTTCTTCTAGTATATTTTGGTTATACTTATTTAGATAATCTTTAAGTATATATGATATTTTCATTATTTCTTCACTAAAGGCATCTCTTTTTTCATTTATTCCTAGTTTAGAATACTTTTCAAATAAGTTCTTATATTCGTCCATGTTTACCTCACTTTTATTTATTATTAATTCATGATATGCATATTTATATTCTCTACACAATTATAGCACAGAACTTAATTTTTTAGTTTAAATACTAATTAATTTTACAGTTTGTATGTAAAATGTTTTTTATTTTTTAACACTACTTTTATTTTTTTACATATATTGTATTAGGGGGTACATATGGGATTTAGTGATGGTTTTTTTAAAAAGATAGAGAAAAAAACTAATGTTAATAAGGAGACTATTTTGTCTTTGGCTAATAAACTTCAAGGTACAAATATGAAGGATGAAAAAGTATTACGTGAGGTTATTGCAGATATTTCTAAGATAACAGGTAGGGAAGTATCTAAAGATAAAGAACAAAAGATTATAGATACTATTATTCAAGATAAAGTACCTAAAAATCTTGATAAATATATTGATGGATAATGTTACAATTGGTATTTTAAGTAGTAATCAAGTTATCAATGGTAAGGTATATAAGTCTGTTTCTTTAGATAATATTAAATATTTATATAATAAATGTAATTATATATCTTTGATGGGTTATGATAATGATGAGTATATAGATAATAATTTACTTTCTAAGTGTGATGGATTTATTATTCCTGGAGGATATGATATATATAATTATCATAATCAAGTTATAGAATATGCACTAAATAATAATAAACCTTTACTGGGGATATGTATGGGAATGCAAGCTATTGGACTTAAAGCAAATAATGAAAAAGATGAAGATTTAGTTATTGTTAAGAATCATGATAATACAATGCATAATATTAATATTAGAAGAAAAAGTTTACTCTATAAGTTATATGGTAGTAATCTAGAAGTAATATCTAGGCATAATTATATATTAAGTCACATAGATAATCCTTATGTTGTTGGTGCAGTAAGTGATGATAATGTTATTGAAGAAATAGAATATATTGATAGAGAACATTTTATACTAGGAGTTTTGTTTCATATTGAAGACATGGATAATACCAGTAAGATATATAATTATTTTATTAAGGAATGTTTAACAAGAAAAGAAAACTATAACACTAAATAATCTTTTAATGGTTAAAAAATGTTTTTATATAGTTATTGATAAAAAGATATACTTACAATAAATAAAAAGATATACTTACAATAAAATAGTTATAGTAAATAATTAGAAGATACAAAAATATTAGTTTTTTGTTCTTTTTTTATATATGATACATAATATTTAATGAATAAAGAAGAGAGGAGTTTATATGGAAAAACAAGATGTTATAAAAAATATTGGTGAAAGAACTGGTGGAGATATTTACTTAGGAGTTGTTGGTGCAGTTAGAACGGGTAAGAGTACTTTTATAAAGAAGTTTATGGAATCTTTAGTTATACCTAATATAGCTGATGAGGTTGAAAGAAGAAGAGCACAGGATGAATTGCCACAATCTGCGGGTGGAAAAACTATTATGACTACCGAACCAAAATTTATTCCTGCGAATGCTACAAAAATTCAAATTGAAGACTTTAGCGCAAATATTCGTATGATTGATTGTGTTGGTTATGTTATTAAAGCAGCTAAAGGTTACGAGGATGAAAATGGACCTAGATATGTTATGACTCCATGGGTGTTCGTGAATATGTGATACCCCAAAAGAAAAATAAATAAAACCCATAAAATAAGGATTTAGACAATATTTCACTTTATTAGTTAAAGACTAAATTTAAGAAAGTGAGATATTTTTTTATGAAAGATGAGCAAATTTTTAAAAATCCTGAGTTAATACCTTTACTGATAAAATATGTTGAGGTAAATAAAATTATATTCCCTATTGAGAAAGTTAATTACTTATCTAATGAAGAAATTATAAAGATTTTAAAAGATTGTATTAATAATCAAATAGCATATAATCCTAATTATGAATTAGTAAAGAAAATTACTTTATTAGAAGATACGGAATTAAAAACAATATACCCTCTTATAAAATTAAGTATGGAAAAAATTAATTATGATTATATGAAAGATATTAAAGATTTAATTAATAGTGTTAATTTAAGAAAAAAAGGTAAAAAATATACCTTTGAAGAACATTTAAAAGCATTAATAATAGCACAGCTTTCTAATCATAGATGGGGAGATAATAATATAAGAGAAAATATGAATGCTATTGATGAGATATTTCATAATTATAATAAAAATTATTTAAAAATAGTAGATCCAAATATTTTAGTAAAAAAATTAAGGAATATTCATTGTACAAATCCTATGATTAATAATCAGATGAAATCATTATCAAAAAATATAATAGTTTTAGAAAAAATAGAAAAAGATTATGGAAGTTTAGATAACTTTGTGAGTATTGAAACTCCTAATGATATTGCTAATATGTTAAATGATGGAAAATACAAAATGGCACAAGTTGGACGAGCATTTGCTTATGATTATTTAAAGCGGATTGGTATTAATACTTGTAAAAACAGTGTTCAACTTAAAAGATTATTTGGAAATCATAGACTAGGAATTGTAGAAAATGAAAATGCTACAGAACAACAAGTATTAAATATTATTAAAAAAATAGCAAATCTTAATAATTGTGATGAAATAGTTGTTGAATCAATATTAATACAATTTTGTTTATTAAGGTCAGCAAATATATGTGGTGAATATCCAAATTGTGAAAAATGTAAAATAAGAAGTTATTGTAATTATAATAAAAATTAAAAGAATTTATATAAAAATACATGTAATGAAGATATGAGAAAAACCCATATCTTTTTTTACTATGCAAGTTTAAAGATTGGAGGAACGATAAATGAATTTAAATTATGCAATATTTAGAAGTCAGCCAATTATGACTATAAATGATTTAGCTGGAATAGGTTCTCATAACAAGAGAGAAAAACAGTCATATAAATCCAATCCAGATATTAAAAAAGAATTATCTAGTAATAATATAGAATTAGTACCTCTAACAGAAAAATATGTTAGAGGTTTTTATAATAAGACAATTGACTATAAAAAAGAATTTGAAGAAAGAATGAAAACAGAAAGGGAAGATAGAAAAAGAACATTTAGAGAAATGTTAGATAAAAGCAAAAATGTAGTTGCGGATGAACTTTTATTTACTGCAACTAATACTTTCTTTAAAGATATGACAAGAGAAGATATAAAAGTTTGGGCTGATACTTGTATGGATTTTGTCTATAATGATTTAGGGTATACGAAAGATCAAATATTACATGCAACAGTACACTTGGATGAGAAAACTCCACATATTCATTGTGTAGTAATCCCAATTGTAAAAAAGTTAGATAAAAGGAGTAATTCTGAAAGATATACTATTTCAAAGAAACAATATATTAAAGACAAAAATCATTTATCCGAGTTGCAAGATAAGTATCATAAGAGATTAATTAGTAAAGGATATGATTTAGAAAGAGGAATTAAAAATTCTGATAATGAAAATATTAATTTAAAAGAGTTCAAAAAGATAACTAGAAAATTAAATAATGAACTAAATGTTAAAAATGAAAGATTAAATAAATCGCTCGAGGTTTTTAATGAGAAAATGAAAACAAGTAAAGAAGTCTTACTAAATAAAGAGTATGTAAAAATAAAGAAAGATACTTTTGATAGTATGAACAATGTTATTAAAGAGTCTAAAAAAGTTATGGATATGTAACCTAAGTTAAATTATATTTATAAAGAAATAGATAATTATTCTTATAGTTATAGAGGTATAGAAAGACAGAAAAATAATTTAGAAAATGAGATAGAATATTTACAATATAAGAATAAAAGTTGGAAAATGAAAATAGAACTTTAAGAAATAAAATAAAAGCCATTTTAAGGGCAATAAAAACGTTTTTTAGACAGATACTATTATTTGGTAATGATAAGGCAAAAGAAGCAACTACTAACTAAATAATGGCACACTATGATAATAAAAATTTTACTAGAAAAGATGTAGTTAATATATCATTAGATACTACAAAGGAAGATGAGTTATTTAATTATGGTGGAGTTGAAAAAGAATATGTTCGAATGAAACATTCGGAATTAGATTATGATAGTAAGGAAAAAGATGAAAAAGAGTTTGAATTAAGTTTGTAGTTTTAAAAAAATGTTGAAATAATCGACGGTTTTGCTTAAAATGTATTGACATTATTCAAAAAATAATATAAAATATTGAACAAGTTTTGGGTAAATTACCCATAGTTGCAAAAAATTGGTATCATTTTAAATAAGAGAACATGGGTAAACTTGGTTACTTTTGTTCTCTTATTTTTTGCTCAGTCCCGCACGGCGATGCACTCGATCTCC
>OIYG01000668.1_pt1 | contig 31639 bp, 35 predicted proteins | sample 1587861 | NCBI WGS metagenome assembly OIYG01 (sample SAMN03283272) | human gut metagenome | biome: human-associated habitat; material: feces | host: Homo sapiens | place: Peru | collected 2012 | reverse complement strand
TTTACAAAAAAAAGACAAATAAGTAAAATTTTTACCTATTTGTCAACAGTCTGAAAACTACAGTTTAAAACTGTAGTTTTTAAATGAAAAAAGAAGAAAAGCAACTTTTTAAAGTGTTATATATCTATAGGAGATGATTATATGGAAGAGGATATATTCAAAGCGATAGATATTTTGCGAAAATACAATTCTGAAACAAATATGATTGAAGCCAAATCAGCAACTCTAGGTTTTCCTAAAAAATGCTATGACACTTTTTCTAGTTTTTCTAATAACTATGGTGGAATTATTATATTTGGATTAGATGAAAGGAATAACTTTAAAACAGAAGGAGTATATGATGTAAATGACACTCAAAAACAAATAACAAATTTATGTAGTGATTCTATGTACCCACAACTAAGGCCAGATATTTTGTCTTTAGAATTCGAAGGAAAAATAATTGTTGCAGTTAAAATAGAAGAATTGACACCAAATAATAAGCCGTGTTATTATAAGCCTGCAGGGATAAGAAAAGGATCTTATACTCGAATAGGGGATAGGGATGATTTGATGACAGATTATGAATTGAATTCACTTTTGACATACAAAGAGCATGTTTTTGAAGATATAAGAGCTGATGATAGAGTTGAATTAAATGATTTGGATTTAAAAAAAATAGATTTCTATATCGAAAAAATAAAAAATAGTAAACCTCACTTTTCTACAAATGATTTTAATAGAAGCTTGAAACTATGTGGAATAGTTGACAAAGATTTGTATCCAACATTGGCTGGAAATATGATTTTTGGTAAATATCCTCAAAATTTTTATCCTCAACTTTTTGTAGCTTGTGTTGTAGTTCCAGGAATTGAACTTGGTGATACAGGTAATCTTGGAGAACGTTTTATTGATAATAGAAGAGTTGATGGAAATATAGAAGAAATGCTTGAAGAAACAATAAAATTTATTAGAAGAAACATGAAAACAAGCATAATAATAGACAAATCAGGTAAAAGAATTAATCGAGAAGAATATCCGTTAGAGGCGGTAAGAGAAGCCGTGTTGAATGCTTTGATTCATCGAGATTACTCTGTTCAAACTGAGAGTTCATATATTTCTGTGTATATGTATAGTGATAGAATAGAAATTGTAAGCCCAGGAGCATTATATGGTTCAAACAAATTGGAAAAATTGGGAACAGCATCCTCTTTAGAAGTTCGAAATCCTACTATCATACGAATTCTTGAAGAATTGGATTACATTGAAAATAGACACTCAGGAATACCAACTATGAAAAGAGAAATGGAAAAATATGGACTTCCAGCTCCAGAATTTTATGATGAAAGAGATTACTTCAAGGTTATTTTAAGAAACAATTTGAAAGACAATAATAAATAAGATAACAAAAAGATAAATTTGTATAGATAACATACAAATTATTTTTTTTGCTCTTATCAAAAATACTTAAAAATATTACAATCTATTTATAGATTAGAGTATTAATCTATAAATAGTAGGTATAATAAGATAGGATAGGAGAGATTTTTTATGAAAGAAAAAGAAATGAAAGAAAAATTAAAAAAGATTAATAAGGAATTTGATGAAGTTAATAAACATCTAAAGGAAGCAACTGAAACTACAGTTTTAGAATGTATGTATGCCAAAGATGATGTTGACAAAAAAATAGATGAAACTAAAAAGAATATTGAAACTGCAAAAGAAAATATTAAAAGAAAGCAACAAGAAACTCACGAAAAATTTTCTAGTCATATAACTAAAATTCAAGACGATATAAACGATCTTAAATCTAAATTAGAAGAGAAAAAAGAATTAAAAGATAAAGAAAAATTAGAAAAATATATCGATGACAGATTAGAATATTCATCAAGCTGTATATCACTTGCTGTGCTTGCAATAAGTGAAGCTAAATTATCATTTCTAGAAGCTATTGAAGCACAAGAAGAATATGATGAACTATATAAAAACTAAAAACATTTCAAAATAAAAGCGAATCAGATGATTCGTTTTTATTTTTGATTATATTGCCTGAATGATTTCATCTTTTGAATTATTTTCTTATCTCGATCTCTATTTAGCAATAATTCATATGGCTCTATATTAAGTGCTTTGGCTAAAACCTCAAGCCTAGAAATTGGAGGACAATGTATTCCTCTTTCAATATCTGTTAAATATCTTGGGCTTAACTTACATAATTCAGCCAGCTTTTCTTGAGAATAACCGTTCAAATAACGATAATATTTGATATTAAATGCTAAAAGTTCAGGCAAACTTTTAAAGTTTAATCTCATAACACACCTCATTACAAGTATGATATTATTTAAATAAAAATATTCACATGAACTATTTACTGCAAGAAATATTTGTGCTATAGTTAAATTAAGAATAAAGAAAGTATAGATAATTAGAGGTAAAAGATGTGAAAAAAATTGCAAATAAATTAAAAAATTATCATTTATCTAAACATAATATACTTATATGTTGTCTAATTCTTATGACAATAGGTTATGCAACGGTTAGCAGTAAGTTATCCACAAATGGAAGTGCTTTATTAGCAGTTAACTTAAGTGATTTAGATTGTTACATTGGAAATGTATTTGTAGATTCTAAAAATCATTTTGATTATTTATCAGATGATTTATCAAGTTTCACATTTACTATGAGTGAATCATCGCTAAAAATCAATTATTATATTAGAAATAATGCAACAGAGTATGATGAATCAGCTAAGTTAAGTTGTTCAGCAAGTGATAACACGACATTAAATATCACTAATAATTTTGACTCTCTAATTAGTGCTCAACAAATCAATTCTGGAGAGATGACAATAAGCAAAAGTGATACAACTGAAAAGACAATTTTATGTAGATTAACATACGAAAATGTATCACGCGATACAACGGTTAAGAAAAACAAAGCCGTTTTCTATTCTTCGATTGGTGCTAGTATTGATAAACCTTATACAATATATGACGGAAATACTACTTATGAAGGTTTACCAACTACAGTTAGAGGAAATTCAATTTTTCTTGGTTGGTTTAATAAGAATAAAGAAAACATTAATGAAAAAACAAAGATAGAAGATAATGAAGATGAAATTCTCTATGCAGATTGGTCTATTTTACATGCTAGATATACTAAATATGATAGTACAAAGTCAAAATCAGATTGTGTTACGGTTCAATGTGCAATAGATGAAATTAATTCGATGTTAGTTTAGAGGAGTGGTGTTATGAAAAATAAAAAAATATTAATAATTGGTATGTGTGCATTAATACTATTTGTAAGTGTAGCATATGCCGCAGATTTAATTATTGGAAAAGATGTATATTATGATAATTCTTCATCTTTATTAAAATCCAAAAATGTACAAGATGCATTAGATGAGCTTTATAGTAAAGCATCTAATTTAACCTCTTGCTCAAAAGGAGTTGCAGAGCCAGTTTTAAAAGATGGTTTAATACCAGTAAAATTGTCAGATGATGGAACTGTAACTTATGCTGATACAAGTAAAGTATGGTATAACTACTGTGATAAAGTTTGGGCAAATGCAGTTATCCTTAATAGTGGTGCAAGTTATAAAGTAGGAGATACAATAAAAGAAAGCGATATTCAAAGTTACTTCGTATGGATTCCAAAATATAAATATAAGTTATGGAATACTGGAACAGCTTCAAAAAATATTCATGAAATAGATATCGTGTTTGATACAACTAATACAACAGATATTTCAGGAGTATCATGTAAAACTCCAATGACAAGTGGGTCAAGTGGAAATTGTAAAAACGGAGAATACATGACTCATCCAGCATTTATAAGTATGGGAGTAAATGGCTTCTGGGCTGGTAAGTTTGAAACGGGATATAAAGGAGCAACAAGTGCAACTGCAGCTCAAGTGAACTCAAGTGATTCAAGCAAAATAATTGTAAAACCAAACTCATATTCATGGAGAAATTCAACAGTCATGAATATGTTTACAGTATCATATAATTATAAAAGAGCAATGAACTCCCATATGATGAAAAATACAGAATGGGGAGCAGTAGCATATTTAAGCCATTCCAAATATGGAATCAATGCGGAAGTTAATATTAATAATAACAGTTCATATAAAACTGGATATTCATCACTTCCAAGTACAAATCAACAAACATATCCAGGAACATATGGTGATGGAAACACATATAACAACGCCTATAATACAAGTATTGGTTATCTTGCAAGTACAACTGGAAATATAAGTGGAATATATGATATGTCTGGTGGAGCACACGAATATGTAGCAGGATATATGAGTGGTCAATTAGGATCAAGTGGCTTTAGTGCTACAACTCTTGCTAACTATGATTCTAAATATTATGATGTATATTCAGCATCATCAACAATGACATCTTATCAATATAGAATACTTGGAGATGCAACCGGAGAGATGGGCCCATTTAAAACATATTTAGACGGAGACAACAACTCTAGATACCATAACAGTTGGTACGGCGACAATTCGTACTTTGTTGACTCTACTTATCCTTGGTTCCATCGAGGCGGCCATTACGACTATGGAGTTCTCGCAGGTCAGTTCTACTTCCATAGGTACACAGGAGGTGCCTTTGCTAGCCTCGGGTTCCGCCTTGTTCTCTCCTAGGGTAAAAAAACTTGTTTTTTTACAATTACTTTTTTCACTTTTAATATTCCTTTCCGCCTTCTTTTTAAGCGGAAAGGAATCGCTTTTTTTGGCATTTATGTCTAGTAGGTTAGTTTAAAATATTAATTTATTAGTCTTAGTATAAATGTAGGTTATAAGTTATTAAAATTAGATTCTTTGACTCTTTTTACTCCTTACGGCGACAATTCGAACTTTGTTGACTCTACTTATCCTTGGTTCAATCGAGGCGGCAATTACGACAATGGAGTTCTCGCAGGTCAGTTCAACTTCAATAGGAACACAGGAGGTGCCAATGCTAACATCGGGTTCCGCCTTGTTCTCTCCACTAAAATATATAAGATTATTCTTCACATAAACAAAGATAAAAAAAATATATTTATATTTTATATCATTAATCCACGGATTTTGTTTTAGTGTTTATTTTAGAAATTTATAACCTTTCTACATAGTAGAATAAAATATAAAAAAGAATGTCTTTGGTTAGTAGTAAGATGACGAATACCAAAGATGAAAAGAAGTGGATCGTTTCCACTTTTTTAATAGCATTAAAGGAGGTGGTAATATTGAGTGTGATATATCAAAAGTATTTGCAATTAAAAAAAGAAGATGCAAACAAATTATATCTTTTTAAATCTGGCAAATTTTATATATTTGTTGGTGAAGATTGCGATACTATCAATGATTATGTTGTATTAAAAAAAGTAAAATTCTCAAGCGAATCATACAAGTGTGGTTTTCCTGCTGATGTTCTTGATAACTATATGCGTGTTTTTAAAAATCATAACTTAGACGTCAAAGTTATAGATAGTTTAAAAACTAATATTGATGATTCAATTAAAGAAAAAATAATCAACTTAGACATTGATTCTATAACGCCCTTGCAGGCATTAAATATATTAAAGGATGTAAAGGAGAAGCTCATTAGTGAAAGCTAGCTGTGTTGAAGAAACACGAATTTATCAAATATACATGGATTTTATTATATATCTTGAAATGATCACTGAGAAATATCCTAATTCAACTAAATCAGGCATAGTTGCAACAATAAAAAATTCATCCTACGAAGGTATCAAGTATATTTTACTAGCATATAAGTCATTTGATAAAAAGGAAAAATTAAAATACTTAAATGAACTTGATATCAATTTAAAAATGCAAAGGGTATTTGCTAGATTATCATACAAAAGAAAATATATAAACATTCGTAATTATGAAGCATGGAGTAGAAAAATAAATTTAGTTAGTATGTCTTTAGGAGGTTGGATAAATTCATGCCTAAAACAATAAAAAATGTTTTTCTATCTAAATTGACTTTCGAAAAAATGTTAAGTGCCCACATACGTGCTTCTAAAGGTAAAAAAACTAAAAAAGAAGTAATAATATTTGAAATGGAATTAGAAACCAATCTTATAAGAATAATGGACGAGATAAAAAATAATACTTATAAGTTTGGTGAATATCGAGAATTTGTCATTCATGAACCAAAAGAAAGAATAATAAAATCTTTGCCTTACCGTGATCGTATAGTTCATCAATGGTATGTTGAAGAATTTATAAAGCCTTATTTCATGAAACGGTTCATCAATGATACATATGCATGTTTAGATAATCGAGGAACGCATAAATCAGTTATATGTGTTCAAAATCAATTGAGAAATGCAACTAAACTATATGGAGAAAACTATTATATTTTAAAAACAGATATAAAAAAGTATTTTTATAGTATAGATAAAGAAATATTATTAAAAATATTATCATCTAAAATTAAAGATAAAAAATTACTTGAATTCAGCAAAAAAATTCTTGATGATGGCAACGAAGTCGGAATTCCAATTGGTAATTATACCAGTCAGTTCTTTGCCAATATTTATTTAAATGAATTAGATCATTATGTAAAAGACGAACTAAAAATAAAATTTTACACAAGATATATGGATGATCAGATTTTTATTTTAAAAACCAAAGCTGAAGCAAAGGAAGTGCTCAACTTAGTTTCAACTTTTGTAAGTGCCCATTTAAATTTGTTGCTTAATCATAAAAGCAGATATTATCCTAATAAACTAGGTGTTGATTTTTGTGGATATATTATTTATCCAACGCATATTCTTCTTAGAAAACGATTTAAAAAGAAAGTAAAAAAATCAATTAAACAATGGATATATTTAAAAAATAATAATATGTTTTATGATAAAAAATTTTTATTAAGTTATAATTCTTTTTTAGGACACGCAAGCCATTCTAATTCATATAATTATGTAAATAAGATTGAAGCAATTTTATATAATAATAATTTAAAATGAAGTACTTAAAGTAGATTGTGGTGACGAATCTATTTTTTATTTGCATTGTTAGAATAACTAATGTTATTAAAAAGAGAGAATAAAAAATGATAAACAAAAGTACACATTGTATTTTAAAAATTAATATGCTTGCATAGAATATATGCAATTTTTTTATTTTTCATTGATAAAACCAATTTATTAGTTATAATTATGTTATGGAAGTGATTAAATGAAAACTGGAAAAGTAGTAATTATTGCTGGAAACAAAAGAGCCGGTAAAACAACTCTTACAATGAAACTTCATCAAAAATATAACTTTAATTACTATAATTTTGATATGTTATTAGATTCACTTGAAGAGTCCTTTAAAGTTTTACAAGATCATAACGATGATAAATACGTAACATTGCTAAATGAAATGGTAAAAAGAAGTTTAGATGATGCTAAAAATTATGGTGTAAGCACAATTTATGAATATATTTTTACACCTAAACAATTATCTATGTTTGAATATAAGGATAAAGTAGAAATCTATTTTTTAGCTAATTTAGATGCTGATAAAACAAATATCAGAGAAGACATGAAAAAATATTCTAAACCTTTTGATTGGCCAGCTTACGTAGGAGTTGAAGATATAGAAAGAAATGTCAATGAAATTTTAGAAAAAAACGAAGTATTAAAAAACGATTGTCAAAAATATGGATTTAATTTAATTAATACATCTAGAGAAGATAGAAGAGAAGTAATACTTGATGAACTAGTTGAAGAAATTAGAAAAAATTCCAATTAATGATTTTAAGAAAGTGGTGATGTTATGATAACTTACAATAATTTAAAAATTGAAACTACTAGAAGATGTACGCTTAGATGTAAGCATTGTGAGAAAGGTCCAGCAAGCGGAAAAGACTTTCAAGCAAAGTTCTTACCTAGAATATTTACAAAGGATACAATTATTCATAATTTAGAACTTGATGGTGGAGATGTTTTATTAGCGTCGGATATATTAGAAATGATAATTGACTACATAATCCAATCAGAATGTATAGTTCTTGGAGTAAGTATAACAACTAATGGAACTTATTTTACACCTAAATCAACACGAATCTTATCAAAATTGAAAACATATGTTACTAAATGTCAATCTCATCTTGGTAAGTATTCTAAAGCTGTAAGCCTAATATTAGCAGCTGATGAATATCATAAGGCTGAGTTAGAACGAATAAAAGAAGAAGATTCATGGCTTTATAAAATGTATATAGAAAATATTCAAGAACTAATTGAATCATCATTCTTCTCTTGTAAAAAAGAATCAATTAGAGTTATTAATAAAGGCAGAGCAGAAAATCTTGCTATTGAGAAATTTTATCCTCCAAAAGTTCATAATTATTATCTTAAAGATGGGGAAAATATATTAGTTTCAAATGCATCAGTCTTAGTTGACGGAACAGTGGAAAATACAGGAGAATCATTATTGGATGATAATTTAGCATCAATAATTATAAAAAGCGGAATAGCATGTAAGAATGAAGTAGAATTTCAAAATGGATGTCAAATTAACGAATACAATTCCAAAAACTTAACTTTTGTAAATAAAGAAATCAATAATTAACTCACATTTTCATGTGGGCTTTATTTTTTTTTGTAACCTTTTACCGAGTATATTAGTTATTATATTGAAAGTTAGGAAATAAATGAATGACGAGTTTATAAAAATATTTTTAATTAAATAATTTAGATTGCTTTTTAATATTTGAGTAAACTTTTTTAATGATGTTTAGTTTATGCTATAATAAAGATTAAGGAGAATCGCATATGAAAGAAAGATATGTAATTGAATTTTATAACCATACAAAAAAAGATTTTGATGATGTTTGGAATATAGAACAAGACTATTTAGAACCAGAAACAATATCAAGTGTAGAGCAAGTTGTGATATGGGATAGAAAAAATAGAGACATTCATATTTTTGTAAGAGATGCAATTTTTGATTGCATTGTTGGAGAAATGACTTTATTACCTTTTAGTGATAAACAATTTACAGACTTTATGAAAAATGAATTATCTGATACCGAATTAAATTATGAATCTTTAGAAGCCTATGAAGATAACAACACTTACAATCTTTTAATTTCTGCAGTTGCCATTGATAAAAAGTATAGAGATGATAAATTAGTTTTAAGTTATCTATTAAAAGGAATGAATAAAAAAATTAACGATTTAATGAGTAGAGGAATAAAATTTAAGAATATGTGTGCTGAAGGTCAAACTCTTGATGGGCAAAAATTTATAAAAAATTTCTTAAATTTAAAAGAAAAATGCATAACAAAAGAAGGGTATAAACTATATTCTTTTGATGATGAAAAAGAGTTTTTAAAATGGTACGAGAAATTTCCTGTTTATATAGAAGAATATGATAGAAGAATAGGTAATGGAGGCATATAATGAATTATCCAATAATATTTTTTAGAAAGATGATTTTAAAAGAAAATGTTGATTTTGTCAAGGAAGCTTTTTATTTTCTTGCAAAATAAAAACATATGTAGTAATATGTATTTAGAGATGCAATATTGCATACAATAAAAAAGGGAACGTTCAGTTTTTGCATGTTGAATGTCTACCCAAAAATGGTTGGACACTTATCTTTGCAGATGAGTGTCGTTTTTATTTATAGGTGATACTACTTCAAAGTAATGAAGAGTAAGGCTATTAACAAAATGATTATAATGATCAAGCTTAAGATTAAAAAATCTTTCTTTCCCATATATATCAAGAACCTCCTCTCTATAAAGAATGGAGGTAGACACTCAACGACTGATGTTCCTAGTAAAATTATAACAAATGTTCGATATTATTTGCAAGAAAAAAACTAAGAAAATTAATTCTTAGTTTTCATTTTTCCACTAGTGTTTCAAAAATTGGAATGTTTCCTGAATAACTTTTTGGAGATATTGGGCTAGGGTGGTAAATAGATAATATTTTATATCCATTAATTTCGTATATATTACCGACAACATCAGCAAATTTGTTAAATTTAAAATTCAATAAATTTCTGGTTGGAAATTCTCCTAAAGTAATGATTAGTTTAGGCTTTAAAATTTTTATCTATCCAATCAAAAATTAAATTTCCAGTTTCTAACTCTTTAGCTTTATAAATATGACCTGTATTATCTATTATTTTATATTCAAAGTTATTACAATTATTTGCTTTTTCTTTTATTAGATCTAAGTGTAAATAATAATCTTCTTCTTTAGAACCTGAAAATGTAAAAATCGGAACATCTATTGATCCAAATTGTTCCCAATGTTCTGGATTAGAGATAACTGGTAGATTGTTTAGTTCAGAGTTTTCATTATACCAATTATAATAAGTTTGAGAACTCATATACATATAATCTTCAATCATTTTATTAAGTAATTTTGTCGGTTCATTGTTGTCTATATTCTCTTTTGCTTCTTTAAGTAATTCTTTATAATCATCAGCTTGCACGGATAAATGAGAACCAATCATATCAGGTGCACTTGCAAGTATTATACCTAAAATATCTGGGTGCTTTTTATAATAATAGTAGATTACTTTATTACATCCATAACTATGTCCTAATAAAATAATTCTTTTATATCCTTTTGCTCTTGCGGTTTCTATTGCTAAATCAATGTCATAAATACAATCTTCAAAGATTTCATACATACATCCATATCTTTTAAATGTTCCATCTTTCATGACTATATCATTTTCTATGGAGTGGCCTCTATTGTGCTCATAAATAAAACCAATATTTTTTTCTGATAACAATTTACCCCAAACAGTAGCAAAATAGTTATCAATAATTGTTCCACACATCCCATGAATACAAATAACACATATATCTTTTTCTTTGCTTTCAAAATGAACCATTGGTAATCTTAAGCCATCACTTGTATAAACGTCAGTAATAAATTCAACATTCATATTATGCCTCCTTTAAATATTACATCTAAAATAATTCTAGCATATTTTAAGTATTTGTTGATAACAATGTTAGAGTTTCTTTATCAAATCAATTATTCTTTTTATTAGGAATTATCTGTAATAAATTATTATCTTTATTTAATTCTTCTAAATTAAATGTCCTAATATTCAAATTATTTTGATTTATCATATAGAATTTACACACATTTTTATTAAAAAAAAAGTTCATAGTACCAAAGTATTACGAACTTTTACTTATTTAACACACAAAAGTGTGCGTAAATTTTTCAATGGGGCGAAATGTGGGAATCGAACCCACGCATACCGGAGCCACAATCCGGCGTGTTAACCACTTCACCAATTTCGCCATTGACATATCTAATTTTATCAAATAATTTTTCTTATTGCAAGTCCTTTATTATATTAATTTTAAATGCTATAATTTTAAAGGTGGATTATATGGAAAATAAATACATTATTAAATCAAATAGTTTTACATTTTTAAATGATAAAATCAAAGAGCTAAGTAAAGACTATAAAGAGATTGAAAATTTTTCTTTAGTGGAAGATTCAATTGATGATGTAATAGAAAGTATGCAACATTTTGGACTTTTTTCTGAAAGTAAATGTATAATTGTTAAAAACGTAAAATATTTTGCTGGTAATTTTTCATATGAAGAAGAATGCAATAAATTAAAAAATGCATTATCCAATTTAGATGATGAGACAATGGTAATTTTTATTAACGATGAAGTTTTAAAATCTAAAAAAATTGTAAAAGATTTGATTTCTTTAGGAGTAAAATTTATTGATTTAACTGGTAACAATGAAGATGATGTTGTAACTTACATAACTGAATATTTTAAAAAAGAGAATATAAATATAAATAAAGATGCTTTACTGGAAATATACAAGAATAGTTTAAATAATATAGACATAACTATTAATGAGATTGAAAGGCTTTCTAATTTAAGCAATAACATATCTCATGATTTAGTTGCTTCAAACACTAAAAAAAATGATGAAGATGTAACATTTGCTTTTTCAAATGCGATAATAGCTAAAGATTTTAATTTAGGATTTAAATATTTAGATACTCTATTAAAAAATGGAAGTGAACCAATTAATATAGTAGCGCTTCTTGCTAGTAGTTTTACCAACATTTATATGGTAAAAAGTGCTTCTGCTGATGGTTTAAGTGATGACGAAATAGCAAAATTATTTGGATATTCTAATCCAAAAAGAGTAGGAGTATTAAAAAGAAACGGAAAAATTTATACTCTTGATCAATTAAAAGATATAATTGTTTCTTTATCCAATCTAGATTTAAAATTAAAAAGTGGTTATGACCAAATTTATGCATTAAAAGAGTTCTTACTTGATTTGTAAGAACTCTTTAATTTTATCGGTATTTTTAAAATTTAATTTTGCAATATCTTTTAATTTTTCTATTCCATAACTATTAACGATCTTCACACCTGTTTGATCTACGATATCACCAGCGCCTTTTGGAACCTTCATCTTTAGTTGTTCTTCCATTTTTTCCATTTCTTTAATAAAAATATATCTTGAAATAATACTTGAAACCGCAACACTTAGACACTTATCTTCAGCATGGGTAGTAAATGTAATATTTGTAACCTTATTTGGTGTTTCCTTTATATGCTCATAATATTTAGTAGGAAAGCAGAATTGATCAACTACAATTTTATCATAGTTATAATTTTTGCTTTTTAATGCAAACAATACTTTATTATGTAATATAGCTTTGACTTTATTCATATTAGTAATGCCTAAACGATTATAATCTCTTGGAGTTAAAATATATGTAACATGAGGAAATTCTTTTATTAAAGTAGGCGCGATGGACATTATTTTTTCATCAGTAATTTTTTTTGAATCTCTTACTCCTAAGTCATAAAGAAAAGATTTTTTACTTATATCCACAAAAGATGCCGTTACAATTATAGGTCCAAAATAATCTCCAGTTCCAACTTCATCAGAACCGATAGTTGAAATATTTTTAAAACGAGTATCATTTAGTTCTTCAGCTTTTTTATCTTTTTTATCTTGCTTATCCTTTAATTCTTTTTCTAAGTTACGATTATTGTTGATTCTTTCTTCTTCCATCCAATAACTTGCTTCAATATCAGCGCCTATTCCTTGAAACATTAATTTCCCTGATTCATATAATGTGATTACACAGTCATAATCTTTAACTTGAAACACTGAATAGGGTGGATGATTTGGAAGAGCACGATCTTTATAAAAATCTATAACTTTATTTTTTAAATTATCCGATATTTTAAATACGATAGTTTGTTGTTTCATGAAATCACCTGATTAAATTTTATCATAAGTAATTGCTTTTTTAAACAAAATTATATTATAATTAAAGTACTTAGAATATTAAAGAATTTTCTAAGTATAATAGTAGTGAGGGATTAAAAATGTCTATATTGGATATATTAATAATAATTATTCTTGTATTTGGAATTTATCGTGGTTTCAAATATGGGTTTGTAAGAAGTGCAGTATCGTTAGTTGGTTCTTTATTTGTTTTTGTTGGAGCATATTACTTAAAGAATCCGTTAAGTGTACTCATGTATGAAAACTTACCATTTCATACATTTGGAGGAATATTTTCAGGAATTGCCGCTTTAAATATTATTGTTTATGAAGCAATCTCGTATATAATATGTTTAATTGTTTTATCAGCAATCCTAAAAATTGTAATTAAACTTACTGGAATTATTGATAAACTTATATCAGCAACGATAATTTTAGCTTTACCAAGTAAATTAATAGGTGCATTTTTAAAAGTTTTGGAGTACTATATCTATACATTCATCATTTTATTTGTTTTAGCATCTATTCCATTCTTTACTCCATACTTTAAAGAGTCTACAGTAGCTCCAGCAATTCTTTCTAAAACACCAGTTATATCTAAAATGACTAACAATGTTTATAATTCAATTATGGATATATATGATGTTTGTTTAAAATATGATGGAGTAAGCGATAAATCTAAAGGCAATGAAGAATCGATAAGAATACTTTTAAAATATGATGTTATAAGTGAAGAAAGTGTAAAAAAGCTCAACGAAAAGGGAAAATTGAAAATTAATAATATTGATGAAATATTAAGCGAAAAAGAAAGGAACGATAAAAATGATAAAATATCTTAAAAATGAAGAAGATTTCTTGGATTTAACTGCTAACGGATGTGTATTAGTAGACTTCTTTGCAGAATGGTGTGGTCCATGTAAAATTATGGGAGAAATACTTGAAACGGTAGATGCTGACATCTTAAAAGTTAACACAGATGAGTTTCCTAACTTAGCTCAAAAGTTTGGCGTAATGAGTATTCCAACTTTAATTCTATTTAAAGATGGAAGTGAAACAAATAAGATGATAGGTCTTCAATCAAAAGAAGAAATATTGAACTTCATAAATAAGTAATGTCAAAAAAGTGTCAAAATTTGACATTTTTTTATTTTCTTATGTTATAATTAGCGATAGGTGAATAGAATGAAGAAAGTAGAAGAAGTGATAGGAAAAATTCATGAGTTTGCACTTGAAGAAATAATGGGACAACGCTTTGGCAGATACTCTAAATACATTATTCAGGATAGGGCTATACCAGATGTAAGAGACGGATTAAAACCAGTTCAAAGAAGAATAATATTTGCCATGTATCGTGATAAAAATACTTATGACAAACAATTTAAAAAGTGTGCTAATGCAGTTGGTAATGTTATGGGTAAATATCATCCACATGGCGATTCATCAATATATGATGCTCTTGTTCGTATGAGCCAAGATTGGAAACAAAATCACACTTTAGTTGAAATATCAGGAAACAAAGGTTCTATGGATGGTGATCCTCCAGCAGCAATGCGTTATACTGAAGCACGTCTTGCAAAAATAAGTGAAGAACTTTTAAAAGATATTGACAAAAATACGGTTAAGATGGCGCCAAACTACTCAGATACTTTGATGGAACCTACAGTTCTTCCTGCTAAATTTCCAAATCTTTTAGTAAACGGAAGTAATGGTATATCAGCTGGGTATGCAACAAATATTCCTCCACATAATTTATGTGAAGTAATAGATGCAGTAATCAAAAGAATTGATTCTCCGAACTGCAAACTAGAAACTATTTTAGATATAGTTAAAGGACCAGACTTCCCAACAGGTGGGATAATAGAAGGAACGGAAGGCATAAGACAAGCTTTTGAAACTGGTAGAGGTAGAGTTGTTATTTCAAGCAAATATGAATTTATCCGTGAAAAAGGAAAAGATAAAATTGTCATAAGTGAAATTCCTTTTGAGGTAAATAAACAACAACTTGTTAAAAAAATTGATGATATTCGTATCGATAACAAAATTCAAGGTATTGCCGAAGTTAGGGATGAATCTGATAAGGATGCCAGTGTTAGAATTGTAATCGATTTAAAAACAGGTGCTAATAAGGAACTTGTAATGAATTACTTGCTTAAAAACACTGACTGTCAATGCAACTATACTTATAACATGGTTACTATTGTTAATCGTCGTCCAAAACTTTTAGGTATCGTGGGTGTAATAGATGCTTATATTGCGCATTTAAAAGAAATAATCAAATTAAGAAGTGAATTTGATTTAAATGTTGCTTTAAAAGAAGTTCATTATACAGAAGGATTAGTTAAAGCGATATCTATTTTAGATGAAGTTATAGCAGTTATTAGAGCAAGTAAAAATAAAGGTGATGCTGAAGCTAACTTGGTAAAAGAGTTTGGTTTTAGTGAAGCTCAAGCAGAAAAAATTGTTATGTTACAACTATATAAACTTACTAATACGGATATCTTAGAGCTACAAAACAAATTAGAAAGTTTAAATAAAATAATTGCGGGCTTAAGAGAAATTCTTGCAAGCGAGGAAAAACTATCTTTAGTAGCTAAAGAAGAACTTCGTAAAATTAAACGCGAGTATGGTGTTCCAAGAAAAACTGAGATTAGAGAAACTGCTAAAGAAATCAATATTTCTGCAGAAGATTTAATTATCAAAGAAAGTGTAATGGTTGTTTTAACTCATGATGGTTATATCAAAAAGGTGCCAATGAAATCATACACTTCAGCAAATGGCGATGAAACAGGCTTAAAACCAGGAGATTATGCACTAAATATCTTTGAAACAAGTACTATTAACAAAATAGCCATACTAACTAAAAAAGGAAATTATATATATGTACCTGTTAATGACATTCCTTGGTGCAAATGGAAAGATTTAGGAAAACATATTTCTAATTTAGTAACTATTTCTCCGGATGATTCAGTATTAAATTCATTTATTGTAAATGAAAATATCAGTGATGATAATCTTTTAATTATTACTAAGTGTGGAATGGTTAAACGTACAAATATCAAAGATTTATTTGTAAGCAGATATACAAAGTTATATACATACATTAAACTTAAAGATGACGATGAAGTTAGATTTGTTGACTATGAAAAAGAAAACACGATGATTGTTACAAAGACCGGTTATTATATTTCATATAAGACTACTGAGATTCCTTTAGCAAGTTCAAAATCAAGTGGAGTAAAAGGTATAAACTTAAAGGATGATGAAGTAGTAGCTGGTTTAACATATGATGATACTGATGAGTATTTAGATATTTTCACGAATCAAAAAACAGCTAAACGTGTTAAATTAAATGAACTTGATCAATTGTCTCGTGCAAAACGCGGTAGTATGGTAATTAAGAAAGTAAAAACAACCAATTATGAAATCGTTTCTGCTTTAATTACTCAAGCAAAAGATCAAATTGGTTTAACGATGCTAGAAGACATAGGAGAGCTTAAAAATACCGATATTCCAATAATGGATTTAGCATCAACCGGTTCATCAATTGCCAAGAAAAAATTTATCTCTGCGTTTGTATTTACTGATATCAAAAAAGTGTATTTTAATGATTCTAAAAAGAAAGCAGTAAAAACAGAAGAGCAAGAAAAACAAGAAAAAATGGAATTTATTGAAGATTTCAAAATATAGTAATTTAAACCACTTAGTATAAATATAATATATTAGGTGGTTTTTCTATGGATAAGAAAAGTGAATTCAAAAATTTTTTAAATAAACATCCAGAAATATTAAGATTCATTAAAAACAAAGAAATGACTTTTCAGGATTTTTATGAAATATATGATATTTATGGAGAAGAAAATGATGTATGGAATAAATATTTTAAAGAAGACTCAGATACGTCTTCAACTAGGGATAAAATAAGTGAATTAACATCAATTTTTAAAAATATTAATATGGATAACATTGAACATCATGTAAATAACGCTCAAAAAGCAATAAGTATCATTCAAGAACTAACTAAAAAAAGTCCTGAAGTATTAACTAAAGTTGATAGACCAATAAGTAAGTTTTTTGGAGATTAGATATGAGTATAGATATCGTATTAAAACTTGAAAGTGATCAAGCAATGCATGAATATTTAATGAATCATTCATATCTTTATAAAGAATTAAATCGAGATCCAGACTATTTTGAAACATTTCTAAAAGAATATAAAAAATATAAAAGAGAAGAAACAGCCAAAAAAGTAAGTGATGCAGTTGAAAATATTGAAACTATTTCTAACATTATAAGTGTCATGTAAAATTTGCATGATATTTTATTTTATGTTAAAATATGCCTAAAAAAACTAATACTATATAATTTTACATATTAAGCATGAAAGGATATAATTTTAAAATGAAAAGAATAATAATCTTAAAACAAAATGGTAAAAATATAAGAAGTTTAATTATAACCGATAATGATTTAATAATTGAAAAAAATTCTAAAAATACTGATAAATTAGTAAAAATATTTATTAAGAAAAGTAAATTAAGCTATGAAGAATTGTTAGAAAATAAAGATATTGTTGAATTAAGCAACAAATCTTATTTTGAACAAGCAAAAACAAACCTAAAAGCTTATTCAAAATATATGAAATACAAATCTAAATTTAAAACAAGTTCAGCTATATCTTTAATAGTGGTATGTGCATTAAGCTATTTATTTAATCACTATGATACAATGTTTTTAAATGGGCAACATTATATAATGCTTTGTATATATAGCTTTTTAAATACAATAACACTTTGGTATACAACTGCTTTAAATGCCTTTCATAGAAAATATAAATTAGGAAGAAATACTATTGGCAATTCCGTATCTATTTTTTTAGCCGGTTTATCACTTTGCTCATGGATTAATTATTGTGTTCCAATAAAAACAATTCCTTATTATTTGACGGTTAAAAATACTGAGTCAATTGAAAACGTTAGTAGAGAAGAAAGTGTAGAAAAATTATATAAAGACATTCAAAAATCGCCATATCTTGACGAAGACAAAATATCGTATCTTAATAATTTGAAAACATATATTTTAAAAAATGAATTTCTTGATATTGATGAATTATATCAAACATTTATGACAATAAGAACCGAAGAAAAAGTATTCCTTGGTGAATATGGAATAGGTGGAACATATAATAGAAATCTAAATGAAGCAACTTCATATAAAGGCGTAACATCACTTTCGAAAGAATGCATATTTACTCATGAATTTATTCATGCAACCGGTGGTTTTGAAATGCAAGTATTAGATGAAGGATATACATCTATATTAACTTCAAGTATGCTTGGTACAGATAAAAGAATTGATGGATATGACAGGTATAGGTGGTGTGTTGAAGAAATATTACACCTTGTTGATAAAAATATTGTTTTAGAGTCATATTCCAAGAGAGATCAATCAATTCTTGATAATGAACTTTCAAATATATTAGGTGGACAAGAAAATGTAGAAGAGTTATATAATTTATTTTATGATTATGTAGATGGCTCTTCCTCTAAAGAAGAAATATATTTTTACATTCATAGATGTTTGGATTCAAATTTCAATGATTATCAAGAATACGTAAAATCTGTAAAAGATTATTATTCATTTGAAAATGATGAAAAGCTGATTTTGGCAAAATAACCTTTTAAATACTAAGTATCGTAAGCAGTGTTAGTAATTTGCATGATATTTTATTTTATGTTAAAATAGCCCATAAAAAGAAGGGAAAAATCGTGAAGAAAATAAAAAAAGTATATGTATATTTAGTGAACAAAGAGGTGGAAGACTGCCTTTATGTATATGATAAAGGAATAAAGAGGATGTATAAAAAAGAATGTAAAAACCTTACCCTTTCTCAGATTGTAAAAGAAATAAATGCTCAAAATTATGATTGTCCTCAAAGCTTAGCTGAATTAGTAAAAAATAAAGTAATTTTTGTGTTTAAAACAAAAGAAAAATACGATTCTTATATTTTTAAAGAAATCGCGTTAGCAAATTATAAAAAAGAAGATGTAATGACTTTCTGTGCAGTAGGCACAAATCTTGGACTAAGTTTAGCTAATTATTTAAAATCTTTTTCTGCCAATTCTCGTTTTATTGGATTAAGTGATTATAGATTTTTAATAAATTTAGAATTTTTATTGATAATTGAAATTTTGACTAAAGCTTCAAGTTGGAATTCAAAACAACTAAATAAACCATATTTTAAATATAAAATTTTATGTGCTTTATGTGTTTGTTCTACTTTAGCAACTGGATTTAATTCTTCCGTTGGTTTTGATAATGTACCGAATTATATTAAAGCATACTCTAAAGATTTAGATGATTTAATAGATGATAATTTGTCTTTAGAAGAACAAAAAGAAGCAAAAGAACAAATCATTTTTGATAGCATTCAATCATTAAATCAATTAACCGATGAAGAAAAAGAATATATGTTTCTTCTAGAAGAGTATATTAAAGACAACCCTTATATTGATTTAGATGATGTTTATAAAAAGCTAACAACAGTTAATGTGACTGAGTGCTCTGCTACAGATAAAAATTTTTATTTGGTTGCAGATGACAACACTGCTGCTTGTAATATTTTGCCAACAAACCATATTATTTACTTTGATGATAATAACACAGATTTTAAAAAAGAATCTTTTGTGCATGAATATTACCATTCAATTGGCAATTTTGGGTTTGCACCTAGATATAAGCATCTGAATGAAGGATTTACCGAATATTTAACTTTTGAAACTTTAACAGACGAGGAGTTTACAGGAAGCTATAATAAAGAACGTTTATGCGTAAGATATGTTATGGCTCTTATTGGTAAAGAAAAAATTCTTGAAGCATATTCTAAAAAGAATGCTTCCATACTAGACGAAGCCTTAGAAAATGTTTTAGGTACAATGGAAAAAGTGCATAGATTTGAAAATTTAATAAACTCTTATTGTGAAGATGAAATAGGTATAAATGAATTTTTAGGATTTATATATGATAATACCACTTTTGAATACTGGGAAAAAGTTCAAAACGAATCTATAATGGATATAACAATTAGAGAATATAATTTTATGCATACTAGAAAATTAAAGTAAGTGAGATAATGATAAAATGTATAGTTGTTTTAAAAGAAAAAGCAAAAGATATTGTCCTCAAAGCATATTCAGAAGACAATCAAGAATTTTTAGATAAAGAACTGTCCAAACGATTTAAAAATCCAGAAAATGTACAAGAACTACATGATTTGTTTGAATGATACGTTAATTTAGACTTGCAAGTTAGTCAGGAAAAAATTGAATATTTTATCGCGTATAATCTTAACAATGAGGTAAATGCATATACATGCTATATTAAAACCATAAAACAAAGTAATAAATTTGAAGAAAATAAAGAGTTGCTTTTAATAAAGTAACTTTTTTCTTGAAAAAAAATTATATCTACTCTATAATTAATAATAGAATACGAGGGTGATAAAGTGAAAAAGAAAAATGGCTTTACTTTGGTAGAATTGCTTGCTGTTATCGTTGTTTTAGCACTTATAATGATAGTAGTAATACCAAGTATTATGAAGTCAATTGGAAGTGCAAGAAAGGAATCGTTTTATTTGTATGCTCAAAGCTTGCAAAGTAAAGCAACTGCTAAGTATACTCAAGATCTAGACTTAAACAAGAGCAATACAGATTGTGCCGTATACGATATATCAAAAGATTTAGATATCGGTAATACTGGTAAGTATGAAGGCTGGGTTAAAATAAATCGTGTAGCGGTATCTTCAGGAAACTTAGTAGCAACAGCATCTATTAATAATAATAGTTTAAGTGGAGTATATTATTGTGTTACTAGTTCAGGAACTTGTACTCCAAATGAAACATATTATTATGAAGAAGGAAAGACAGAAGTAACAATTAATAAGACCATCGGAAAAGATGACAAACTTTGTTATAACTATAAATATGCTGATGCAAGTAAAATACTTCGAACAAGTTCAACAACTTGTGTAAGCGGAAGAGATACTGGTTCAAAAGATTCATATCGTTATGACGTATATATCACTTTAAAAGATACAAATTATAAAGTTGAAAATTTATTATTTAATAAAGATATGCCTATGGAAACTTTCTACGATGAAATGCAATCTAAAGGAGATTTAAGCATAGAAAGTTTGAGCTGTTCGTCAACTGGAAGTGAAACAAAAGGAACAACAACTATAAAAACAACAAAAGTAACTAATCAAACAACTATAGCTGATGCTACAACAAAAGTAACTACTAGTTCAAGAGTTGATGACAAAACAAGTAAGCTTACAACAACTACAACTAGCGAAAGACAAACAATTGAGGCAGAGAAGACTACAACAACTACACGTCAAACTTATGTTATTCCTTCAACAACGATTGAGCCAGAAAAGACGGCGTTGCTTTTAAATACATTAAACGTAGCGGGTTATGACGTTTCCTTTAGCCCAATGAAATTTAACTATGAACTTACTGTTCCAAATAGTGTATCAACACTTTCCATTTCAGCAACATCTACAGAGCCAGAAACAACAGTTACGGTTATTGGCGCTGAGGGATTAACTATTGGATCTAATATAATAAGAATAAATTTATCTAATCCAAATGAGAGCAAAGAAGCAAACTATTATATTCAAGTAAGAAGGTTAGATGAACTTGGAAATATTGTAGAGGTTACAAGAACAAATGATGCGCCTATATACAATAGAGAAGAGGGTCTTCCAGATCCAACACTTCCATCAAGTGATGCATCCCTTTCAAGTTTAACTATTTCTGGATATATGTTGGAATTTGATAAAAATAAATACGATTATGAACTTACAATTGTTGATACCGATTCACTTCCAATTAAATATGAGACAACATCTTCAAAAGCACGAGCATATATGGAAGGAAACGAATCATTGACTGATGGTTCAAAGATAAGTATATATGTTACAAGTGAGAATGGATATTATAAAAAAGCATATACGATAACAGTTCATACTAAGAAAGAACAAAATATAATGAGCACATTCTTAAAATTTTTGGTAGCTGGGTTAGGTGTAGCTCTTCTAGCGTTGCTTGTAATAATAAGCGCAAATAAAAGAACAAGCCGAAGAATAAGAAATAAGAATGACATCATTGACACCAATAAAGACAATAAAAACATCTAAAAAGTATTGACTATGAATTGGATAAAATATATAATTAATTTAGGATAGGAAGAGGATATTTATGAAAAAGAAAAATGGTTTTACATTAGTTGAGTTACTTGCTGTTATAGTAATTTTAGCTATTATAATGATAATTGCTATACCAACAGTACTTGAAACAATGGCGAATGCAAGAAGAAGTTCATTTGCTATATATATTGAAAAAGTTGTAAAAGATACAACTACTCAATATGTTTATGATTCAAATGGAGGAGCAATTGCTGGTGCTGGTAGATATGTATATAACATAGAAAAAGACTTAGGATATACATCAACTGGTGATTATAAAGGCTATGTAGTTGTAAACGCCGAAGACGTTGACAATCCACATTATATTGTTTACCTTTGGGATTCTAACTATATGACATTAAGTTGGGATGTAACTGATCAAAAAATGCCAAAAGCTGATGATAAGACAGCAATTCAATCTTTAGACAAAACACAAGTAGCTGGTTTAAATGAATATGTTGCTTGTAAAGCTGGTTCATCAGCAACTGTAACTAATTGTTATAATCGTCAAGGATATAAAATTGTTGAATAAAAAGATACTTAGTATCTTTTTTTTTGTTCTCATGTTATAATCTTTATGGTGGTAAAAATGTTAATAATCGGAAGTCATGTATCATATAAAAATTCAACTCAATTATTAGGTTCGGTTGAAGAAGCGATTTCTTATGGAGCAAATGCCTTTATGTTTTATACGGGAGCTCCACAAAATACTCAAAGAGGAGAAATAAATGATTTAGTAACATATGAGGCGCTACAAAAAATGAAAGAAAATAATATTATGCTTGAAAATGTTGTATGCCATGCTCCATATATAGTTAATCTTGCAAACAATATTGATCCTGAAAAATATGAGTTTGCTAAAAGATTTTTAAGACAAGAAATTGAAAGATGTATGCAACTAGGAGTTAGAAAAATTGTTCTTCATCCGGGAAGTGCAACAAAACTTGATAGAACTGATGCGTTAAACAACATAATAAAAGGGCTTAACTCTATTCTTTGCCCTGCTGATAATATTATGATACTTTTAGAGACAATGGCCGGAAAAGGAACAGAATTAGGAATAAATTTAGAAGAATTAAAATATATAATTGAAAATGTTAAACTAAAGGAAAAAGTAGGGGTTTGTCTTGATACTTGTCATTTAAGTGATTCTGGTATAAATATAAATGAATTTGATAAGTATTTGGATGAATTTGATAGACAAATTGGCATTGATAAAATTGGCTGTGTTCATTTAAATGACTCTAAAAATCCAATTGGGGCAAGAAAAGATCGCCACGAGAATTTAGGATATGGAACAATAGGATTTGATACTTTAATCAATGTTGCATATAACGCGCGTTTAGAAAGTGTTCCTAAACTGCTTGAAACTCCTTTTGTGGATCGAGAATATGCACCATATAAATTTGAAATAGAAGAAATTAGAGATAAGAAATTTAATCCAAACTTATATGATGAAATAGTGTCTTATTATAGAGGAACAAATGAATAGTTATAAAATGTCTAAACACCCCAAAATAAATTCAAAAATGGAAGAGTTTTTGAATCCAGATTACGTTTATATTCCACTACCAGAGCAACACAGCATTGAGTTAGATGGCGAAATAAAAGTTATGAAAAATGATGTTCTATTTGAAGAAAACAATAAAACAACCTTTAGTCCAATAAGCGGTGTTGTAAAAAAAATCGACTATGATTTAAAAATAAATAATCGAGACGTTAAATGCTTAGTAATTGAAAATAATTTTAAAGAAGAAATTAAACAAAATAAATGGGCAACAAAGTATATAAATAAATATTCAAAGCAAGAACTACTACAATTGCTAAAAAAATATATACCAGATTTAAAAATATTTAATGATGAAAAAACAATTTTAATAAACGGTGTTGATAAAGAAAAAACTGAAAAAAACTATTCTTTTATAATCAATAATAAAAGCGACAAATTATTAGAAACTGCCGATGCATTATCCGACATTTTAGGTATTAATAATGTCATATTTGCTATAAACAATAAAGATTCCAATAACGTTATTAATTTAACAAGCAATATTGGTACATACCCAAATATTAAGCTAAAGCTAGTTCCTGATGTTTATCCGATAGGATTTAAAAATATACTAATGAAAAATGTTCTATCAAAAAAAGAAACAGAAAACGGAGTTATTTATTTAACGGTAGAGGATTTAATAAACATTTATAATGTTTTAAAAAGAAGAAAACCTATAATAGAAAAATATGTAACAATTGGAGGAAATTGCATTAAAGAATCGATTGTTGTAAATACCAAAATAGGCACTAAAATTGCGGATTTAATAAAAAATACGTGTGAAATAATAAATGAAGATTATTATGTTATTGTAAATGGCCTTATTTCTGGTATAACATTAGAATCATTAAATTCGATAATTACCCTAAATACAAGAAGTATATTTTTAAACACATTGGATAAGACAAGCGAAAAAGAATGCATTAATTGTGGACTTTGTACAATGAAATGTCCAGTTGGATTAAATCCTAAATATATAAAAGAACATAAAAAGGCCGATAAAAGCAAATGTATTAATTGCGGTTTATGTTCATATATTTGCCCAAGCAAAATTAATTTTAAGGAGTGTTTAAATCGTGAAGAATAATGTTTATGTACGCAGTAATAAGTCAATCAAGTCTATAACACTAACAAAGTTATTATTTTTGCTTCCATTAATCGTTTATGGTTTCTATAAAAATGGTATATATTTATATCAAGAACATTATATTTCTTTTATTGAAATATTTAGACCTCTTATTTACGTTTTTATTGGTGCATTAGTTGGCATATCAGTAAATATACTTTATGGAAAATTTATAAAAAAAAGTAAAGACGATTGGAGTTCAATTATTTTTTCATCCTTTCATCTAGAATATGGTGTTATTATAGGTTGTTTGGTATCAATAAATACCAATGTTCTTATATATACACTAGTATTATTCATAATTTTCATAATATCTAAATTTTTAAATAATCGGATAAATATTATGTGTTTTGCTTTAATAATAATATATTTATTAAGCAAGATAGTAGGAAATTCTTCATTTTTAAATTCGTATGAAATAAGTAAAACATTTTCTTATGAATTTATGGATTATTTAATTGGAAGATATCCAGGAGGAGTAGCAAGTACACATGTAATATTGATCCTTTTAGGTTTATTTGGATTATATATCACAAATAATATAAAAATAAGTATAAGTCTTTCGAGTTTGGTAACGTTGTTTTTATTATTTGGAGTATATTCATTAATAACAAATAATAGCTTTACTAATCTATTCTTCGCTAATAACATTGTCATGCTTATGAGTTACGTAGCAACAGATACTAAAACTAGCTGCTATACAAAAAAAGGCATGATTATATTTGGAGTCTTAATCGGTATACTAACATTTATAAATCATTTTATTGAACCTATTCTTGCTCCGCTAGTTAGTACATTATTTGTAAGTTTATTTAATAATTTGATAGATAGAAAAGCAAACTCGTTGCAAAAACAATAAAAAAAATATATAATTAAAAAAGATAGGTGGTTAAAATGGCGAATTTTTGTACAAATTGTGGAAATAAGTTGGATTTAAATGATACAGTATGTAGTAACTGCGGTAAGGTTATTAAAGATAGAGTTGTAAGAGAAGAAGTTGAAGCTGAAAAAGTAATAGAAGATAAGAAATCAGTTTCTGACCAAACTCAAAACAACAATAAAAGCCAAAATTATAATCCTCAAGCTAAGAATAGAGTGGTAGCCGGACTTTTAGCGATATTCCTAGGAGGGTTTGGAGTCCATAATTTCTATTTAGGATATAATGGAAAAGCAATCGCTCAACTTCTTATAACTGTATTAAGTTGTTGCACGCTTTCGGTTATTTCATCTCTTTGGGGATTTGTTGAAGGAATATTAATTCTTTCTGGAAATATTGAAACAGATGCTTATGGAAATAAATTAGTTGATTAAGTAGACACTTACTTAACAATACTTGGGAATATATCAAAAATGTATTCCTTTTTTTATGTTATACTTAATATAGGGTGATAGTTGTGAAAAGAGCATTAAGATATATTAAATACTCATTAAAAAACGTTGATATTCCTTTACTGTTAGTAACAACAGCCATGATAATATTTGGACTTATAATGGTGTTTAGCTCTTCAAGTGTTACAAGTGTCTTAAGTTACAAAAAAACTCCTTATTACTTTTTTGAAAAGCAAATATTAGTTGTTATAGTTGGCTTGTTTGCTTCTTTAATTGTTGTAAACATTTCAACAGAGAATTATGGAGTACTATCAAAACTAGGTATGATTTTAATGATTGTCTTGTTAATTTCACTAAAAACATATGGTACTGTTACCAATTCAGCAAGAAGCTGGTTTAAAATATTAGGGTTTTCTATCCAACCAAGTGAGTTTGCTAAAACATTTATTATTTTATATTTAGCATGCTCATACTCAAAAATAAAAAAATTCAAAAGTGTCAGTGATGTTTTTTTGCCAATGATACCATGCATAATCATCTTTTTCCTAGTTGCCTTAGAACCTGACTTAGGAACAGCAAGTTTAATTGCAATAATATGTATGTTTATCTTTTTTTCATTACCACTTTCGAATAATAAAAATATTAAAATATTAAGAATTGCAACGGTAATCGCGGCTATTGGAGGAGTGTTTTTCTTGAACCTCAATTCAGATATTTTAACATCAGCACAAGCAAGCAGGTTTAACTTTAAAAATCCTTGTTCAAGATATTTAGAGGAAACTGGATATCAAGTATGTAATGGTTATATCGCGATTCATAATGGTGGAATATTTGGAGTAGGCCTTGGAGCTTCCACTCAAAAATTTTTGTATTTACCAGCTGCGCACACCGATTTTATTTTTCCAATTATTGTAGAAGAACTTGGACTTATTGGTGGAACCTGTGTTCTAGTTGCCTACATAATTATACTATTTAGAATTCTAGTAATTGCAAGAAATGCTACTAATTTAAGAAATTCCATAATTGCTTTTGGAACATTTGCTTATATTCTAAGTCATATAGTCATAAATTTAGGTGGACTCCTTGCTTTGATACCTTTAACAGGAGTACCACTTCCACTTTTAAGTTATGGTGGATCATTTATGCTAAACATAATGATTCTTATAGCGTTAACTCAACGAGTAAATATTGAAACAAAAAGAAAAAGAGAAACCGAATATTAGAAAGGATTGAATTTATGAGCGCATTTAATAATCAATTCCATGTAAAAGAAGAAAATGGAGTAATTACCAACGTCGATGAAATATCTAATTTATTAAAAGAGTATGAAGATAACTTTAGTGATGAAGAACATCGTTATGTTGAATCTTTGATAACATTTCTTTCCAACAGTGAGATAAAAAATAAAAATCAATTAATAACTTTATTGAATAAGTATAAATACAATGATAAATTAAATAATAATGGGGAAGCAAGTGAATATTTAAAAACAGTTCTAGGTATGAACGTAGGCATCGTTTCTTTTAAAAATGATGGGGCAGATAACTATTATTTTTATTATTATAAGAACAATAAAATACATGTATTAGAATGCATGCAAATATATGATTTAGCAAACTATGTTAATACATATGTAAGTCCTTCAACTGATAAAGAAACTATAATAGATGGCTATATAAATTATTTAACAGCTACATTGAACTTTAATCCTATACCTAAAATAATTGATATAACTGATTTAAACGAAGAAGTTAGAGTAACTATAGAAGAATATATGAAAAGAAAAAGAGTTGAGAAATATCATATATATCAAGACTCTAAAGGACAAATATTTATAATTGCAGGAAGTGCAATCATAAGATATGATTCAAAATTAAATAACCTTTATTATTTAAAAAGCGAAGATGTTTATCAGGATTTAAAAGATAAAACTTATGAATATGATGATATACATGTGCTACTACCTTTTGAAATAGATATTGATAGGCTAAATGAAATATTGGATAATTTTCCAAATATTAATAGCTATGAGAAAAGATATTTAGAAGCAGCAGTAAAAACCATACTTGAAAAACCAGAACTTTTAGATGACTCAGCAACCGGAATACTTACTCGCTACATAAAAATGCTAAATCAACGAGTTTTGAATAATACTTTTATACTAACAAAAATTGAAAAAGAATTTTTAGCAAAAGCTAACAACAGGGTGGATGATCGCTCTCTTGAAAAGAAATTACCTAAGTTTAATGGTGGATATATCGTTGTTGCGATGGAAGTTTTAATTATAGTGATGTTTGTTATTGCTTATATATCTCTTGCTAAATAGATATAAATAAAGTATAATTTAATTAGTTTACAAGGAGGAAATATGGATTTTTTAGATGAATGTGAAATGAACATGATGAAGGCAATTGATAACCTTGAAGCAAGGCTTATAACAGTTCGTGCTGGTCGTGCAAATGCATCAATGCTTAATGGAATAATGGTTGAATATTATGGAACACCAACTCCAATCAATCAAGTTGCAAATATAACTGTTCCCGAAGCAAGACAACTATTTATAAAGCCATTTGATAGAAGTATTATAAAAGATATTGAAAGAGCTATAAACGAAGCAAACATTGGAATAACTCCAACAAATAATGGCGAAATGGTTATCTTAACTGTTCCTCAATTAACCGAAGAAACTAGAAGAAACTATGTTAAACAAGTCGATGAAATGGGTGAACAAGCAAAAATTGCTTTAAGAAACGCAAGACAAGATGCCAACAATGATATTAAAAAGAATGAAGAACTTACAGAAGATGATAAAAAAAGATATCAAGAGGATGTTCAAGAAATCATAAATAAATATAATAAGATTGTTGATGAAAAAATCAAAGAAAAAACAACAGAATTAATGAGTGTTTAAACTCATTTTTTTCATGAAAAAAACACTCAATTGAGTGCCTATTTGCTAGTTGCTGTTATAAAATAATAAACCAAAGGAGCAACAATACTTGCAAGCATTGCAAAGAACATTACCCAAACAAATATTTTTACACCTAGCGGAGTATCACTTGACTTTCTATTTTTCTTTCTTTTCTTAGCTTCTTTAATCTTTATATTTCCAACAGTTTCATAGCTTTTTTCATCTTTCATAAACTTCACCTGCATAAATTATATAATATTTAGAATAAAATTTAAAGATTAAAATATAAATTAATAGGTGATAGTTTTGAAAAAGAATAAATATGCTCTAGTACTCGTATTATCTATTTTTGTAATATCCTTAGTTGTTGGTTTTATTTATGGAATTAATAATCCATATGATATAAGTGAATATGTAAAAAATATTGATAAAAACATGCTTTTATTTAATCATTTATTAATTGTTATGTTATTTTTCTTTTCAACGATATCATTAATCGGAATATTAATAAATGGTTTTTATATTGGATTTGAAGGGGTCTCTGTTGGTTTTGTTGTATCAGCATTTTTTAAGACTTATGGTATAAAAGGAATTATTTATTCATTAATTAATTTAGTTTTAAATAAAGGATTATTCATAATCATATTATTTTATCTATTTATTGTAGGAATAAAATATGTAAAAAAATGTCTATCAAATATTGTCGGATTAAGTACAGACTACTTAATAGTTTTAATAAAACCAATGGTTAAAAAGTATTTATTAATAGTTATTTTTATTGTTGTATATGATCTTTTAAACTATTTTCTTTTATATAAACTAGTCAAGTATTTTACTTTTATATTATAGTCTTTTTCATTTGCTAAATGATATAACTTATACTATAATTAAAGCAGTAGAGGTGGAATTATGGCTAAAAAAGTTGTTGTTGGTATGAGTGGTGGTGTTGATTCGTCAGTTGCTGCGTATTTACTACAAAAGCAAGGATATGAAGTAGTTGGACTATTTATGAGAAATTGGGATTCTTTAGTCAATAATGATACAGAAGGAAATCCAAATTTAGAAAATAATATATGTCCACAAGAACAAGATTATAATGATGCATTAGAAGTTTGTAACACTTTAGAAATTCCTTTACATAGAGTAGATTTTATTAAAGAGTATTGGGATAATGTATTCACATATTTCTTGGATGAATTAAAAAAAGGAAGAACGCCAAATCCAGATTTAATGTGTAATAAATATATTAAATTTGATTTATTTAAAAAAGAAGCAAAAAAACTTGGAGCTGATTATATTGCAACAGGCCATTATGCTAGAATAGTTGGAAATAAACTTTTAAGAGGAGTTGATTCTAATAAAGATCAAACATATTTTTTAGCTCAAGTTTCAGCTGATCAATTAAAAGATGTTTTGTTTCCAGTAGGAGATTTAGAAAAAAGTGAAGTTAGAGAAATTGCAGATAAGATAAAACTTCCAACGGCTAAGAAAAAAGATTCCACAGGTATTTGCTTTATTGGAGAAAGAAATTATCAAAAATTTTTACATAACTATTTAAAACCTAATCCAGGTAATATAGTTGATATAGATTCTGGAGAAATTATTGGCACTCACAATGGTTTAATGAACTATACAATTGGTCAAAGAAGAAATGTTGGAGTATCAGGTTTTAAAGATAAACATTTTGTTGTTGGAAAAGATGTAGAGAAAAATATCTTATTTGTGGCTTTTGGTGATAATCCAGAAACCCTTTACAGTGATGAATGTATAATTGAAGATGTTAACTTGATTAGTCCAAATCATCCAACATTTGCAACAGCAAAATTTAGATATCGTGGACCAGATTATGAAGTAATGCTAGAATATTTAGATAACAATGAAATAAGAGTGAGCTATCCAGAAAAAGTTCCAGCAGTTACTCCAGGACAAGCGTGTGTTATTTACTTAGGTGAACAATGTATTGGATCAGGAATAATTAAAACAGTTAGAAAAAATGGGGAAAAGCTTTGGTATTTATAAAAAGCTTTTTTTATTTCAATAAAAAAAGGTAGCCGAGAAGCTACCATAAGTGGTGTCTATGAGTATTCCCATAAACAGGTGATTAACTCACCAAATAGATGATATCACATTTTCAACAAAAACATCAACTATAAAGTGATGTTTTTTTCTTTTTTTTTGCAAAATTTTTAAATTGACTTGAAAATCGTTGGGGGAATATTATAAAATGAAAATAGAAA
>OIYG01000667.1_pt1 | contig 31654 bp, 36 predicted proteins | sample 1587861 | NCBI WGS metagenome assembly OIYG01 (sample SAMN03283272) | human gut metagenome | biome: human-associated habitat; material: feces | host: Homo sapiens | place: Peru | collected 2012 | reverse complement strand
TAGGTAGTGATGTTTATGTTGGAAAAAGTGTATGTTTGATATTAGGAATATTATTTACAATTATTGGAAACTATATGCCTAAAATGAATTATGAAACAGGAAAAAAACTTTTTCATCCAACTCCTAAAACTGAAAAATCATTTAGAAAAATGAGTAGAATTATGGGATATGGTTTTCTAGGTATGGGTATTATATTACTAATATTGATTATATGGGTATAACAATAAATTACAATTTTTAAAGGAGATATATTATGGGAGAATTTATAATACAAATAATAATAGGTTTAATTATAATAATTATAGGGATATTGAATATGAAAGGAAACATATCTTTACTACATTCTTATCATAGAAAAAGAGTAAAAAAAGAAGATATAATACCTTTTGGAAAAAAAGTAGGAATAGGAAACATAATCATTGGAATTACAATAATACTAGCAGGCGTATTCACAATTTTAAATTATACTCATATAAGTAATGTAGTATTAAGCATAGGAATTACAATGGGAATTACTATAATATTTTATGCAATGTTTAGATATAATAAGGGAATATTTTAAAATTACAAATTACAATTTATTAGTGAGATTGGTTTGAAATATAACTAGTCTTTTTATTTTAAAAGAAAGAATAAAAACAAATGTCACGAGGTGATGATTTTGTCACACATAATATAATATAAAGAATTAATATAATAAGAATATAAATAATAATTTAAATTAATATAAATATTTATATTAAAAAACAAGTATTAAGTTGTTACTTTACTTGTTTTAAAAATATTTTTATATAGCTGTGTTCCATCTGGACTTGTTATATTTGATAAATTAATAGTGATTATTCCGAGTTCTAATTTGTTACTTTTAAACTTATCATTATCTTTTATAGGTATTATTCTTATTAAATCTCTCCAAGTTTTACCTAAAATATGTAGATGTTTGTAATTTTTTTTGTGGCTTTTACCTTCTAAATCTTTAAATGATATTTTGATTTTAAAGGTATTTACATAAGTATCATCACATTCATCAAACATTAGGTATTTATTATTCTTAATGACAATGATATGTGACATAACATAAGCAACATTTGTACCTGTAATATTTTTAATTTATCACTTATTTTTAATTCTTTTGTTTCTATATTTAACATAAAAAGGCTCCTTTACATAATAAAAAAACTAACTATTTCTAGTTAGCATTTATTACTCTCAGAATTTAATTTCCGAGTTTCCTATCAATCTGGAGCGGATGATGGGAATCGAACCCACGTGGTCAGCTTGGAAGGCTGAAGTTCTACCATTAAACTACATCCGCATCAAGTAGGCAATATAAATATTACACTATATTGCCTGATTTGTCAATATGTTTTTTTAAAAAAGTGCAAAAATTTTATTAAAAACGTATTTTAAAGTAAATATTTAACTCTTTTTTATTGATATTATAGTTCGCTTGGTTCAATAAGGGATAAACTAATTTTTTCTTTTTCTTTGTTTATGTCTATAACATAACAATCAATAATATCTCCAACATTTAATATATCACTTGGGTGTTTAATATATTTTTTTGTTAATTTGGAGATGTGTATTAATCCATCTTCGTGAAGGCCTATATCTATAAAGGCTCCAAAATCTATAACATTTCTTACTGTTCCTTGAAGTTTCATACCAACTTTTAAATCGTCTATATTTAAAACATCACTTTTTAAAATAGGTTTTGGCATATCATCTCTTGGATCTCTATGTGGTTTTTGAAGAGATTCAGAAATATCGGTTAAGGTATATATGTCTGTATTTAACTTTTGTACATATTCTTCCAAATTAATTTCTTTTAATTTTTTTATTAATTTGTCAGTTCCTATATCATTTATGTTCATATCAATTTCTTTTAATAAATTAAGGGCAACATCGTAGCTTTCGGGATGGACAGCAGTTTCGTCTAATATATTATTTCCGTCATTAATTCTTAAAAAGCCGATTGCTTGTTTATAGGTTTTATCAGTTAGTAGTTTTTCTTTTCTAATTTCTTCACGAGAGTTAATTTTGCCTTTTTTATTTCTATAATCTATTAATTTATCAATGTTCTTCTTAGTGATACCAGATACATATTTTAATAAAGAAGGAGAGGCGGTATTGATGTTTACACCAACACTATTTACTGTTTTTGATACAACAAAATCTAGTGATTCGGTTAATTTTTTATTAGTTACATCGTGTTGGTATTGTCCAACTCCAATACTTTCAGGAGTGATTTTAACTAGTTCTGATAGGGGATCTTGGAGTCTTCTTCCAATGGATATAGCACTTCTTTTTTCTACTGTTAGATCGGGAAATTCTTCTATGGCAAGTTTACTTGCTGAATATACACTGGCACCGGCTTCGGAAACTATTATGTACTCTACTGGTAGTTTTTCTTCTTTAATAACACGGGCAATGAATTGTTCTGATTCTCTTGATGCAGTTCCGTTTCCAATGGCAATTATATCGATGTTATATTTATTTACTAAGTTTGTTATTATTTTCTTTGATTCTTCATATTTATTATGTGGTTCGTGTGGATAAATAACGGCTATTTCTAATTTTTGACCTGTTTTGTCTATTACTGCTAGTTTACATCCAGTTCTAAATGCAGGGTCAAAGCCTAAAACTGTTTTGTCCTTAATAGGTGGTGTTAATAGAAGATTTTCTAAATTGTTGCTAAAATTTTGAATGGCACTGTTTTCGCCTTTTTCGGTTAATTCGGCTCTTACTTCTCTTTCAACACTTGGAAGTATTAGTCTTTTTAGGCTATCTTTAATGGCCTCTATTACTAAAGGTGTTGATGGAGATTTTTCATTTTTTATTAACTTTCTTTGGAGAAAGGAAATTATTTCATCATTATCTATATTTATAGAAACACTTAGAATTCCTTCTTTTTCACCACGGTTAAGGGCAAGAATGCGATGCGGTTTAATATATTTTACTTGTTCTTTATAATCGTAGTACATTTCATATATTTTTGTTTGATCGTTGATTTCACCGTTTTTCTTTATTTTTGAAATAATTATTCCTTTATGGTACATATTATTTCTTATCCATTTTCTATAGCTGGCATTATCACTGATCCATTCGGCAATTATGTATTTTGACCCCTGTAGGGCTTCTTCAATAGTTTTAACATTTTCATTTAAGTACTTTTGAGCAACTTCGTTAAAATCTATTTTTTCTGGAAAACTCATAATAATTTTGGCTAGTGGTTCCAATCCGTTTTTTATGGCCTCGGTTGCTTTTGTCTTTTTCTTTTCCTTGTATGGTCTGTATAAATCTTCAACTTCGACTAATTTTTGACAATTTAGAATGTTGTTTTTTAGTTCCTCGGTGAGCATTCCTTTTTCATCAATTAGTCTTATTACGTCTTCTTTTCTTTTTTGGAGGGATACTTGGTATTCATATACTTCACTTATTTCTCTTATTTGTTCCTCGTTTAGATTTCCTGTTACTTCTTTACGATAACGAGCTATAAAGGGTATTGTGTTTCCTTCTTCTAATAGTTTTAAGACATTTTGAATACTGCTTATTTTAATATTAGATGTATTTGATATTTCTTTAATTATTTGTTCATTCATTTTGTACCTTCTTTCTTTTTATATTATAGCATATTGTGATATTTTTTTTATTTTTTTGCATAGGTTATGGTGTTTTTTCCATATTTTTTGTTTATATTATTTATTGTTTTTTTTAGTTTTTCATTTTTTTCATTTTCTTCGTTTGATATGAATAATGATAGTTGGATATTTTTGTCATAACTTAGATTATTTACTCCGACACATATTGCTCTTATGGGTTCTTCGTTCCAAGTTTTAATGAATAGTTCTTTGGCATAATTGTATATTTCTAAGGGGGTATTTACATAGTTATTTAGTTTTATTTGTTTGCTTATTTTGGTAAAATTGGGATATTTTATCCATATGGAAATGTTTGATGCGTACATATTTTTATTTTTTAGTTTGGTGGTTACTTCTTCGGCTAGTTTATAAATAACGTTGTTTATGGAATTTATATCTGTGTAGTTGTAAGGAAGAACGGTGGAGGCGGATATGCTTTTGGGGTTCCTCGTTGTATATTCTACTTCGGAGTTGTCAATTCCATTGGCGTACTGCCACATTAGTATTCCGAATTTTCCAAATTTTTTTATTAGGTATTCTTCGCTAGTATGAGCTAGTGTATATATGGTTGTTATATTTTGTTCTTTTAGTTTTTGGGAAGTTTTTTTTCCTATCATAAATAAATCTTCTACGGGAAGTGGCCACATTTTTATTGGTATTTCGTTTGTAAAAAGGGTATGTACTTTGTCCGGTTTTTGAAAATCTGAGGCCATTTTGGCACATAATTTGTTATTTCCTATTCCTACATTGACAGTGAAGCCATACATATTTTTTATGTCTTCTTTAATTTTATGAGCAATTTTTATTGGGGGTCCAAATTGTTTTTGGCTTGTTGTGTAGTCTAAAAAGCATTCATCGATTGAGTATCTTTCTATTTTATTGGTATATGTTTGGAGGTATTTGTACATCAGGTTGGAATAGGTTTTATATAGTTCATAGTTGGGACTGTATATTTCTAGATATGGGCATTTTTTGCGAGCGGATTTTATTGTTTCACCAGTGATTACGTTGTTTTTTTTACAGGGATTGCTTTTAGCAAGGACTATTCCTCTTCTTTGTGTTTCATCTCCTCCTATTATGGCATATATGTTTCGGATATCTTTTTTATATCCGTTTTGAAGTAGGTATACAGCTGTCCAAGATAAAAAGGCATTATTTACGTCAACGTGTATTATTATTTTTTCTTTCATTTTTCACCTTCTTTTTTTCATTATAGCATAAAGTTTATTATTATTGTTATTATTATAAGTTTTTTATAAATAATGGGTAAAGTTGTGATATAATATAGAAAAAGAAGGGAATGATTTAAGTGATAGATAGACTTAATGTAATTGAAAATAAATACAATGAACTTACTGATGAACTTTCTAAACCGGAAACTTTGTCTGATATTAAAAAGATGACTGAACTTTCTAAGGAACAGGTTAGGCTTGGTAATATTGTTGAAGTTTATAATAGATATAAGAGAATTAATGAGGATATTGCTAGTGCAAAGGAAATGGTTAAGGATGCTGATATGGCTGAGTTTGCTAGGGAAGAACTTGATAAGCTTGAAGAGGAACTTTCTTCTGTTAATTCTGAGTTAGAGGTTATGCTTCTTCCTCATGATCCTAATGATGAAAAGAATGTTATTGTGGAAATTAGGGGAGCAGCTGGTGGTGATGAAGCTAATATTTTTGCTGGTAACTTGTTTGATATGTATTCTAAATATGCTAATAATGAGGGATGGAGTATCGATGTTCTTAACAGTGTAGAGGGAAGTGCAGGTGGTTTTTCGAACCTTGAATTTATGATAAAGGGTGACAATGTGTATTCAAAGCTTAAATATGAAAGTGGGTCCCATAGGGTACAGCGTGTGCCAGCAACAGAAAGTCAGGGGAGGGTTCATACTTCAACGGCAACAGTGCTTGTTATGCCAGAAGCGGAGGAGTTTGATTACGAACTTGATGAAAGTGAGGTTAGAATTGATATTACTCGTAGTAGTGGCTGTGGTGGTCAAGGTGTAAATACGACTGATAGTGCAGTTAGACTTACGCATATTCCGACAGGTATTATTGTTTATTCACAGACGGAGCGTAGTCAGATTAAGAATAAGGAGAAGGCATTTAAGATTCTGAAGACACGTCTTTATGATTTGAAACTTAGGGAAAGAGAAGCGGAAGAGGGAGAAATGCGTAGGAATAAGATTGGTACAGGGGATAGGAGTGAGAAGATTAGGACTTATAATTATCCGCAAAATAGGGTTACAGACCATAGAATTGGTTTTACATCTATGAATTTGGATAGAATTATGGATGGGGATCTTGGAGTTATTATTGATGCTCTTATAAATGAAAATCAAAAGAGATTATTGGAAGGTTCTAATGCAGAATAAAACATTTCTTACTGATTTGGTATGCACGAGATGTGGTAATGTTGCTCAAATTAGGAGAAAAAGTAAAAGACTTAAAGGTGTTGGCCACATTAAGGATTTGTGGTGTTATAGATGTGAAATGGTTACTAAGCATTTTGAAGTAAGGGATATTAGTAAGTTTATATATGATGAAGATATGAGTTTTGAATTGGAGGGACTAAAAGAAGATGAGCGAAGAGGAAAAGTACTTAAGAAAGTACTTGAAAAAAGAGAATCTAACACAGGGGCTAGAAGAATTAAGTAGGGGAAGAAGTGTACAATATATTGTTGGTAATGTTGATTTTTATGGTAATATTATTAATGTGGATGAAAGGGTACTTATTCCTAGGTTTGAAACGGAACTTTTGGTTGAAAAAACAGCAGAGTTTATTAAGCAGATTTTTGAAAATGGTAATATTAGGATTGTAGATTTGGGAACGGGTTCGGGCTGTATTGCTATTAGTTTGAAAAAACTTTTTATGAATAGTGAAGTGTATGGTATTGATAAGAGTTTAGATGCTTTAAAGTGTGCTAGTTATAATGCTACGGAGAATAATGTTAATATTAATTTTTCTTATGGTGATATGGCGGAGTTTAGGGATATGAGTTTTGATGTTTATATTAGTAATCCGCCTTATATTGCTTATGATGAGGTGATTATGGATGTTGTTAAGGATAATGAACCGGAAATGGCTTTATATGCGCCTGATAATGGATTGTTTTATTATAAAAAGATTATTGAGAATTTGTGTAAGTTAAAGGGAAAATTTTTGATTGCTTTTGAGATTGGTGAAAAACAGGCTGATAGTATTGTTAATATTATTTTTAAGTATTTTACTAATGTAACTATTTGTATTGAAAAGGATTATAATAAAAGGGATAGATTTATTTTTGTTTATCGAAATTAGTTTTATTTGTATATTTTATATTTTAACTACCCATAATGTTTATGAAAGAAAGGGTGGTTTTTTTGAGAAGATTTTTTATTATTGTTTTTACTTTTATTTGTTTAGTTATGGTTTATAGTAGAATTAGTGCTGAGGAAATGGTTATTCCTGATGCTTCGATTAGGCTTAGGGTTGTTCCTAATAGTAATAGTTATGAGGATATATATATGAAGGGGTTAGTTAAGGATTATTTGGAAGATAATGTGTATATGCTTTTTAGGGATAGTGATGATTTGGGAGAAGCTAGGGATATTGTTAATGATAATATTGATACTATTAGGGGTGATATTGAGAGAATTTTTTATAATAATAATTATAGTATGAGTTTTGATATTAATTATGGTCTTAATTTCTTTCCGGAAAAGGAATATAATGGTAGGGTTTATAAAGAGGGGGATTATGAATCTTTGGTGGTTTATATTGGGGAAGCTAAGGGTGATAATTTTTGGTGTGTATTATTTCCTAATTTTTGTTTACTTGATAGTGGTAAGGGGAAAAATGCAGAGTATAGGTTTTTTTTGAAAGAGGTTATTGATAAATATTTATAGTGTTACATATTATTTAATGGTGGTGTTATGATTGTTTTTTTGGTTACGGTTTTAATTGGGATTAGTCTTAGTATGGATGCTTTCTCTTTGGCTCTTTTGTATGGTACTATTGGAATGGATAGGAAATCTAAGATTGGTTTATCGATAGTGGTTGGTGTGTTTCATTTCTTTATGCCTCTTATTGGAGAGGGTATTGGTGGTAGTATTAGTCATACTTTTAGTGGTTCTATGCGGTTAATTACTTTGGTTATTTTTTGTTTAATTGGGGTACAGATGCTTGGATTTGGTAATAGGGATAGTGATGATAGTGTTAGGATTCTTAATTCTTGGTATGCTTATTTTTTATTTGGTTTTTCGGTTAGTATTGATAGTTTGACGGTTGGGTTAGGAATTAGTAGTATTAATAATAATTTTTTTGTTGTTTCTTTGGTTTTTTGTTTTTGTAGTTTTTTGTTTACGTTTTTAGGTCTTAACTTGGGGAATTTTCTTAGTGATAGATTTGGTGGTATTGCTACAAAAATTGGGGGTGGTTTACTTATTTTATTGGGAATATTTTATTATTTGTAATACTTCTCTTGCCAGTTTCTTTTTTTTGTGCTAAAATTAGGTTATAGGATGACTTTGTTGAGGGCATTTGGAGTTTTATAGTGCCTTTTTGTTAACCTATTATTTATATATTCATAAAATATGGTAGGAGGAATTAATATGCCTAAACTTAAGGTTATTGGTAAACAATATTTATCTGGGGAACTTGTTGTTAGTGGTGCGAAGAATAGTGCTGTTGCTCTTATTCCGGCTTCTATTTTGTGTGATGAAGTTGTTAGTATAAACAATGTTCCTAATATTTCTGATATTGATGATTTAGAAAATATTCTTACTTATTTGAATGCAGATGTTGTGAGGCATGATGATACAGTAACTATTAATTCTAAATATATTTCTAATAGGGTTATACCTTCTGATTTATCAAAAAAACTTAGGGCTTCTTATTACTTTATGGGGGCTCTTCTTGGGAGATTTAAGAAAGCGGATATGTATTTTCCAGGGGGATGTTCAATTGGAGAGAGACCTATTAATCTTCATCTTAAGGGATTTAGAGAACTTGGTGCTAAGATTACAGAAGAGGGTGATTATTTTCATCTAGAGGCTAAGGAACTTAGGGGAGCAAAGATTTATTTGGATGTTCCTAGTGTTGGAGCCACTATTAATATTATGCTTGCTGCTGTTAGAGCTAAGGGGACTACGACTATTGAGAATGCGGCAATGGAGCCAGAGATTGTTAATATCGCAACTTATCTTAATAATATGGGTGCTAAGATTAGGGGTGCTGGAACAGGTATTATTAAGATAAAGGGGGTTAGTCATTTACACGGGTGTTTTCACGAGGTGATTCCGGATAGGATTGAAGCGGGAACGTTTATGGTTATGGGGGCTTTGTTGGGTAAGGACCTTACGGTATCTAGAATTATTCCTAGTCATATAGAGTCTCTTACTTCTAAGCTTAAAGAGGCTGGTGTTGAAATGGAAGTTGGAGTTGACTATATTAGGTTTATGGAACCTAAAACTTATAAGCATATTAATGTTAGAACTCTTGTTTATCCGGGATTTCCAACGGATTTACAGCAGATTATAATTCCTTTTTTAACACAGTGTGAGGGAACGAGTATTGTTGAGGAAACTATTTATGAGAATAGATTTCAGAATATTCCTGATACGGTTAAAATGGGTGCGAATATTGAAGTTATTAATAATGAATATGCTATTGTAAGGGGTGGTACTCCTTTATATGGTAAAGAGGTTGTTGCTACTGATTTGAGGGGAGGGGCTTCACTTCTTATTTGTGCACTTATTGCTGAGGGAGAAAGTGTTATTGATAATATTCATTATATTTTAAGGGGATATGAGAATATTGCTAAGAAACTTCAGGATGTTGGTGCTAAAATAGAACTTATTTAAATATAATTTAGTATGAAAAAGGTTATATTTGTAATAGTTCTTTTTTTGTCTTGTTATGTTATTTATAATATTACGGAAGATAATAGGGTTAATTATATGGCATTGGGTGATGGGATTTCTTATGGGTATAAGGATTTAGTTAGTGATTATCTTTTTGATAGTAAAAGACTTGGTAATTATAATGATAGTTTTGTGGATTCTAGTTATAGGATTACGGATTTGATTAATAAGATTAAATATAATGATTATGTTGTTTTGGGTAATGAAAGGGTTTATATTAATCGGGTTTTAAAAGAGGCGGATATTATTACTTTATCTATTGGTAACAATGAGCTTTATTATAAGCTTTCTCTTGATAATGTGGGTATATATGAATATATAGAAAATATGCTTAGTGATATTGATATTTTATTTAAGGAAATTAATAGATATAATCATAAGTTGGTTTTTGTTACGGGATTTTATAATTTTTTTGGGGGTAATAGTGATCTTATTAATTATATTAATTTAAAGATTGAAAGTATGGCAGATGAAGAGGGTTTTATATTTATTGATATTAGTTTTCTTAATGATAGGTATAATTTTTTTGATGAAACGCAAACAATTTGGCCAAATATGAGTGGATATAATAAAATTTTTCAAATAATACTTGAAAAAATGAAACTTTATTGATATAATATAACAAGTATTTATTACTATGACTTAGGTCATGGCGGAAGGAGAGATAAGAATGAAAGCTAATATTCATCCAAAATATGTTGAATCTACAGTTACTTGTGCGTGTGGAAATACTTTTAAGACTAATTCTACAAAAGATAAAATTCACGTTGAAGTATGTAATGAATGTCATCCTTTTTATACTGGTAAGCAAACAACTGGTAACAGAAAGGGTCAAGTGGATAAATTTAATAAAAAATATGGTTTTGATAAGAAAGAGGCTTAGTTAATGCCTTTTTTATATTAGGAGAATATATGGAAGAAGAAAAAATAGTAAAGATTAATTTGGAAAATGAAAATATTTTAGATGAGTTTTATAATTATTTGCTTTCTTGTGGGTTATCTGAGAGAACAGCGATAAGGCATTATAATAATATTGATACTTATATTAATTTGTATTTGTGTTATTATGAAATTATTGATTGGAAAGAAGGGGTTAAATGTGGAAATGTTGATGTTTTTTTAAGCGACTGGTTTATTAGAAAGTGTTCTTGGTGTAATGTTAGTAATATGAATGGAATGGTAAGTAGTATAAAGAAATTTTATAAATATGCTAGTGATAAGGGTTATGTTGATAAAAAAAGTGTAAGGGAATTAGTGCAGTTTTTGAAAAATCGTAGAGATCATTATGTAGATTTGGTACTTAGATATGGGTATGATTTACTTAATGATTATTAATGTAAAGTTGTGTTATTATTGTTTACTTTTAACTTTTAATTATGGTATAATTTAGTGGAAAGAGAGTTGATAAGAATGAGAATTGGTATTACTAATGATCATAGAGGATTAAAGAATAAGATATTACTAGAAAAGTTTTTAACTAATATTGGATATGAGGTTATTGATTATGGTACAAAGACGGATTTACCGGTTGACTTTCCAGACTATGCTTTTAAACTTGGAAATGGTATTAAAAATGGAGAGGTAGATTTGGGTATTGCTATTTGTGGTACGGGTATTGGAATGAGTATTGCTCTTAATAAGGTTAAGGGTATATATTGTGCTAAGGTTAGTAATGTAAGCGAAGCTATACTTAGTAAAAGTCATAATGATGCTAATGTTATTGCATTATCTGAGGATATAGAGGGAGATATGCTTAAAGAGATTATAGTTAGTTTTATTGATACGCCTTTTTCTAATATTAATAAGTATATAGTTAGAAATAATAAGATTAAGGATATAGAGAATAATGGTTAAGTTTATTCTCTATATATTGGTTATTCCTCTTGTTATATGGAGTTTTGATGCTGTTAATTTAAATGGTATTTTCAAGAAAAATAGGTATATGCAAAGTAGATTTTTCTATATGATATTGTGTTTTTGTATATCATATTTGTTTACTAATTTTCTATATGATTTTTTGACGGCTTTAAAATGATGAAATTTATAATTGTTTATTGTGTATATTAAAGAGTTCTGTTTAAATTTTATTTATTTTGACAGTTCTTTTTTGACATTTATTTTATTATGGAGGTGATATTATTTAATTATGAGAAAGTTAATTTTATTTATTTTGCTCATTTTGTTTTTACCGTTTATTATTGTTTATTGTTCTCCTTCTGAGGATACGATTGAACTTAAACTTAATTATGGAAGTGATAGGGTAATTAGGGTTAAAAGAGTGAATGGGGGAAGTATTGATAGTATTGGGTTAGAGGAGTATATTGTTGGTGTGTTGGCGGGAGAAATGCCTATTTATTTTGAGTTAGAAGCACTTAAGGCTCAAGCAGTGGCTGCTAGAAGTTATGCTTTGAAAAGGATGGAATATAATAAGGATAATGAATATGATGTTGTGGATTCTATTATGAATCAGGTATATTTAGATAGAGATTATTTAAAGGAGGCGTGGGGAAGTAGTTATACGAGTAATATTAATAAGTTAATTAGGGCAGTTAATGAGACTAGTGGAGAATACTTGGACTATGATGGTGGTATTGCTGATGCTTTATTTTTCTCTACTAGTAATGGATATACTGAAAACTCTGATGTTGTGTTTTCGTTTGATGTACCGTATTTAAAGAGTGTTGATAGTAAATGGGATGAAAGTGTTTCTAGTGTGTTTCATAGCAGTATTACAATTTCTGTAAGTGATTTTTTACAGAAAATGAAAATTAGTAATAGTGATAAGGTGGTTTTTAGTGATATTGTTAAGAGTGATACAGGGCGAGTAATTAGTATAAATATTAATGGTGTAGATTTTAAGGGTATGGATGTTTATAATAATTTGGGGTTAAAATCACTTGACTTTTCTTTGGAACAAGTTGGTAGTAATGTTGTTATTAATACGAGTGGTTATGGTCATGGTGTTGGTATGAGTCAGTATGGGGCATTGGGAATGGCTAAGAATGGATATAATTATAGGGATATATTATTTCATTATTATACGGGAGTAACAATAAAAAAAATATAAAAAAAATAAATTTTATGTATAGTTTTAAAAAAAGTGCTGATACTTATAGTAGAGGTGAAAACAATGATTAAAAAAAGATTAAAGGATGCAATGGTTCCTGGTATGTATTTAATAGTAATAGCACTTTTTATAGTTTGTTTATTTATGATTAATGATGTAGTAAAAGGATTTATACTAAAAGATAATAGTGGTGGTAAAATGGTAGATGATGAAATAGTTAATACTGATAATAGTTATATTCCTGTGGTAGCAAGTGATCCGGAAATAATTAAACCGTTTATGAATGAGGGAGTTAGTGTATATAAGGATTTTTATGATTATAAAGGTGAGTCTTCTGGACAGGAAAAGGCAATAATTTACTATGGGAATACATATATTCAAAATTCAGGCATAGATTATAAAGGGGATGCTTCGTTTGATGTAATTAGTATACTAGATGGTACGGTTACAAGAGTAGAAGAAAATGAGATGCTTGGGACTACTGTTGAGATTAGACATAGTGCTGATATTGTTAGTGTTTATCAAGGTGTTAGTGATGTTTCTGTTAAAAAGGATGAAGTTGTGAAGCAAGGTCAAAAGATTGCTGTTAGTGGTAAGAGTAAAATTTATAGTGATGTTGAAAACGGACTTCATTTTGAGATTAGTCATAATGGAATGATTGTTAATCCTAGTGAATACTTTAACAAGACTTTAAAAGATTTGTAGGTATTTGCCTACTTTTTTCTTAATATAATGTAGTATAAACTATCTTGCTTTTAAATGGAAAGGGTGAAATTGTGGATAAGAGAATAATGGATAGGGTTTTAAAAGAAAGTAGTTATATATTAGATACTGGAGATACGATTAGACAGATAGCAGAGGTTTTTGGTGTTAGTAAGAGTACGGTTCATAAAGATTTAAATGAGAGGCTTCTTAATATTGATTATGATATATATAAGGAAGTAAATAAGGTTCTTATGTACCATACTTTGATAAGACATATTAGAGGTGGAGAGTCTACTAGACAAAAATTTTTAGAAAAAGGATAGAAAAATACTATTAAAAAGAGGTAAATTGTGGTAAAATAGTAAATAAAGGTGTGTGAATAGATATGTTTAATATGTTTAATAAAGATATTGGAATAGATTTAGGGACCGCTAATGTACTTATATATATAAAAGGACAAGGTATTGTACTTAATGAACCTAGTGTTGTGGCTATTGATTCAGAGACTAAGAAACCGCTTGCTGTTGGTACGGAGGCTCACGAGATGCTTGGTAGAACTCCAGGGAAAGTAAAAGCAATTAAGCCTATGAAGGATGGGGTTATTGCTGATTATGATACAACGGAGTTAATGCTTAACTATTTTATTAAAAAGGTTAATGGTAAAAGTTTCTTTTGTAGACCGAGGATTCTTATATGTTGCCCTTCTAATATTACGCAAGTAGAGAAGAATGCTATTAAAGAAGCAGCGGAAAGAACGGGAGCTAAGAAGGTCTTTTTGGAAGAGGAGCCTAAGGTGGCTGCAATTGGGGCTGGAATGGACATTTCCAAACCTAGTGGTAATATGGTTATTGATATTGGTGGTGGTACTACTGATATAGCTATTTTGTCATTAGGGGGAATAGTTAATAGTACTTCGATTAGAATAGCTGGTAATGCTTTTGATAATGATATTGTTAAGTATATAAAAGATAAGTATAAACTTTTAGTTGGGGAGAGAACGGCGGAAGAGATTAAAATTAGGATAGGAACGGTTTTTCCTGGTAATAGAAATGACAAGATGGAAGTTAGAGGTAGAGATTTAGTTACGGGGCTTCCTCATACTATAACGCTTACTAGTGATGAAGTAGAGGAAGGGCTTAGAGAGAGTATTTATACAATAATTCACGCTATTAAGGGAATACTTGAACAAACTCCACCTGAACTTGCAGCAGATATTATTGATAAGGGTATTGTTATTACTGGTGGAGGTTCTCTTGTTGATGGATTTAATTTACTTCTTGCTCAGGAGTTAAAGGTTCCTGTATTTGTTGCGGAAAGTCCACTTACTTGTGTTGCTGAGGGAACAGGAGTGCTTTTGGATAATATATATATGATAGAGAGGTAATTATCCTCTTTTTTTTTATAAAGTGGTGCCAAAAACGTGATGATTATTATTAAAAGTGGTGCCAAAAACGTGGTAATTAGTAAAAAAAGTGGTGCCAAAAACGTGATTAAAGGTTGATTTTATGTTTAAATTTTGATATAATTTTGTGTATGAAAGGAGTGTTTTTATGGAGAGAAAATTATATAGCAGGCTTCTCGAGTGGAAAAATAATACTGATAATGTTAAACCACTAATGGTTTTGGGGGTTAGACAAGCGGGGAAAACTTATCTTATATCAGAATTTTGTAAAAAAGAGTTTAAAAACTACAAAATTATAAACTTATTTGATAATAGTGATGTTATCAATTTATATAAATCAGATTTATCTTCTGATGAAAAGTATAAAAGGTTGAAAGTACTTCTTAATTTTGATTTAGATGTAGATGATAGTATATTATTTATTGATGAAATTCAAGAGTCGGAAGGTCTTATATCGGAATTAAAATATTTTTGTGAAAAACATAATAAAGTTAGGATTATATGTGCCGGAAGTTTACTTGGAGTAAAACTAAAGAGGACAAAATTTCCTTTTCCAGTTGGTAAAGTGAAGATGCTTACTTTATATCCAATGGATTTTGAAGAGTTTTTAATGGCTTTAGGTGAAAATTTGTTAATTTCGTGTATTAAAGATTGTTATATTAATAATAAAAAAATGGATACTGTTTTACACGAAAAGGCACTTAATTATTACAGAATATATTTAATTACGGGAGGAATGCCTGAAAGTATAGATAATATGGTTAAAAATAATTTAGATTATATAAAATATGATAATTCAATACTTGCAGATATATTAACATCTTACTTTAATGATATGGATAAGTATGTAGATAATTCTGCGGAGGCTTTAAAAATTAACCGTATTTATAAATCTTTACCATCTCAACTTATGAATTTGTCTAATAAATTTCAGTTTTCTATTATAGATAGGAATGCTAGAAGTAGGGAATACTCTACAAGTTTAGATTGGCTAGAAGCATGTAATATGGTTTTAAGATGTAAATGTGTTACGAATCCTATAGTTCCATTAGAGGGATTTGTGGCAGAAGATACTTTTAAACTTTATCTTAGTGATATTGGTATTTTAAATAATGTTTTAAAACTTAATATTAATGATATACTTAAGGATAATTTATCTTTATATAAAGGTGTTATTACTGAGAATTATGTGGCTAATCAGTTGGTTTGTAACGGATATGATTTGTATTATTGGAAAAGTTCGAATAGTGCTGAAATAGATTTCTTATTGTATACTGATGATGGGATAATTCCTATAGAAGTAAAATCTGGAAATAGAACTCAGTCTAAAAGTTTGAAATATTATATAGATACATATAAACCTAAATATTCAATTAGAATAAGTACAAAGGATTTTGGCTATGATCCTAAAACAGGAATTAAATCTATTCCTCTTTATGCATTATTTATGCTTTAAAAAAGTAATGGTTATTCATTGATAAAGCCATTACTTTTTAATTTAGAAATTAATTTATCAGTACTTACATTACCTTCTATGCGGTTAACAGCAGTCTTTTCTTTACCATCGTTTATAAACAAAGTTGTTGGTGTTCCATTGTAAGCATATTCTGTTTTAAATTTCTTTTGATCATCTGCGGTAAGTTTATCCACTTCTAGATAGTAAGTTTTAATCTTGTATTTGTTTACAACTTTTTTTACTTTTGGTTTATATGCATCACAATTTGAACAAGTTGTTTGTGATATTATAAAGATAAAAGTTTCTTTATTATCTAGTTTCTTTTGTAAATCGGTATATGTAATTGGTTGCATATAGTTTTTGTTAGTAATAGTAAGTATAATTGGTACTATTATTATTAGTAGTATAATACCTATTAAAATCATATATTTTTTGTTCATTTAATTCACCTTCTATTATAAGTATACTACAAAATATTTGGATTTGTAAAGTTTAGATTTCAGTTTTTTTAAAATACTTCTAAATATCTATAGATTTTCTTGATTATATTCTATTTTACATTTTTTAAAATTTATATAGTTTTAGAAAATAGACTATACTTTTTTTGAAATTTGTGATATAAGTAGAATAAGAAGAGAAGAGGATTGATAAAAATGTATGATTATTATGATTATAGTAGTACAGCAGATACATATAATCAGGCAAATGATTTGTTTTCTACTACAATGCAAGCAGCAATGCCTATGATGATAGTTTCTGTTATTATTGAATTAGTGATAGCTGTTTATATTATATTTATTACTTGGAGAGTATTTGAGAAAGCTGGGAGAAAGGGTTGGGAAAGTATAATACCATTTTATAATATTTATGTTGCTTTTACTATAGCTGGTCTTGAGTGGTGGTACTTAATATTAATGTTTGTTCCTTTTGTTAATATTTATGTTGCTGTTCATCTTTCTATTGAACTTGCTCATAGATTTAATAAATCAACAGCATTTGGATTTGGATTGTTGTTCTTAAATCCTATATTTATGAGTATACTTGCTTTTGAAAAGGATACTGTTTATACTCCTGTTGATGGTTCTAGTAATATGAATAGTAGTAATAATAATAATTTTAACAATAATAGTTATAATTATAATACTAACCAAAATAATATGAATGGTTATAATGGTATGAATGTTAATAATATGAATAATAATGGAATGAATCAACCTAATAATATAAATAATAACTTTAATAATTATGGACCTAATTTTAATCCAACTAGTAATACTAATATGAATAGTATTCCAAGTTTTAATAGTAATAATAATGGAGTAAATAGTAGTAATAATATGGGTATAAATAATAACATAAATACTACTAGTAGTACTGACGCTTTTAGCCTTTATGGTAATAACAATAATAACAGTACTAATAACAATAATACTATTAATTCTACTGATAATAATAAACCTTTACAATAAAAGCCTTAGGCTTTTTTCTTTTAGATATTGTTTTTTAGAAATTGATTTGTTATAATGAGGTTAAGTTAACAGTAGGAGGCTTTGTTGTATGAATAAGAATAAAGTGTGGAGTTTTATTGGAATAGTATTAATATTTATAATTACAGTATTATATAGTATGTTTGGATATGGATTATCAGAGGATGATGTTTGGTGTTATGGATTTGTATATAATTTGGCTAGTGGACTTGTCCCGTATATAGATTATAATATGGTAATTGGTCCTGTGTTTCCTATTTTAGGAAGTTTATTCTTATTAATATTGGGTAAAAATATGATGTCATTTATTATATTTGGGGCGGTAGTTGCGACTGGTATTTTTATATTATCAAAAAAAGTATTTGATAGATCTTATTTAATTTTTTATGCATTATTTCTTTTGTATAGTACTCCTAATTATAGTGTTTTATGTATATTTTTCTTATTATTACTTATGTACTTAGAGGACAAGAAATGTAATGATTATTTAATAGGAATAATATTAGGACTTACAATATTAACTAAGATACATGTTGGACTATTTTTATGTATTCCTAGTTTGTTTTTGGGAAACAGTAAGAAAATTATACATCGTGTAATAGGTGCTGGTAGTGTTGGAGCTATAGCTTTACTTATAATGTGTTTAGTAGGAAATATTGATGGCTTTGTAAATTATACTATGTTAGGGCTTTTTGATTTCGCTAAAAACAATGGTAAAGTGTATGAATGGATTTATTTAGTTTTAGCTTCTATTATTTATGGATTGTATCTATTAATTGTAAAAAAAGAAAAAGATATAAAATTAAAGTATGTATTATGTTTTTTGATATTAGGGTATCCTATATTTTCAACATATCATTCCTTTTTAGCAAGCATACCTAGTTTTGGGTATTATCTTAATAAAATAAAATTACATAGAGGAGTTTTAATTGGTGCTTTTTGTATTTGGATTGCATTTTTGGGATTTTACTATACTGTAAGATATTATAAAGAAAATATGACATTTGATAGTAATAGTGTACTATTTAGATATAAAATAGAACCTAAGGATATGATTAAAACCATAGAAGAAACTTTTGATTATATTGAAGATAATAGTAAAGATAAGGATGTTTATATATTTTCAAAGATGGTGTATATGTATAAACTTGAAAAAGGAAAGAAAATAAATAAGTTTGATTTAATTAATAATGGTAATATAGGGTATAGAGGAGAAGAAGTATATATTGCTGATATAAGTAATAATTGTCATAATAATTGTATATTTTTCATTGCTGATAAAGAAAAGAGTCAAGCTAATAAAGATATTAAAAATTTTGTTAAAAATAAATATAAATATGTAAAAAGTTATGAAATGTTTGATATATATGAGGGGTAATTATGAAAAGAAAGTTTTTTGTTAGTGTAGTATTGCTTATTACTGTTATTGGATGTACGGCTTTGGAATTTCAGAATGACACTTTTTATTCTATTAAAATAGGAGAAGATATATTTAAATATGGAGTTGATTTTTTAGATCATCATTCTTTTCATAGTTTAGCTTATAGTTATCCTCATTTAATATTTGATAGTATAGTTTATATAGTATATAATTATTTGGGATTTAAGGGGCTTTATATTTTAACTATATTATTTGGATATTTATTATCTATATTAATATATAAGATTTTATATAAATTGTCCTCTAATTATGTCTATTCTTTGATTTTTGCTGTACTTAGTATACTATTTATGAAAAATTTTTTATGTTTGCGTGCTCAAATAGTTAGTTTAAGTATTTTTGCTTTGGAGTATTATTTGCTATATTCTATGGTTAATAAAGAAAAGAATAAAAATAAATATTCTATATTATTGTTTATATTAGGAGTTATACTTGTTAATGTTCACGTGGCTACATATCCATTTTATTTAATTATGTTTATTCCTTTTATAATAGCATCTAAGGGTAATAGAAATGTGGTTATAAGTTTTATTTTGTGTTTATTATGTGGGTTAGTAAGCGTTATGGGAGTTTCTTCTTATAGTTATCTTATTAATACTTTACTTAATAGTACTACTTATTATATAGAAGAACACGGTCCTTTAATTATGATAGAAAGGATTGATTATTTAATTTTATATGTACTTATAATATGGTTTATGTTTAGTAATAAATTTAAGATTAAACTTTATGATAAATTAATTCTTATGGGAACTATGTTTATGACCTTGGTTAGTATTAGGCACGGTATGTTACTTAGTTTATATGCTTTAATTATTATTGGTAGTAGTATGGGTAAATATGCTCTTAATAAAGAGAAAGATGTTATTAAAAGAGTAGAAAAATGGTTTGATAGTAAGAGGGGTATGGTTATAATGGTTATAGTGGTTGGTATATTTTCTGTTTTATCTTATAGAGGGGCACCTTGTAAGAAATTTATTAATGATGAAATATATCCTACGGGGGCTGTTAGTTATATTAAGAATAAATTGGATTATGGTAATATAAGGATATTTAATGATATTAATGTTGGCTCATACTTAATGTTAAATGATATACCTGTATTTATTGATTCTAGAACTGATTTATATACTTATACTTATAATAAAAAACATGATATATTTGATGACTATATAGGAGTTATAAGGATGGGTTATTATTATGAAGATGTATTTAGTTATTATGATATAGACTATGTTCTTATTCCCGTAGGGACTTCATTAGATGTTTATTTAAAAAAGGATTCTAAGTATAAAGTGGTTTATGAAGATAATAATTTTGTACTGTGGGAGAGAAATGTATAATTTTTTACGTTTCTTTTATTTTTGGATAAAAAAATTAATAAAAGTCTTTCCTTTTTTTTTAAAAAATGTTATACTTGTGATAGTAGACTAGTAGGAGGTGTTTATGAAGAAGATATTATTTTGTATTAGTTTATTTGTTTTTGGATTAAGCACTGTGTATTGTGATTGTACAGATAGTGATGTGGAACAATATAAGAAAGAAGCTAGTAGTATTAATGTGAGTTATAAGATTAACAAGGATATTGTAGATGCTTTTGGAGATCGTGTCTATGATGGTTATGTAGTAACGTTTAAAAACTTGTATGATAATTACTATGTAGAAGATAGTGATACAGGTATTAGAATAGGTAAGGATTATTTGTACGAAGGTCAGACGGCTGAAAATAATACTTATGTAACTGAAAATATAACTAAGGGTGCTAAAAAGCTTAATGTTTATCATAATGGATGTAGTACTGTAATAAAGACTATTGAATTAAATTTACCTTACTATAATCAGTATTATAATGATGAATTGTGTGACGGTGTTGATAAGGATAAGGTTAAATTATGTAATAAATGGATAGATAAGGCTGTTACTTATGGAGAATTTTATAATGAGGTTAGTAAATATAAAAAAGATACTGAAAAAGGTAATTTTGCTGATAATATAGTGGACTTTTTTAAAAATAATTATATAACGGTAATAGTTGCAGTATTAATATTTATTATAATTGTTGTGTTTACTTCTGTTAGAAAGAAGAAGAGGTTGGTAGTATGAAAAAAGTATTGCATTTGAGTGTACTATTTATTACTTTGTTTCTTATGTTACCATCTAAAACCCAAGCCCGTACATACGATATAAGTTATGAAGTTACTAATATGAATGTTTCTGAGAATAAGATTACTTTTAAGGGATGGGCTATATATACAAATCAAAATAATATTGGTGGTTATTCTACGATAATTTCAATAGAAGCTAAGGATAGTCACGGTAATAAGATAAGAAAGTATAATGGTGGTGGGAGTGGAACTAACCAAAGTGCTTACTATGGTGAAAGTCCTTATAGTACTGCAAAGGGGAGAAATTTATATTTAGGTAAGTGTTGGAGAGTACCAATTGCTGGTGATGGCAGAAAGTGTATTCCAGAGGCTTATGCAGCTTGTTGGAAAACAAAAAGTTTAGGAGATCAAGAATATAGGACCTGTATTTATAGACAAGTTGATTTTAATATAAGTTTTAGTATTGAGGAATTAAAAGAGAAATTTAAGAATAATGAAATTACATTTGATATTCACGTTGCTCATAATGATAGTTGTGTTGTTGATAGAACTCAAAGTACTTATACGTATCTAAAAGACAGTGGTATTAGACTTTATAATGCTTCTAAGAATAATGCTTCTAAGAAAAATCGTCAATATAGTAACTTTGGTCTTAAATGCAATTCTAATTCGTTTACAGATTCTTCTAAATCATTAGGTGTTTTTAAGAATAGGGTTACTCAAAATAATGTAACAAAAAAAGGTGAAACTGTAAAGGTTAATTCTAACGGAGTAAAGTATGAGGTTTCGGGTATATCTAGCATAGCGTATACTAATGCTGCAAGGAATCATGTTCAAACTAGTAATGGTTATAGATATGGCGGTAAAAGTGATCAGGTCTTTTTTACAGGTAGACCAATTACTTTACTTGATGATAAGGGACCTATACCTAATATGTCATATCAGGTTGATTTATATCACGTAAAGCAAAATGGTATATATAATGATGCTTGGTCTCTTGGGTCTTGGCTTATTACGAATGGTTGGATTAAATTAAATATTGATAAGGCCGAAGAAGAACCGAAGCCTCATTACAGTTGTACTACTTCTGTAAAACAAACTAATAATTCTAGTTGTAATTGGAATGGTAATCAGGCAGGTAGTAAAAGTTTAACATCAACTGAATACAATCAAAACACTTGCAAAACTTATCAAACAAAAGTTTATTTTCCTAGTGAAAATGGTTATGTAGGAGTATGTTCTGGATATTATGATACGGTAAAAAATGGTGTTGGATATTTTGAAAGCACACTTACTACTGATGTTATTTTTAGTCAAGTGGGAACTATTAATTATTATTTATCTCCGTATAGTATTCATTCTGGCGGAGCGACAAGTTTTGCTATTAAGTATGATAATTCTATTTCTTGGAGATATACAAATGGTGGTATTTCTTATGATTCATTTAATGATTGTAGGCGAACTTGTTGTGGTGTATATGGTTGTAGTCCTTGTGCTGAAACTTACGAAGTTACTTCAGAGCAGGCAAAGGCAAGAAGTTATGGAGGAATATTAAATAAAGATCAGAAGTCAGTAGAAAATGGTGAAGAAATAATAGAAACTTTTACAGCTAATGATTATGATCAAGATTATTTAAAAAGTCTTAATGGTGCTTCTCAAATTAGAGTTCCTAATGGAGATATAAAAGGTCAGTGGTCAGGAACTAATGCAACTATTAATAATAAGAGATGGAAACCTTATCCACAAATTTTATTTAGTAGTTATACTTATGATATTTATGATGCTTATATAGATAAAGAAAGTGGTGAAGTTAATTATACTAGTAATGAAACACAGATGTATGCTGATAAGAGTGCTAATTCTTCATATTTATATAGACCTAAAAATTATTTTATTCCACTAGATGCTAAAACTGGTGTTTATACTTTTGAATTTAGTATAAGTGATTTAAGTACTATGAGAGGCGGAAGTTCAGATTTATTTAAATGGACTAATACTTATTCTTGTGGTGTTAATTGTGTGCAAAAATTTTATGATGAAGATGATAATGGTTACTACTTTAAGTATAGACCTATTGATTTAAATGATGTATTTCCTAATAGAAATGCTGGTGTTCAGTGGAGTACTTGGATGGAAAATGAAGGGGCATCAAAAGTTAATGGTAATAATGGTAATTTGGTTTTAGACCAGCCTAGTGATAAGAATTTGAATTTAAGAGCAAATATTACTTCGGGTATGATGAATACTATTAGAGAATATAATCAAAATCACGAACATCTTGGTGGTTACCTTGATAAAAGTATTGAGTTAGATGGTAGGAGTAAAGAGTTCTTAAAAGATACAGTAGGTTTTGAAGTAGAAGGTGGCAATTATAGATTAGGTTGTGGATCTCTAAATAGTTTAAAAGCGGGGTGCAATAACTGATGAAATGGTCGTATTCAATAGTTGCAGTTATAATACTTGGTTTGTTTAGTTTATTTATATTATTTCTATTTGAAGAAGCTACGGTTGCTAATGAACAAGATTATTATAACTTGAAAGAAATAACTGAGGCGTCGATGAATGAAGCTGTGGATATTGCTTATTATGAAGATACTGGTAATATAAAGATAATTCAAGAGAAGTTTATTGAAAACTTTATAAGAAGATTTGCTCAGAATCAAAAATTAGACAATTATAGTGTAGAGTTTTACGATATAATGGAAGAGCCTGCTAAGGTAACAGTTAGAGTGAGTAATGATACTGATTCTTATAATATTTATGGTACTAGATCACAAGTTAAGGTAGTCAATGAAATATCAGGTATATTAGATGATAAGAAAAATAGTGGTAATAAATGTACGATGACGAGAGTAGTTTATTCATCACCTTATGCTACGAAATCTGGTAATGGTAGTTATAATGGGCAACTTAAGTTAAAGGATTGGAATGGATATCATCCTATAAGTATTACTTATATTGGAAGTTGGAGAGATAATGTTAGTGATATTCCAGCAACAGCAGCTATAATAAGAACATATCTTGCTAATAAACATAATTATTTTGATACTACAGATAGTGGTTATGATGGTATTCCTGAAAGTGATATTAAAGTAAATGCTTTGGCAACAATTAGTAATTTAAGTGTTAGTTTGAATGGTAATGTTGCATTGCAAAAGTTTGATTATAATTGTGAAAATCTATTACATGCTAATGTAAATGGACAATCAAATGTACAAATTTGTTTACTGGGTACTATGTACCAAGTTGTATATAAGAAAGATAATTGTAATTAGAAAAGAAAGGAAGGAAGAAAAATGGGAAATTTAAGTGGTTCACTTAAAAAATTTATGGGTAACAAAAATACAGTTACCATAGTGGGGGTTTTGATTTGTATACTTGTACTTTACTTTGGGTACAGTTATAGGGTTAATAAGGCAGTTAAGATGGTTAGAGTTCCTTATGCGGCTGTGACTATACAACCTAAGACAAAGATTACAAGTGAAATGATTGAGTATATGGAAATACCAGAGTCTTTTGAGGGGAGTTATTATACTTATGGTAGTATAAATGACCTTATTGGTAAGTATTCTAGTTATAATACTATAATACCTAAGGGTAGCTTATTCTATGATGAACTTGTTATTTCTGAGGATAAGATTCCTGATGCTGTGTTTTACAATGTTAAAAAGGGTTATGTTGTAGATAACTATAAAGTGGGAATGGATAGTACTTATGCTAATTCTATTATGCCAGATTCTCTTATTGATATTTATGTTAAATATAATAATAATGGTAAGGTTAGTTACGGTAAGTTCTTTGAGAATATTTCTGTACTTGCTGTTAAGGATGGTAGTGGTGCTAATGTATTTGATAATACAGAAGAGAGCAAAACACCTGCTTATATGTTCTTATCTTTACCTAAAACACAGTACTATGCGTTTAAGTTATTGCAATATGCTAGGGATGAATTTTCTGACTATGGTATAGAAATTGTTATTGTTCCTAATACACAAGAGTATACATCTAAAAATGAGGGTGCAGTTAGAGTTAGTAGTAATGATATTTTAGCATTTGTTGAGGATAAGATTGCTAAGATTGATAGTCAAGATGAAGAGTTTAATAAGTTAAAAGAAGATATGGCTAAACAAAAATTAGAAGACGAAAACCAAGATGATGCTACTGATGATAGTAGTGATAATACAGATAATACTGATGATACTACTAATAATATTAATGGATAATAGATAAGGAGGGTTATTATGGATGGTGGTTTTACACAAGTTGATTTTGGTCCATTACAAACGTTTTTGGAAAATGATGATATAACCGATATTTCTTATAGTAATAATGGACAGGTTTGGTTAAAGACTTTATCTAAGGGTGTATACAGAGTAGAGAATACGGGAGTTGATAATGCTTTAATAGAGAAGATAGCCTTTCAGTGTGCAAATACAATGGGTAAGACATTTAATATGGCTAATCCGTTCTTGGATGCTGAAAGTGCTGAACTTCGTATGAACTTTGTTCATGATTCTATTGCTAAGAATGGGATTGCTTTACTTATAAGAAAGACTCCAGCTAAGATAAGGCTTGAGAAGGATAAGATTATTAAAGAGGATTATATTAGACTTGATATTCACGATTTTCTACTTAAATGTGTAGAGGGTCACTGTAATATTTTGGTTAGTGGTGAAACTGGTAGTGGTAAAACGGAGTTTGTTAAGTATTTGGCTGCTCATACGAAAGAGAATGAAAAGATTATTACTATTGAGGATACTTTGGAACTGCATTTGGATAAGATATTTCCACACCGTGATATTGTTGCTATGAAAACTAATAATATTGCTAGTTATAGTGATGTACTTGTTACTTGTATGAGACAGAATCCTAGATGGATACTTTTATCAGAGGTAAGAAGTGCAGAAGCGGTTATGGCTGTTAGGAACTCTATTAGTTCGGGACATAATATTTTATCGACAATACACGCTGATAAGGCAGCTTCTATTCCAAATCGTTTATATAGTTTGTTAGAGTCTAATTTGGATTTGGAACAATTTCTAAGAAGTATTCATAGATATGTTCAACTTGGTGTTCATATTAAGGGTTATTATAGTAAGGAACTTGGTAGGTTTCATAGAGAGGTGTGTGAAGTAACGGAGTTTTATGTTACTGAGAATAATGAAGCTAAGAGTAATACTATTTATAAGAAGACTCCTGATGGTAAGTTTACTATTAAGAATCCTACTAAGTATTTACTTGGATACTTGGAGAGTCAGGGAGTTATAATGCAACCGGATATTTTGGTTAAAGAGGAATTCCACGAAGTTAAGGATGACTTTGTTATAGATAAGTCTACGGGAGAAATGAGAAATAATAATGCTAATCTTAATATGAATACTACTAATAATATTAATAGTGGTAATATTAATAGTGTTAATGCTAATTATAGAGTAGATAATAGTGGTAATAATATGGCTATTAATAGTAATGCACGTAGTGTCCAACCCCCTAATAGTATTCCTAATAATATGGGTTATAATAATCCTAATGTAAATAATATATATGGATTTAATAATGGTTATGTAATGCCAAATCAAGTTACACCTGTAAACCCTGTTAATATTAATAATCAGAGTAATGGTTAGAAAGTAGGTGAGTTATGATAGAGATAGTAATAGTTGGTATAATTATTGTATTTATTGTTTTATATCGTTCTAGTAATGGGGAAAATGTATATAAGTTTTTAGTTGATCAAACGGCAGATACTTATAATAAGCTTGCTCCTTATTCTTTCAAGATGATGAGGGACAAGGTTAAGGAACTGGGTCTTGAATATAGTGTCAAGCAGTATACTATTCAGATTATTATATTTGCGGGATTTGCTGGGTTGGTTGGATACTTTTATTTCTATGATTTAGTTGTTGTAGTTGTATATGCTTGTATAGCTGTAGCGGTTATTCCTTATCTTACTTATTTAAGGTGTAAAAGGCAATATAGTGAGTTTATATTTGAACAAGTACAGGTATATACTACGAATACAATAATGGAGTTTGCAACAACAAAGGCTTTTGTTAAGGCTCTAGAGGGAGTTGTTGAGTCTGGTGTTCTTGAGGATCCTGTTTTATCTGATGTTAAGACAATGATTGCTTTATCTTATGAGAATGGTGATATAGAGGATTCTATTAAATATATGGATTCTAAGTATCCTTTCTATATGGTTAAGAATATGCATCAACTTTTCTTACAGGTTACTAAAGAGGGCGCTAAGGATACGGAAGAGACTTTTAATAATATGCTTAATGATATTGACCTTCTTGTTGATGGTGTTTATAGGGATAGAAGTGATAGGAAGTTATTCCACAGACAGTTTGTTATATTTGGTCTTGTTCTTTATGCTATTATAGTACTGGTGCAGTTACTTCTTGGAGTGGACTCTTATATTAAGCTTTTGGATAGTCTTATTGTTACGATAATGGTACACGGAGTTGTATTTATTAATAGTTACTTTCTTCTTAAGGGAGAAAAATATTATAACGAGAATGTGGGTGCGGAATAATGTATATAGAAATTCTTATTGTTATTATTGTAATTGGCTTTATTTTGGTGTATAATAATGTTATAAGTACTAATAGATTCTTTGATGAGAATTCAAAAGTATTTCTGGCTATTAAAGAGAAGGATTATGATTTCTTACTTAGGGCTAAGTATGGTGAGAAGGTTTATGATCCTAATGAAGTATTTATGAGAAGAATTAGGAAAGCTATAATGGTTACGTTCTTATTTCTATTTATATTTATTTCTAAGATTAGTGCTTTATATATTCTTATTTCTTTAGCTATTGGAGTTCTTGTATTTAAGCTTCCTTATATTGATTTAAAGAAGTATTATAAACAACATTTGAATGTTATTGACTCTTTACTTCCTTATTATTTGAAGAGTTTAGAGGTACTTGTTCAGCATTATACAGTGCCTGTTGCTCTTGCTAAGAGTATAGAGGATGCTCCAGCGGTGTTTAAGCCTGGTCTTAAGGAGTTAGTAGCTAAGATTGAGGCTGGAGACTCTAGTGTGGATCCTTATATGGATTTTGCAAAGGAGTATCCGGTTAGGGATTCTATGAGAATGATGAGGCTTTTGTATAGGCTTGGGTTAGGTGAACAAGAGATGAAACACGAGCAAATGGTATCGTTTTCGAAGTCTGTTTCTTCACTTCAACTTAAAGCAAGAGAGCAAAAGTATAAGGCAAGATTAGATTCTATGGAAAATCAAACTATGAAGATGTTAGTATGTACAGGCGGAAGTGCTTTGTTAATATTACTTATTGCAGCATTTCAGATGCTTGGTTCATCATAATATAGACGTATTAGAAAGAAAAAATGAATTATTATATTTTAAAGGAGGTGAAATGATGAAAGAAGCAACAGGTGAAGTAAGTATGACTATTGTTACGTTGGTTGCTATTGCTGTTATTGGGGCGATATTAGCATCACAATGGGATACTATTAAAAATTATGTTACAGACTTATGGGGAGCTGGTCAGTCATCTACTGCTGGAAATGGCTATGATAATGTTATTAAGAAGAAAGATACTCCATAATATACAATTTAGAAAAGAGGTGTTTTAAATGAGAGAAAGCTTTGGTGGATTATTTATGATGGTTTTACTACTTATTATTCTAACTGTGGTTGTTGCTTTTGCAGCAATTGGGCTTTCCATTGGTAAAACATTTCGAGTGAAAAATCAGATTATTGCTTATATTGAAGAATATGAGGGTTGTAAGATATCAACTGGTAATAATTCTGGAAAAGCAGGAGTTTGTGATGGTGATAAAGCGGCCACGAAGATTAATGAATATCTTGCTAATTCTGGTTATAACAATGGTTATAATGTTGTTATGTTGGATTCTAATGAGGGAAAGGGTTATTATTACGAAGTTACAGTATATGCAACTTGGTACCTTCCCTTTGTAAGTTCCAATAATAAAAGTGTATTTGCTTCTTCTGCCGGTAATGGTACGGGAGGAAGTTGGAGTATAAGAGGAAAAACAGATCTTATTATGAGAGGTGTTAATTAATGAAGGATTCTTTTGGTTCAGCATATATGATATATGTATTTATATTTTTTGTTATTATATTTGTTATTTTTATTTCTTTAATACTTAAATATGCTCAAGCATTTAAGGTTAAGGATCAGATAATTAGTATAATAGAGGAGTATGAGGGGTATGATTATAGGGTTATTGATGATATTCAAAATTATATAGAATCTACTTCTTATAGAACTGAAATTGATAATAAAATTTATAATAAGATAGATGGAGATTGTAATACAGAATATAGATATTGTATTGCTAAGCATTCTACTGGTGATGTAACATATTATACTGTATATACTTTTGTTAGTTGGAATTTTCCATTCTTTAAACTTAGTGGAGTTTGGAATATACAAGGGGAGACTAGACCTGTTGTATCTAATGTAGTACAAGATTATAGTTAAGGAGGAGAGATTATGAATGTAATAGTTGCTAATAAGAATAAGGATTTATTTAGTAATTTGGATGTTGATGTTATTAGAAGTGAATATGGTGAATTTACGGTAGAAGAACTTATACAGATGTTTTCTAATTTCTTCTTTAATAGAATGTTTTTGGATATTACTGCTATTGAGGGATATGAGAATTTGGGTAATATCCAAAAATTGTCTATGAATATGGATATGAGTAAGGTTATTTTTTATTTAGATGATTTTGAGTCTACTAATAATCCTAATTATATATCTAATTTGATTAGTATGGGGATATATAATTTTACTCGTAATTTAGAGGGGCTTATGTATTTATATAATCATCCTAATAGTTATAAGGATGTAGCTCATCTTCATATACTTGGTGGGAGTATGAATCTTAATAATAATAATAATAATAATAGGGTTAATACTAATAAGAGTATGGATAATATTATGAGAGGTGGAGCTAAAATTATTGGGTTTAAGAACCTTACTTTACACGCTGGAGCTACATCTCTTGTATATATGATAAAGAAGTATTTATCTACTTATAAGAATGTTGTAGCAATAGAAGTTGATAAGAAGGATTTTACTTATTTTAGGGATAGGGAACTTGTTTCTATTAGTGATAGTGATGTTAGTAATGTTATTGATAAGTATAGGAATGTTGATGTAATACTTATTGATTTAAATAATTCTCGTAATACTCATTTATGTGATGATGTTATATATTTAGTGGAACCTTCTACTATTAGACTTAATAGGCTTATGCTTATTAATAAGAATGTTTTTAATGATTTAAGGAATCATAAGATAGTACTTAATAAGAGTTTACTTGATAGTAATGATATTAGTGATTTTGAGAGGGAAGCTGGTATTAAGTTATTTGCTAATATTCCTCCTATTAATGATAAGGGTGATGATTTTAGTGCTTTATCTATGATGCTTAATAAGTTAGAGATTGATTAGGTTATTGAAGATAATGGATTAGATAAAAAATTTCACAAAACTTTCAGAATTGAAGGTTTTTTTCTTGCTTTTTTAGTAGTTATAGTGTATTCTTATGATAGGAGGATTTATGAAAAAGGAAATTTTGCTTGTAATTTTGTTTTTAGTGGGGGTTAATGGGGTTTACGCTTCGGATTTAGAGAGTGTAAAGGAAAGTAATGTAAAAGCGTTAAGTGATTATTCATTTGACGTAAAGTATGTAAACCAAGATGTAAATGTAAAAAGAAATTTGGAGTATGTTGAAAAGGTATATGGTGGGCAAGAACAGGGTTTTTATGATGATAATATGTATGGTTTCTTCTACAAATTTCTTGTTACTAGTGAGTTAGAAGATGTGATTGATTTTGATGGGGTAATGGGATATGATATGAATTGTTATAAAAAAGGGGATACAGTTTATACTAATGATAATAATAGTATTGTTGCAGATAGGGATGGGTGCTCAATAGATTTATTTTATAATGATGGAACTAATTATGAAACTACTATAAATGGTTCTTTTACAGAGGTAAGTGGAGATAACAGCTTTTCAAAAACGGCAAGTGGATATTGCACAGAAATTGCAATTTGGTATACTTAATGTTGCAGATATTGATATGATTAATCATTATATTAATTATGGAAGTGATTCTTCAACGTTTTTTAGTACGAGGAATGCTGGTAGTGAGTTTTCAGCAATAAAGAGTGTTATTGAAAGTAATCCTGATTTTGATATATTTGTTGGATTTGAGGAAACAAGAAAAGGTATATCTATGACAGGTATTGCTGAGGGAATAACTTATGTTAAATATGATGATATTGTTTATGATTTTGCTTTTAATAGTTTTTATCAATCGAATATGTATTATGTGCCACTTGGTACAAAAGAGGAAGATTATGCTGAGGTACTTCTTGATAAGATTAAGAAGTACATAGGAAATGATAATATAGATGTTAGTATTAAAGAAATTAATG
>OIYG01000666.1_pt1 | contig 31658 bp, 39 predicted proteins | sample 1587861 | NCBI WGS metagenome assembly OIYG01 (sample SAMN03283272) | human gut metagenome | biome: human-associated habitat; material: feces | host: Homo sapiens | place: Peru | collected 2012 | reverse complement strand
CTCCGCCATGTAGTTAAGCTCATATATGTACCTTTTTGGGTGCAGCATACAATATTTGATTTTGCTTTTTCTTTGCAGATCTTTAAATATTCCGCAAGAGCAAAAGGTATGTTTACCACTCTGACAGAGCTTTTAGTCTTTGCACCGTCTTTTATGCGGATCTGATTTGTTATTATCTCCGCAGTTTTATTTATCGTTATCATACGGTTCACAAGGTCAATATCATCCCAGGTTAACGCAAGCAGTTCTCCACGTCTTAATCCTGCATACATCATTATCATAGCTGGGAGCTTTCCTCGATGTTCGACTGCAAGTATTGTTTTTTGCTCCGATTCGCTCAAGGCTCGTCTGTTTTGCTTTGTATTATCTTTGGGCAGGAAAACAGATGTTGCAAAATTAAAGTCCGTCAAACGTGCGGAGATTGCATAATTTGCAACCTGCAAAGCGGTTGATTTTATTGCGACGAGCGTCCGGTGACTGCTCGGTTTTCTTGTGTTGGGGTTAAATTTTGCATATCGGTCAATGATATCCTGTAAATCGCTCGGAACAAGCCTGCGCATATTCTTATCACCGATGTATCGGTTGAGGTGATTAAGACAAGATTTGTACTGCACGACCTGAGAACGGCATACGGCGTTTTCTTTTGTTTTAAGCCAGCGTTCCGCAATTTCGTAAAAAGTTGATGTCTCGGATATGTTAAGCCCTTTTTCCAAAGCTCGACGCACTTCATCGGCTTTTCGGTCAGCTTCCTTCTGCGTTTTGCCATACACGCTTTTGTATTTTTTCTTACCGTCAACTGTTCCGAGGTAGACTTGTACAGCGATTCGACCATCGGATCGGGTTGCATTTGACTTTCTTGGCATAAAAAAAATAACCGTCCTTTCAAAAAATGGTTGCAAAAACCTGAGAAAGGCGGTATAATGTAGCCACAGCCTTTCTTTTGGTGGTTCGAGAGATTGGATGTATTGCCGTTTGGTGTGCCAGCACCGAGCGGCGTTTTTTACTTCTATTGATGCGAAAATAAATCACAAATCAGTCTTTCGGGTAGGTGTCGAAGGTTTCATTTGTTGAAATGTCGATTATTGATATCTCGAGGGGATTTTTATCCTGCGAGAGGACCTGGTAAAAGGCGACGGCGATATCAATGTTCAGCATTGCGAAGCTGTCCATATTTTGAGTATAGGCTGCCTTATCGACGTATACGGAAATTTTGCTGAAGTTGTTATTGTAACCTATCTTTTTAATTGAGGGATAATTGCCGCTTGTTACGATCTCATTCAATGTCTGAATGGTGCTTTCCTTGGTTTCGGCAACAATTTTATTGTATGCACTTTTTTTGATTGTGTATGTAACCGAACCGTCGGAGTTTACTTTTACAGCGGTGTAACCGTCAGCTTTTTGTTCTGCTGTAAGCTCTGTGCTGGGCTTTGTCTTGGCATCGGCATAGAACGATGCAGGGAAAGTGATATCAACGGTCAGAAGGTTATTGTCGACCCAATCGTCCTCAACGAGATTAGTGTTGCTTGAAGGCTTTACGGTGCTTGCTGTAGGCTTATTAAGCTCACCGAAGATGAGTATGCCGGCTGAAACAATTATTGTAATGCTCCAAATCAAAACTACCGTAACGATGAATTTCTTGTCAACTGTTTTTTTCATAAAAATTACCTCTTTTCCAAATATTGATTAAAATCAATTTGCTTAATCATTATAATAATTAACTGCCTTGATTATAAATTCCTCAGTAACATTAAAATACTCAGCCAAATCCCAAGGTTCGGTATAACCTTGTTCAAATGCGGCTTGTAGCTCGTCCTTCGGGATGAGTTTTTTTATTGCCCATTTATCAGCCTTCCACTCAGACTTTGCCTTAATATCAAAATCCGAATATCTGTTATAAAAGCTCCCTGTAACGCAATGACCGAGCTCATGGGCTAATCGTATCTTTTCGTCTTTGGTGGAATTAAGTCCGAAGGGATCAATAGCAACTGCACAAGAACCGTCATTATTCATCAATGATAAAGAGTGCGTTTGCGGCAAATCAAAGGAATAAACGGGTATATGTTCCGCATCGGCGAGTTGGTACAACTCTAATAACTCCATTATTTATTCTCCCTTTGTTTTACATATTCGGCAAAGCGCTTGACTTCATCATACATTTCATCTGTTATATTGTCCGCACCGTCAAAGAGGGCGAAGCGAATATCATCGTCTGTGACTGTTTTATGGTCAGTGATAGAGTTTTCAAGCACTTGTGTTGCTTGGTCAAAAGAATAAAGTGTGAAAGGATCAACATCCAGAGCTTTAGCAATTGCCTCAATGTTTTTGAGCTTTGGTTCATATTTTCCTTTAAGATAATCACTTAATAATGGTTTTGATACACCGGAACGTCTCGATAATTCAGCTGCACTGATGTTCTTTTCTTCTAACAGTCTTTTTAATACAGCAGCAAAAGTTTCTTCCATAAAATCACCTCTTGTATGGTTATCTTAACATATTGTTATATAAAAATCAACCCAAAAATAAAAAAATATTATTATTGTTGAAAAATCTATTGACAAAATATTTTAATTGTGATAAACTGAACTCAGTTAAGAAATCTTAACACTTTAACAAAAGGAGGCGAACAAATGTCATTTAATTATTCAAAATTGAAAGGAAAAATTAAAGAGGTTTACGGAACACAGTATTTATTTGCAGAAAAAATGGGCTTATCAAACCAATGTGTGTCAAATAAACTTAACAACAAAGTGGAATGGACCCAAAGAGAAATAGAAAAAACAGTTAAAATCTTAGGCATCAAAAACGAGGAAATCTGCGATTATTTTTTTTGCTCAATGAGTTAAGAAAACATAACTAATTAAGACCGTTTAATAACTATTTATCTCTATCGGAAATCTATTAACGCAAGAACAGGAGGTGAAATATGAAACAAAAATCATACGGATTTACATTAGACCGTGCAGGGACGGTAATTATCTTTCAAAGCGAAGAACAATACGAAGAAGCAAAAACCGCCAATCCCGATTTGAAGCTGATTACAACAATCGGAAGTGACGATTTGAAAGACTTTAAAAGTATAGTTATCACTCAGGTAAGTAAATAGGAGGATAAAACGGTACTCGGTCTTGATTCCATGTAAAAACAATTTGCTGAGGAATACCGTCAGCCGGCAACAATTCTTTAAACTCCCAACCTGCGGAGGTATATATGTAAATTACATGTTCCACTTCGTCAGGCATACCGTTTTTCAATCGGTATGAAAACTCACGCATATAATCACCACCTTTCAAGGCGATTATAGCACAAAACAAGGAAGAATTACAATCGAGTGAAGAAAATTCACAATGCAAGGAGTGTCAATTATGAAAAACGGTAATTACACTCAGAACGGCAATACAACCTTTATGAACCACCAAATAAAAATGAGGAGGTGAGAGTATGGCAGTAAGATGTAAATCCCCAGTGTATCGACCCGTAAAGTTTTCGGAGTACGGAGATATTCTCACGGCACAGGAAGCGGCTCAAATTTTACATTGCACGTCCGATAACGTCAATTATCTTTGCCGAAAAGGCGAAATGCCCGGTGCTGCCAAGTTCGGCAGCTCATGGAGAATACCCAAACAGGCAATAATGGATCGCTTCGGCGATTTCTTTGGAAAGGAGGGATAAGCAATGGATTTGTTTTTCTGGATATTTTTTGCGGGATTTTTCGGAAGTCTGTTCACGGCGGCGTTTTTCTTCGGCGGATATCAGGCAATCAAGGACAAGCTTTACAACATCAACGCCGAACGAGATGCCGAGATCGTCAGGCTTGCAAAGAAGCTTGACACTGCCAACATGAAGAACCGCCGCTATCAGGTCGAGCTTGAAAAGTTGTACAGAGAACAGCGCCAGGCACACTTTGAAGCCAACGCAGAGAATGTCCTGATAAAGGAAAAGAACTCGCCCAGCAGCAACTGAACGAGTTCTTAAGGTTGAATAAAAATCACACACTTTATTCAACCCTATTATATCAAAAAAATAGTTTTTGTCAAGTAGGAGGCAAATATGGTAAAAATCACACAGTTTGAATTAGAAAATGTAAAACGTATTAAAGCCGTTGCCGTTGAACCGCAGGAAAACGGATTGACGGTAATCGGCGGACGAAATAATCAAGGTAAAACTTCTGTTCTTGATGCCATTGCATGGGCTTTGGGTGGCGATAGATTCAAGCCGTCATCAGCAATGCGTGAAGGCTCAAACATTCCGCCACTTCTTCAAATCAAGCTTTCAAACGGTTTGGTTGTTGAACGCAGAGGTAAAAACAGCGATTTAAAGGTTATTGATCCGTCTGGTAACCGTGCAGGTCAGCAGCTTCTTAATGAATTTGTTTCTCAATTTGCTTTAAATATTCCGAAGTTTATGGAATCAAGCAGTAAGGAAAAGGCAGATATTCTTTTACAGATAATCGGTGTCGGAGATAAGCTGTTTGAGCTTGAACAGAAAGAATCGGAAATCTACAACAAGCGCAGATACATAGGACAGCTTGCCGACAGTAAAAGAAAACATGCTTCGGAAATGAAAAGCTATCCCGAAGCACCTACAGACCTTGTTTCGGCGGCTGATCTCATAAAAGAACAGCAGGACATCCTTGCACGGAACGGCGAAAATCAGCGTAAGCGTGAAAATGCTGCCAATATCAAAAGAGCATATGATACGGTGAACGATGAAATCATTGCATTACAGGCAAAATTACGGGAGCTTTCGGATAAAAGAGATACGCTCTCCAATGATTTAAGAATTGCCGAAATGACCGTTCAAAGCTTGCAGGATGAATCAACGGCAGAGCTTGAAAAGAGTATTGCCGAAATTGATATCATCAACAGTCATGTAAGAGCAAATCTCGATAAAATGCACATTGAAGAAGAAGCAAAACAATATACAGATCAGTACGATACGTTATCTCGTGAAATCGATGATGTACGCAAAGAAAAGTACGATCTTCTCAGTAGTGCGGAGCTTCCTCTTCCGGGGCTTTCGGTGGAAAACGGAGAGCTGATATATAACGGCTTTAAATGGGATAACCTCAGCGGATCGGATCAGCTTAAGGTAACAACTGCCATTGTTCGCAAGCTTAATCCGAATTGCGGATTTGTTTTGCTTGATAAGCTTGAACAGATGGACGAGGAAACCTTGCAGAATTTCGGCAAGTGGCTTGAATCCGAGGGCTTACAGGCAATCGCAACGAGAGTAAGCACAGGTAACGAATGTTCCATTATTATCGAGGACGGTTATGTTAAGCCGGAAGAAAAAGCAAAATATAAGGAGTGGAATTCATGAACATATCAACAGGAGTAATTGTTTCCGCACAGAAAGTTGTGTTATACGGTTCAGAGGGAATCGGTAAATCAACTTTTGCTTCGTGTTTTCCTGATCCCATTTTTATCGATACCGAGGGAAGCACAAAAAAACTCAACGTGAAGCGTATGGACAAGCCTACAAGCTGGACCATGCTTAAGGAACAGATCAAATATATCATTGCTCATCCCGAATTATGCAGCACACTCGTTGTCGATACCATTGACTGGGCGGAACAGCTTTGCATTGACGATATCTGTGCAAGGGCAAACAAAAAGGGTATTGAAGATTTTGGCTACGGAAACGGTTATGTATATGAAAAAGAAGAAATCGGGCGTTTTCTTAATCTTCTTGATGAAGTAATCGCAAAGAATATTAACGTTGTTCTTACGGCGCACGCTCAGCTTCGTAAGTTTGAGCAGCCTGACGAAATGGGCGCATATGACCGTTGGGAGCTTAAACTCGGTAAAAAGACAAGCTCTCAGATTTCACCGCTTATTAAAGAGTGGGCGGATATGGTGCTTTTTGCAAATTACAAAACCATTACCGTGTTTAATGAAAAAACACAGAAGTATAAAGCACAGGGCGGTCAGAGAGTGATGTACACCACTCATAATCCTTGTTGGGATGCCAAGAATCGTGACGGATTGCCGGAGGAAATACCTTTCGATTTTTCGTCGATAGCTCATGTTATTCCTGACTTCAAGAAGTCTGTACCTCAGCCGACAACAACTGTTGACAGAGGCGATTTTGAAGAAATTATCGATAACACAGCAGAGACAGATAAACCAATTGAAACTCAGCAGAAGGCAAAACCCGCAAATGAAATAATCAATCCTAAAATAGCAAAGCCTTTGGCGGATTTGATGAATGCGAGCGGAGTTACAGAAAAAATGCTCCGTGAAACCATAGCTTTACAAGGCTATTTCCCCGAATCAACACCTATAGAAAATTATCCTGCCGACTTTGTTGAATATGTTGTCAGCATATGGGATAAGGTACTTGCGAGCATTAAGGAAAACAACGACTTACCATTTAATTATTAAAGAGGAGATTTATCATGGATAATAACAATATTGAAAGAGAGCTTGATTGGGATTCCGAAATAAACAAGGAATCCGAATTTACATTACTTCCCGAAGGCGATTACAATTTTACCGTTGTATCATTTGAAAGAGCAAGACATCAGGGCAGTGCAAAGCTGCCGCCTTGTAATAAGGCTATCGTAAAAATAAAAATTGACGGCGGCGAATTGGGAAGCACCACCATTCAGCATAATCTTTTTCTTCATACAAAGTGTGAGGGAATGCTCAGTGAATTCTTTATTGCGCTTGGGCTTAAAAAGCATGGCGAAAAGCTCGCCATGAATTGGAATGCCGTACAGGGCAAGATAGGAAGATGTAAGGTATATATTGATACATATACACGAAATGACGGCACAGAGGGGCAGTCAAACAAGATCAAACGCTTCCTTGAACCTGCTCAGCAGTCCGCACCCGCTGCACCGGCGTGGAAGACAGGAAATAAAGGTGGTTGGTAATGGAACTGCGCCCATATCAGCAGGCGGCAAAGGATTCTGTTTTTCATGAATGGCATACCGGCAACAAACGTACACTTCTTGTTCTCCCAACAGGTACAGGCAAAACGATAGTGTTTGCAAAAATTGCCGAAGAATGTGTAAAAAACGGCGAGCGAGTGTTAATTCTTGCTCACCGAGGCGAATTACTTGAACAGGCTGCGGACAAAATCAGAAAAGCAACAGGGCTTGTTTGCGCAACAGAAAAAGCCGAGCAAAGCTGTCTTGGCAGTTGGTACAGAATTGCCGTCGGTTCGGTTCAATCCTTACAGCGAGAAAAGCGACTTAACCGTTTTGATGAAAACTACTTTAATTCAATAATCATTGATGAAGCTCATCATTGCATTTCTGACGGCTATCAAAAGGTATTACAGCATTTTGATAATGCAAATGTTTTAGGCGTAACGGCTACACCGGACAGAGGAGACATGAAAAATCTCGGTGAATACTTTCAAAGCTTGGCATATGAATATAAGCTGCCGCAGGCAATCAGAGACGGTTTTCTCTGCCCGATAAAAGCTTTGACTATTCCGCTTAAGCTTGACCTTACAAAAGTCAGCATGCAGAGCGGAGATTTTAAGGTTGGTGATCTTGATACGGCGCTTGACCCGTATCTTGAGCAAATAGCCGATGAAATGTTGCAGCATTGCTCGGACAGAAAAACAGTTGTCTTTTTACCGCTTATTAAAACGAGTCAGAAGTTTAAGAATATTTTGAATTCTAAAGGATTTAAAGCTGCCGAAGTAAACGGAACAAGTGAGGACAGGGCGGAGGTCTTAGAAGACTTTGAGAACGATAAGTACAATGTTCTTTGTAATTCAATGCTTCTTACCGAGGGTTGGGACTGCCCGTCCGTTGATTGTGTCATAGTCCTCAGGCCGACAAAGGTTCGCAGCCTTTACAGTCAGATGGTTGGCAGAGGGACAAGGCTTTCTCCCGGCAAGAAGGAGCTTCTTTTGTTGGATTTCCTTTGGATGACCGAGAAGCATGAGCTTTGCAGACCGGCACACCTTATTTGCACTAATCCCGAAGTTTCCGATAAAATGATTGAAAATATGAAAGATGCAGCTTGCCCGATAGATATTGAAGAAGCAGAACAGCAGGCAGAAACCGACGTCGTTGCTCAGAGAGAAGAAGCATTGGTGAAGGCTCTTGCTGAGATGAAAAATCGCAAGCGTAAACTTGTTGATCCACTTCAATTTGAGATGTCTATACAAGCCGAAGATCTTTCAGGTTATGTGCCGACGTTTGGCTGGGAGATGTCTCCACCGTCAGATAAACAGCTTGCCGCTCTTGAAAAATTCGGTATTTTCCCCGATGAAGTAGGAAATGCAGGCAAGGCTAAAATGCTTCTTGACCGTTTAAACAAACGCCGAGATGAGGGCTTGACTACGCCGAAACAGATTCGCTTTCTTGAGGGCAGAGGCTTTCAACATGTCGGCACATGGCGTTTTGAAGATGCAAGAAAACTAATTGATCGCATAGCTGCCAACAGTTGGCGAGTACCGCACGATATAGTACCAAACAAATATACACCTGAACATAAGGAGGCAATGACCTATGCAGGATGGTGAAATCGGAATAATTGAATTACTTGAACACATTAACCCTGCGTTATGTTCATATCAAGAGTGGGTAAATGTCGGTATGGCTCTCAAAGAGGAGGGCTATACCGTCAGCGTATGGGATGAATGGAGTAAAAACGATTGCAGATATCATGATGGCGAATGTGAAAGGAAATGGAGAACCTTTCAAGGAAATCAAAATCCCGTTACAGCCGGTACTATTTTTCAAATTGCAAAGGATCAAGGCTGGAAGCCGTCCTTTGAGGGCTCGGAGCTTGATTGGGATTCTGAAATAGGCAAGGATCGAGTAATTGATAAATCATGGGTCGAAAGCCGTGAACTGAACATTCCGGAACATTGGAATCCTGTTAAGCAGCTTATTACATATCTTGAAACATTATTTGACAGTACAGAAAATGTCGGATACGTAACTACCACATGGGAAAAAGACGGCAAATATCTTCCTACAAAAGGAAATTATGATCGAACGGCAGGAGAACTTATTCAGGCATTAAACAACTGCAAGGGAGATATCGGCTCTGTTCTCGGAGATTACAGAGAAGAAGCGGGGGCGTGGATCAGGTTTAATCCGCTCGACGGAGAGGGTGTAAAAAACGACAATGTAACAGATTTTCGTTTTGCGCTTGTTGAATCGGATAACATGGAGCTTGAAATGCAAAACGCCCTTTTACACGAGCTTGAATTGCCTATTGCCGCTCTTGTTTACAGCGGCGGAAAAAGCTTACATGCCATTGTCAGAATTGACGCTGCGGATTATTCCGAGTATCGAAAAAGAGTTGACTATCTTTATGCTAAATGCCAAAAGAACGGACTGACGATTGATTCGCAGAATAAGAATCCTTCAAGACTTTCCCGTATGCCGGGAGTGACACGCAAAGGTCAAAAACAGTATTTACTTGAAACCAATATCGGTAAACAAAGCTGGGCTGAATGGCAGGAATGGATTGAGGGCGTTGACGACGATCTTCCCGATCCTGAGAAGCTTGAAAGTGTATGGGATAACCTCCCCGAGCTTGCACCGCCGCTTATTGACGGTATTCTTCGGCAGGGACATAAAATGCTTGTTGCGGGTCCGTCAAAGGCTGGAAAATCATTCGCTTTGATTGAACTGTGCTGTGCCATTGCAGAGGGTAAGAAATGGCTTGGTTTTGATTGTACGCAGGGTAAGGTTATGTATGTAAACCTTGAGCTTGACAGAGCCTCATGTTTGCACCGCTTTAAAGATGTATATAATTCACTTTATTGGGAGCCTGAAAATATCAGTAACATTGATATTTGGAACCTTAGAGGTAAGTCGATTCCGATGGATAAGCTCGCCCCGAAAATGATTCGCCGAGCAGCTAAAAAGAATTACATTGCGATCATTATTGATCCGATATATAAGATCATTACAGGTGATGAAAACTCAGCCGAACAGATGTCGAAATTCTGTAATCAGTTCGATAAGGTTTGTACCGAACTCGGCTGTGCCGTTATTTATTGTCACCATCACTCAAAAGGTTTGCAGGGCGAGAAAAAGTCAATGGACAGAGCATCAGGCTCGGGAGTTTTTGCTCGTGACCCCGATGCGCTGATTGACCTCATAGAGCTTGATTTGGACGAAGCAATAAAGAAACAGTTAGACAACAAGGCAGTATGTGAAGTTGTGTCAGATTGGCTGTCACGCTTCAATATGAAAGAACATGTTGCCGTTGATGATTTGCTTGTCGCTGACAAAGCGACAGAAGCCGCCAGGGGGCTTTTAAAGCCTACAAGCTTTAAACTTATGATGAAAGATATTAACAGTGTCAAACAGCGTCAGGGAAGCTTTACGGCGTGGAGGATTGAAGGAACGCTCAGAGAATATCCGAAATTCAATCCTATCAATCTTTGGTTTAAGTATCCGGTACATGTCATAGACGATGCGGATATCCTCAAAGATATTGATACTCAGAATTCTAAAGGCTCACCTTGGCAGAAGAATTTTAACAAAAGGAAATCTAAGCAGGAGAATAAAAAGGATCGGCAAGTCTCTCTTGAAGGAGCTTTTGAGTATTGTAATAATGACGGTAAATCATCACTTAAAGACTTATCCGAATATCTCGGAAAGAGTGAAAAAACTGTCAGAAATTATGTCGAGGAACACTCAGATTTTTGGATTAAAGACGGTGTTGTCGGTAAAATCGAGTGAGGGAAAAAGTCGATAGAAAAAAATAAATTTCCCAATTTTCCCTTAAAACCTGAAAAAGGAAAAATTCGATTAGTTTATCAAAAATTTCCGAGTGAGGGAAAAAGTCGATTATTTATCGAAAATTTCCGTAGGGAAGGAAAAACAATATATATAAATATATTAAAAGTGATTTTTCCCTACGGTCACAGGGGATAAAAAGTGTGGTGGCTTAAGCTGCCGCCACACACAACTTTTTCCCCTGACTGTGACAAAAAGCAATTTCTTTGAAAGGAAGAAAAAATATGCGTAAGCAAAAGAGAAGCCAGCTCTTAAATGTTGCAAGAAAAATGCCGCCTCTTTTTCACACGATACCGGGACAGGCTTTTGATATTTTACAAAGTCAGGTTCTATTGTGGTTGATAAAACAACCTGACATTTTGAATTTTATTTGGAACAACATAAAACAATCCGGAGATGTCTTTTATGATCCAAAATCGGGTAAATGGCAAGGTACGGATTATGAAAAGGAGAAAAATTTATGATAAAAGAATATGCCTTCTTCGTTCCGATGATTATTCCGACGGTAACGGATCAGGAAAAGAAAATCAAAGTTGTTAATGGTAAACCCCGAATATATAAGCCAACTGAACTTAAAGATGCAAAACAAAAATTTCTTGCCTACCTCGGTGAATATAAACCCGAAGAACCTTTACATGGTGCGGTGCAGCTCGTGACAAAGTGGTGCTTCCCGATTGCAGGTAAGCATTACAACGGAGAGTATAAAACTACAAGACCGGATACCGATAATTTAATCAAGCTTCTTAAAGATGTTATGACAGAATTAAGCTTCTGGAAAGACGATGCTCAGGTCGCAAGTGAAATTACGGAAAAGTTTTATTCCGATGTACCGGGTCTGTTTATAAGCATAAAAGGCGATATATGATGAACATTTCCGAAATCATTATACAGCTAAAAAAACATATTGCAATGGAACGGTATGTTTTTTATCAGGGTAGCAGATACATACCGGCATGCCTTGTATATTGGTTTGACAGAGTTCAAAATCAATGGAATTATTCCGTTGAGCTTATGGATCCAACGCATAAGAATTCGACAGTAAGAGTAAGTGTCAAGAAAATCGCTTTTGAACCTGATAACAAAAATAAAGAAATGGGGGAGTAGATCATGGGCTTAAAACAACAGCCGAAATGCAAAGACAAGACATGTCGCTTCTGCGATGATGATACTTGCGAAGACTGGGAGGAAAAAGAAGAAAGAAAAGAGGTTTTCAATGATGAGATACTATGAAATCAACGAAGCAGCAGCACGACAGGCACAGCAAATGTGGTCGTTTAGCGACTACAAAGAGGGCAGCAAAACAGCAGAGTACAAAGCAGAGGTTGACAAGTGTTACAGCCTTATTGACAAGCTACCCGACGATTTGAAAGAGAAAGGCGAAGCGATAGCAGACAGATACGCCCGCCGCCTTGCTGAATGGTATAACAAGCAGTTCAGAATTGAAATGATATGTCCGTCCGTGATGATTAGCGGAGGCAGTAATTTCCCCGTAAGAAAGAAAGAAAAGCAGAACGCCGCACAAGATAGACATTATCAGCTATATCAAGAAATTCAACAGATACCCGAAAAAATCAATAAGTTGTTAAGAGGTTCAAGCGTTATTAAATCAGGCGACACCGACGCCTTAGAACAGTTACAGAAAAAGGTCGAAAAAGCCGAAGCATTACAAGCTGAAATGAAAGCGGTAAACGCTTATTATAGAAAGCACAAGACATTGAAAGGCTACAAAGACTATATCGACGAGAAAGCGGCAGAGCTTGACGAAGAAATAAAAAACAGTCTATACGGCGTACCGTTCCCGCCGTATGCGTTACAAAATAATAACGCAAAAATCAGAAACACAAAGGCAAGAATTGCACAGCTTGAGCGGCTCAAAAAATCGGCAGAAACAGCCGCAGAGCAGCCGAAAGACGAATACAAGACCGATTTATTTAAGGTAGTCGAAAACGCTGAAATCATGCGTTTGCAGCTCATTTTTGACGGCAAGCCCGACGCAGATACAAGAACGGTTTTAAAGAAAAACGGTTTTAAGTGGTCGCAAAAAAATACGGCGTGGCAAAGACAGTTGACACCAAACGCAAAATACGCCGTGAAGCGAGTTATCGACGAATTAGCATTAGAATATAAGGGGAGTGAGGAAAAATGACCGATAAGAAAATTACTGATGAGGAAATTATAAGGAATTACGAATGGTGTATTGGTTGCACATCAGATAGATGCAGAGAATGTACAATGGACGAAGAGGGTTTTTGCGAAGAAGAATTACAAGATTTAGTTCTTGACCTTATCAACCGCCAAAAGACTGAGATTGAGAAGCTGAAAGGTTCAACAATAGTCAGCAACATTATGGAAAGTCAGAGAATTAAAAGAGAAGCATACAAAGAATTTTTGGAAAAAGCGGCAATAGAACTCACAAATGCTTATAGTTCCGAGTATGCGCACTGGATAGATGATACATTAAATAATCTTTTAGAAGAATTGGTAGGTGAAAACAATGAGAGAAATATTGTTTAGAGGAAAAGATATAAAGAGCAAAGGTTGCGAATATTGCGAAGGAAGAGCGTACACTAAAAAGCCTTTTACTGTCATTACAAGATACGGACGAAGAATTGAATTAGCATTTGATTATTGCCCGAAGTGTGGTAGACGGCTAAAACCAGTTGATGAAAATTTGTTAAAGGAGCGTGATTGACAGTGACAGCCAAGGAATATTTGTCGCAGGTGAGGTGGCTTAATCAGAAGATACTGAACCGTAACGATGAGATCAGGCAGCTTCGGGAGCTGGCGGAGACGATAAAGGCTACAAACTATGAGCAGAGCATTGTTCAGACTTCAGGGAAGCCCGATGCTGTGTTTGCCTCTATTGTTGAGAAGATAGCAGACAGCGAATCCGAGCTGTCGGACGAGGTTGAAAGATATCTTAAATTCAGGGAGAAAATCGGCAAAGAAATTCGGCAGCTTCCCGAGGACGAGGAAAAGATACTTCTTGAAAAGCGGTACATAAGCTTTAAACCCTGGACTGTAATCGCCGATGAAATGGGCTATGTAAGGCGGCATATCACGAGAAAACACGCAGAAGCATTACAGAGCTTTGAAAAAATTCACACAGAAATTTTGAAAAATGTCCCTAAATGTCCTTGAATGTCCCTCTTGACATGGTATATTATTATACTTGGAAATATAGTAAAGCCGTGTTGAGAAGTCAATGCGGCTTTTGCTTTTGGAGAAGCTATGAATAAGAGATGTAAGAAATGCGTTTGGCTTGAGAGGATCAACGCTCAGACGGCATATTGTATGTTTAAACGGTGCATTTATGGAAATTCAAGAGAAAAAGATAAAAGAACTGATACCTTACGAAAAGAACCCGAGAAAGAACGATGCGGCGGTTGAGTATGTCGCAAATTCAATTAAAGAATTCGGGTTTAAGGTGCCGATAGTCATTGACAAAAACGGCGTGATCGTATGCGGCCATACACGGTATAAGGCGGCGCAGCGGCTGAAGCTGAAAACCGTGCCGTGCATTATCGCCGATGATCTCAACGATGAACAGATAAAGGCGTTCAGGCTGGCGGATAACAAGGTTTCGGAAAAATCCGAATGGGATTTTGATTTGCTTTATGAGGAGCTTGACGGCATATTTGATATTGATATGGAGGAGTTTGATTTTGACTTGCCGGAGGAGCAGGAGATGCCCGATGAGCCGAAAGAAAACCACCGTGAGGCAACATACAAGAAATATAATCTCGAATTGGTGGACGGCACAAGGCTTGACGGCTTTTATCAGATGCCGATTATTCATAAGGAAGATTTTATCCCCGAGAACTTAATCGGGTTTAATTATATGCTTACCGCAAAGGATAAGAATGTCGGTATTCATTGCTTTGTTGACGATTATCAATTTGAAAGGCTTTGGACTTCGCCGCAGGAATATGTTGAGAAGATAGCCGAATACGATTGTTTCTTATCTCCCGATTTCAGCCTTTATATGGACATGCCTATGGCGATGAAGATATGGAATATCTATCGAAGCCGACTGATAGGTCAGTTTTTGCAGGACTGCGGAGTATGTGTTATTCCGACGATATCATGGGCGGAGCCCGAAACGTTTTCTTTCTGCTTTGCCGGCATAGAGAAAGGCTCGGTAGTTGCGGTATCGACTATCGGAGTAAAGCGTGAAGAAGCTTCTTTTCACGTCTGGAAAACAGGTATGGACGAAATGATACGTGTGCTTGAGCCGGCTGCTATTCTCGTTTACGGCGGCGAGGTCGAATACGATTACAAGGGAATAAAGGTTGTTTATTACGGTAATCATGTGACGGAACAAATGAAAGAAGAAAAAGCTACACGAAATGTTGAAAAAACGGAATGAATGTGATACACTTATCAAAAGGAGTTGATAATATGGAAAACATTGATGAAAAGAACCTGGTACCTGCGACCGACAAGGAAATCAACGAAGCCATTGACAGAGTTTTTGCAGAAATGGATGCAGAGTTGGACGAAATGTTCAGCGATGAAACTCTTGAACGAGAATACGGAGATTACATGAAAGAATTTGGAAAGGCAACGACCGTTGAAGAAAGAACAGCGGTTATGGACAAATATGGCATAAATTATCAGATATAAAAATCAAATATGTAAAAAGAGCTACTTCGGTGGCTCTTTTTTTATGCATTAAAGGAGTAGTAATATGATAAAAATAAACATTCAACTGTTTGGTGGACGAGGTGCAAACAGCGGATATGGGCAGGGTATCAGTACGGGCGGAGACGATAGCCGTGTATCCGCTTTTTATGACAAAACGAAGAAATACCAAGGTATGACAATTCATCAGTTTGAAAATGCGGTGAGAGACAAAAGCGTTGAATATATCGGATTGTATGATAAAGACGGAAAGTTAATTGTTGCAGGAACCAGTAACAACAAAGGCGCGGTTGTCATTCCGACAGGACATCCAAACTTTAAAGATGCGGTGACTTTGACGCATAATCATCCTTATAAAGGAAGAAGAATTATCGGCGGTTCTTTCTCAGGTGCAGATGTTCAAAATCATTTGCGCTTTGGTTTTAAAGGCGAAACAAGGGCGGTTTCAAACGGTCCTAATGAAAATACATATATTTTCAGAGCCAAAAAGGGCGTAAATCAGAATACTGTAAAAATGACTTCGATAGCAAATAAGATGGATAGCCGTTACAAGGCAACAGCACAAAAAACACTTGATGCTGTAAGAAAAGATCTCTCTTCCCGTGGCAAATCTTTAAATGGTAGGGATAATCAGGTCTACATTGGAACAGCAAAAAAACTTTGGAAAAAAGCGAATGTAAATCGTTACGGTTATGAATATATCGAAGTTAATAAATCACGTTGGTGATTAAATGGCTAATGAGAAGAATCTTGAAAAAGGGAAGCAGACACAGTTCCGAAGCGGCGAGGAAGCGGCGAGAAATGGTAAAAAGGGCGGCGATCAATCAGGAAGGGCACGGCGCAGGAAAAAGCTTTTAAAAGATACGGTCAATATGCTTTTGGCTTTGCCGATGCAGGAGGGACGGCTCGACAGACTGACGGATTTAAAATCAATCAAGGATAAAAATATCACGGTTGAGGAAGCTATGGTATTAAAGCAGATACAAAACGCTATGAAGGGCGATCTGAGAGCTTTTGAAAGCATAATCGCACTGTCCGAGGCTCATAACAAGACAGGCGAGCAGCCGAAAGCACAGGAGACCGACAACGCATTTATTGAAGCACTGAACGGCAAGGCTGCGGAGGCGTGGAACGATGCAGAAAAGGAATAAATTCAAATGGGAACCGTTCAGCAATAAGCAGTTAAAGGTTATGACTTGGTGGTGCGATAATTCACCAGTCAAGGACTATGACGGCATTATAGCCGACGGAGCGGTCAGATCGGGTAAAACCGTATCAATGGCTATTTCTTTTGTGAATTGGGCTATGGCACGATTTAATGAAACGGATTTTGCCTTATGCGGAAAGACTGTAGGAAGTCTGCGCCGTAACGTTGTTATTACGCTTAAACAACAGCTTCTGAGCCTTAACTACGAGTACGAGGAAAAACGCACGGATAATCTCATAATCATTTCAAAGGGGAATGTAACAAATTATTTCTATGTGTTCGGCGGCAAGGACGAAAGCTCACAGGACTTGATACAGGGCATGACGCTCGCCGGCGTTCTTTTTGATGAGGTTGCATTGATGCCCGAATCGTTCGTTTCACAGGCTGAGGCACGATGCAGCGTTGAGGGCTCAAAGCTATGGTACAACTGCAATCCGAAAGGACCGACGCACTATTTCAAGACAAAATATGTTGATGCGATAAAGGACAAAAATCTTCTTTATCTCCATTTCACAATGGACGATAATCTTACGCTGTCCGAAGCGGTTAAAGAAAGATATCGCCGAATGTTTACGGGCGTTTTCTATGACCGAAATATTTTAGGCTTATGGGTAACGGCGGAAGGCAAGATATATTTTTCGTTTACGAAGGACAATGTAATTGCTTCTGCCGATTGGTATGCAAAAGACGGAAACGGTAATTATATTCACCCGCTGAGAAAGAATATATCAATATGCACCATAGGCGTCGATTTCGGCGGAAATAAATCAAGCACAGCGTTTACATGCACGGCATTTACAAAGGGCTTTGCCGAGTGCGTGACGGTCAAGGAGCGGCGCATTAAAAATGAGATCGACCCGACACAGCTTGAAAAGGAGTTTGTTGACTTCTGCCGAGAGTGCAGAGCGGAATATACGGTGCTTACCGCTTATTGCGACTCAGCCGAGCAGGTGCTTATACGAGGGCTGAGAAAGGCGGTCATGAACGAGCACATACCTATTGCAATAAATAACGCCCGTAAGGGTGAAATAATAGACAGAATACGGTTTGGATTGACGATGTTTGCGCAACATCGTTTTTTTATTGTCTCAAATTGCCCGGAGACGATACAGGCGTATACCGACGCTGTATGGGACGATAAGAAAGAGGACGTAAGGCTTGACGACGGGACAACAAACATAGATAACCTTGACAGCTCGGAATACAGCCAGGAGCCCTACATGAAAACAATGATAGACTTAACGAAGAAAAGAGGATAGCATGAATCCGCAGATTGTAAATTATTTAAAGAGCAAAGGAAATACGGTCATTGACGAAAACATTGATGACAAGCTTGAAACGTGGGAGCAGTGGTACAGAGGACACGTCGACCGCTTCCATTCATACAAGATATACGAGGGCCAGAAGAACCTCAATCAGAAAAGGCGCACGCTCAATATGGCGGCTCGTGTATGCCAGGATTGGGCGGACCTGCTGCTTAACGAAAAGGTTGAGCTTTCGGCATCGGATAAATACACCGAGGAAGTTTTGCACAGGCTTCTTGAACAGGTCAATTTCTATGTCAGAGGAAACAACCTTATTGAAGCGGCTTTCGCAAAGGGCGGCGGCTTTCTTATCCAATATTGGGACGGAATGAAGGTCAATCAAAAGTACATTACGCAAGATAAATTCTATCCGATTTCTTTTGATTCAGGCAAGGTAACGGAAGCTGCTTTTGCTTCGGAAATAACGATCAAGGGTCAGACCTATACATATCTTGAGACGCATACAAAAGACGAAAACGGCTTTTATGTTGTTGAAAATAATATTTTAAAGTCGGAAAGTCAAAGCATTTCCGAAATGCCCGAGATGTACGGGGAATTGGGCTTGGATCAGTATATTTACACGCTTTCCAAAACGCCGACATTTCAGCAGATACGCCCGAACATTGCAAACAAGGATAAATTCGATTCACCTTACGGAACAAGTATATTTGCCGGTGCAACGGATGTCCTTGAGGGCGTTGACATTGTATATGACGCTTATGTTAAGGAAATCCTTCTCGGACGAAAGAGAATATTTGCGAGGGATTCAGTTACCAACGTTCACATTATGGAGAACGGACAAACGGTCAAGGTGTTCGACCCGTCGGACGAGGTCTTTTATCTGCTGCCTGAGAACAAGGACGACCCGTCTGCACCGCCGATTATAGAGAGCAATATGCAGCTGAGAGTTACCGAGCTTGATGCGGCGATGCAAACGCAGTTGAATTTGCTGTCGCAGGCGTGCGGCTTCGGAGCAAACGGTTACAAATGGGACAGCGGCAATGTGTCAACGGCTACACAGGTCATATCGGAAAACAGCAAAATGTTCCGCACTCTGCATAAGCATGAGTCCGTTCTGAGAAGTGCGATAATTGACATGGCGCACAGCCTCTTGAACTTTGAAGCGATATACAACGGAGATAAAAGCATTGATTTAAACGCAACGATAACTGTTGATTTTGACGATTCTATCATCGAAGATACGGCGGAGATAAAAAGACAGGCAATGCTTGAATTCAACGCAGGTCTAATTGATGCGATTGAGTATTACAAGCAGATTTACAAGCTCGACGAAGAACAGGCAAAGAGCTTTTACAATGAAATGTTAAAGAGAAAGCCGGAAGTTGAGGAAGAACCCGAGGGCACATAATGATAAAGGACATTGACAGCTTATCACAGCCGATAATCAACATTTACAGTCAAATTGAGCTTGATCTCATAAAGGAAATAGCGAGAAGATTTGATTTGAACGATGAAATCGGCGGTACAATGGAATGGCAGTTGAAAAAGCTTGATGAATTGGGCGTTCTCAATGCCGACACGGTAAAGGTTATTGCCTCATATTCGGAAAAGAGCGAGCAGGAAATACTCAATATGCTCAAAAAGGCACAGCTTGCCAACATCAATATGACCGAGCTTGAAGAAGCATACAGGCAGGGCAGTATCACGGTTGACCCGATGAATATAAAAACCAATTCGGCATTTGCCGAGGTCCTGGAGCTGAGCTATAAGGAGCTGAGCAATACATACAGACTTATTCAGACAAAGGCGCTTGAAAGCGCAAAGCAGGCGTATATGAACGTTATCAACCGCTCATATATCGAAGTTGCGACGGGAACATACGACTATCAGACGGCGATCAAGCGAGCCATAAAGGATATGGCAAAGAACGGCATAAGCGGCGCAACATACAAGAGAAACGGAAAGCTCGTTCAATACTCACTTGAGGGAACAGTAAGACGTGATACTCTGACGGCGGTCAATAAGCTTGCCAACAAGTCCTCGGAGACGCTTTGCAAAGAGCTCGGTGCGGAATATGTTGAAATTTCTTCGCACTTGGGGGCAAGAACACACCCCACAAATCCCATTGCAAATCACGCAGGCTGGCAGGGCAAGGTGTTCAAAATCGACGGAAGCGACAAGAAATACCCGAACCTTAAAGAGAGTACAGGCTATCCCAATGACATCTTAGGCTTGGGCGGTGTGAATTGCCGACACCGTATGTTTCCGTTCTTCCCGGGTATAAGCACACCGAACCCGATCAGGTTTAACGAGGAAGAAAACCGCCGCGTTTATGAGCTTACGCAGAAGCAGCGTGCTATGGAGCGCAGAATGAGACAGCTCAAGAAAGAACAGGCGGCGTCAAAGGAAATAGGCGATAAGGAGACGGTGAAGAAGCTCAATAAGAAAATTTCCGAGCAAAGCACAAAGATTGATGAATTCTGCAAGAAAAACGGCTTGAGACGAGATCACAGCCGAGAGCTGGTCAAAGAGCAGATCATAAAGAATAATGTACATCGCATGGGAAATATTTATTCTTCACCACTGGAAAAAGAGTTTGGAAAGCTCAAAACAAAGGAAACAGTAATAACCGATGAGCGTCTCAAACATATAAAAGAAAGACATCCGGAAGATTATGAACTGTTTAAAAAATATGGATCAGAAGCTATAAAAAATCCTGATATAATAATTTCTGATTTCAAAAATGAAAATACCGTATTTATGGTAAAACGCTTAGGTGATACAAATATAAACGTTGTTACAAAGCTTATATTAAAGACGGATGATTCAAAGTTTAAAAATTCGGTGTTGACCTTTTATAGAATAAGAGATAAAAACTTAATAAAAGCAGCAAAAAAAGGAAAAACTCTTTACATTAAGGAATAATTGTGCTATTATATTTATACAATAACTAAGGTATTTTGAAGTAGAGATTGTGCTGCTACGCACCTTAATGGTTAAAAGAAATGTGGGAAAGGGCACACCCACCAAATACCAAGCAAAAAAGCCATCTGATTTTCAGGTGGCTTTTTCAATATAATATAATGATTCAAGACATCCGAAAGGGTGTCTTTTTTCATATACACCGCTGAGCAGTCGGACATAAAAGGCTCAATCACCCCTGAGCACGGGACATAAAAGGCTTAATACTGCCGGAGACACCGGACATAAAAACAAGGAGTATTTATATGGAAAATCTTGAAATCCTGAAAGGCATCGTATCCGATGAGACCTATGCGGCGCTTGAAGCCGAAACGAAGGACTCGAAAATCAGACTTGGTGACTTGTCCACCGACAAATATGTCAGCGCCGACAAGTACAAGGACCTTGAAAAGCAGTTGGGTAAGGTCAACAGCGCATTGACCGAGAAAACAACCGAATACGATACCCTCAAGGAAAAAGCGGGCGACAACGCAGAATTGAAGGCAGAAATCGAACGATTGAAAGCGGAAAACACAAACACAGTAAACAGCCTTAAGGCCGATTACGAAAAGCAGTTGAAGCGTTCAACCGTTATCAATGAAATTCAGAACAAATATCACCCGAAAGACGTTAACGACATAATCCCACACATCGACATGGAAAAAATCAGCGTCGAAAATGATAATATTGTCGGTCTGACCGAGCAGATAACGCCTCTTACGGAAAGTAAGGCATATCTTTTCGACAACGAACCGCAGCGAAATAAGAGCGGATTGAAGCATGACGACAAGGATTATGACACCGCAAGACTCGAAGCGGCTTTCGGAATAACGAAAAAGGAGTAATGAAACATGGCAAATACAATTGCACTTGCAAAGAAATATTCAACGATGCTTGACCTTGTGTATAAGCAGGCATCATTAACAAGCGTACTTGACGGAGCGCAGGAGCTTGTCAGGGAGGGCTATAATGCCAACGAAATGGTAATTCCTATCCTCGACATGAACGGTCTTGCCGATTATTCACGCAACGACGGCTATGTAAACGGCGATGTACAGCTCAGATATGAGACTGTAAAATGTAACTTCGACAGAGGCAGAATGTTCCAAGTTGACGAGCTTGACAACATTGAAACAGGCGGCATTGCCTTGGGCAGATTGGGCGGCGAATTTGTGAGAACAAAGGTCGTTCCCGAGCTTGACGCTTTCAGAATTTCCAAGTATGCGAGCAAAGAGGGCATCTCAAAGGATTATACGACCTCGATCACCACGGGCGCAAAGGCTATCGAAGCTATCAGAACAGCCAATGATGCCATGGATAACGACGAAGTACCTTATGAGGGAAGAATCCTTCTCGCTACACCCGGTATTATCGGCTCTATCCAGGATATGGATACAACCAAGTCGAGAGAGCTTCTCAGATCTTTCTCAGGTATTATCAAGATGCCCAAGAAGAGATTTAACAATAAGATCACTCAGCTCAGCGGCACAGGTGATTATAAAGAGGGCGGATACAGTGTTCCCGAGGACGCAAATCCGCTTAACTTTATGATCATTCACCCGTCGGCTCTTATTCAGTTTAACAAGCTTGTAAAGCCGAAAATCATCAGCCCCGAAGCAAACCAGAACGCCGATGCATGGAAGTACGGCTACCGTCTTGTTTCTATCGCCGATGTTTATGCAAATAAGCTCGCAGGCGTATATGCAAGCGTTAACGGTACCGCACCGACCGCCGCCGGGGACACGAACACGGAGACACAGGGTGATACATAATGTATCAGTTCTATGTTGAAGAGTATCACGGAAATAATATCGACAAAACCACGTTTGACCGCTTATGCGTGGAAGCAGAAGCTTATGTTGACGCTCTGATCACGAACCCCGACAACCTTAAATATGAACAGATTGACAGAAAGCGCAGACTTGCCGTTTGCGCCGCTGTTGACTGCTTATATGCGGAGAGGGAAACAGCGAAACAGAGTATAAAAGCGAGCGAAAGCGTCGGCGACCATTCGGTATCGTACCGCGATACAAGAAAAACATCCGATGAATACAGCTCGGAGCTTACACAGAAAGTAATGCTTTATCTGTCGGGCACCGGGCTTTGCTATTCGGCTTTGAGGTGATAATGTGTTTCCAAACACAATAACAATCTATTCCCATTCCTCCCAAAACCTCAAAGATATATATACCCGTCAAGTCGTATCGGGTGTTTACTGGTACGGCTCGGTTGGTATGTCCTCGGCGAATAAAGGCGTTGAAAATGTTTCCGATGTGAAAATCATCACGTCGCCCAAGACTACAGCCGAATACGGTAAATCCTGGACGGTACACAACGGTGACCGCATTGTAAAGGGCGAGCACGGCGATATTGCTTCCTTTAAGGATTTAAACGGTGAGCAGGTCGTAACGGTAACGTCGGTTGCGGAGCATATCTGCGGCTCAGAGGTTGATAATATCACGATCGGGGGCAAGTAAGATGTTTACGGTTAAGATTGATGTAAGCGACGCTGCAACAATTTTGAAGAACCACGGATTAAATCCGGGCGGAAGAGTGCAGGCATTTTTTACAAGCGAAGTAATGAAAAAAGCTGATCCGTATGTGCCGTTTTTGGCAGGCGCATTGAAAAACTCGGCTCGTGTGTCAGAGGATAAATGTGCTATTATCTATGATACGCCGTACGCAAGATACCATTGGTTCGGTAAGCTGATGGTTGACCCCGTGACGGGAAAAGGCGCATTTTACAGCCCGACTTACGGATTTTGGAGCAGACCCGACGTAAACAAAGAGAAAACCGACCGGGACCTTAAATATAACGGTGCGCCATTGAGAGGTCCTCGGTGGGTCGAGCGGTGCTGGATAAACGAAAAGGAAAACATAATCAAATCAACGGAGGCGTTTATGAGAAAATGACAATAATCGAAAGCGTAACAAGGTTTATTATGAGTTGCCCGTTCTTAAACGAGCTGGCACGTGTCAATGTTGATTTCCTCCCGGCTGACCCCGACACATACTCGGTCGAAGAAGTGCCGTCGGAAACGATTCGAAAAAAATATCTTGACGGTTCGTCGGAAAGGCAGTTTATGTTCACCTTTGCGGCACGGCTCAGCTACAGCGATGAGGTTCGCAACAACATTGACAACAGCGGATTTTTTGAGGACTTTGAGGAATGGTTGGAAAAATGCACGGAGACCGACAATCTCCCTGAATTAAGAGAGGGCTTGACGCCCTTGAAAATTGAAGCAATTTCAAGCGGCTACCTGTTTGATATATCGGGTGATTTGAAAAATTCTCGCTATCAAATACAGTGCCGCTTAATTTATGATAAGGAGTGACTTTAATGGAAAAAGTAAAATCCAGTAAGTCGGCGGTGCTGCTTAATATCGGCACGGCGGCATCACCGGACTACAAGCGTATCGGTAAGGGTGTAACGTCATTGCCGATAAGCTATAATCCGAAAACCACAACGGAAACATACGTTGACGAGGACAATGCGACAACCTCGGTTGACAGCTATGAGATTTCTTCGGATATCGAACAGACTGCAATCAAGGACGATCCGATTTTTGATTATGTCGACGGAATAAGACGAGGATTGAAAACGGGTTCGGATTGTGAAACAACCGCAGTTTTGGTTGATATTTACAACATGAACATTACAGACGGTTCGGGCACCGGCAAGGGTCAGAAGTTTAATGCAACAGTAACAGTTTCCGATTTTGATCTTTCAGGCGGCGAAATCGCTAAAATCAAGTATAAAATCGGATTTAACGGCGACCCGACAGAGGTTGATGTAACCGTCGCAGGCGGCGTTATCACTGTCGGAGCAACAGCATAATCGGGAGGGGGCTATATGCTCCCTCTTCTTTTTATAGGAGGATATTATGGAACAGTTAAGGATTCAGCGTAAAGATCTTTATGAAATTCAGGTCAATGACAACGGAGATACAATTGTTTTTCAGTTGGGTGACCTTGAACTGCCGTTTAAGCTTGACAAAGCGTTTAACGACGTCAACAAGATACAGAATGACCTGAAAACCCGTCTTATCATCATTGATAAGCAGAAGGACAGCAAGGGCAAAAATGACCTTATGAGCAGAAATCAGCGTGACAGAATGAACGCATGGAAGAATGCATACAGCAAGATGCGCACGGCGATGGACGGTTTCCTCGGCGAAGGCGGCTGTCAGAAAATTTTTGGCGACAGCAATTATCTTGAAATGTTCGATGATTTGTTTGATGAGCTTGACCGTCCGCAGGCTGACGGAAAATCTCACCTTGAGAAGATGAGGCTTTCCGACGAGGCCATTGTCAAGAGAATTGAGGACAAGTATAAGAGCGCAAAGAACAAGCAGGTGATTTAACGTGTACCCTACACACGCAGAAATCAACGGTGAGCTTTATCCGATAAACACCGATTACCGTGTCGCAAAGGAATGCTACGAGATCATCAATGACGATACAATTTCCGATCAGGAAAGAGCTTTAGCGGTTATTTATAAGCTGTTCGGCTTTGTTCCGCTTGAAAACGGTGAGGCGTTCCTTGATAAGGCTTCGTTTTTCTTGACTTGCGGACAGAAGCAGGAAAATAAGTCCGACGAGCCGCCCGATTTTGACGTAAACGAGGATGAAGGCTTTATTGAGGCGTCCTTTAAGAGCTGCTACGGGGTTGATCTTGATGAGGTCAATATGCACTGGTGGAAGTTTAACGATCTTGTACAGGGGCTTGACAAACACTGCATTTTATCAAGAGTGCGTGAAATCAGGAATTATGATTTGAACGAAATCAAAGACCCTATACAGCGGTCAAAAATGGCTGAGGCGCAGGAACGGTTGAAGCTTCCGGAGAGAATATCAACGGAGGAACAGGAAAAAATTGATGAGTTTGACGCTCTGTTTGGAGGTGGTTAAATGGCGGCGGACGGTTCAATAAGAGTTGAGACGAAACTCGATACCAAGGGCTTTGAAAAAGGCTTGAAAGATGTCGATACGATGTGTAACGGCACTAAAAAGCATCTTGAAAGCATTGCTGAAAGCCTGAATATCAAAACAAATCCGATTGAGATTACAAATAATTCTCAGCTTGCAAAAGCAAAGAAAAAACTTGAAGAAATCAACGCAGAGGTTGAAAAAATACAAGCTCAGACAGACGAACTGCTTCCAAAGGCAGAAACGGAGGAACAGGTTGTTAACCTTCTCAAGCTGGAGGAGGAACAAACAAAAAATCTTGTGGCAGAGCAAAACAATCTCAACAAGGCTATTTCCGAATATGAAGCCAAACAAGAAAAAATAGCTGCCGAAAAGCAGCAAAAGGAGCTTGAAAGACAAAGACAAGCAGAGATCAAGGCTGCCGAAAAACAGCAGAAAGACGATATTAAATCAATCAATTCCGATGTTTCCGGCACGGTCGCAGGTGATGATTTTGTATCGAAAATCAAGAATGCCGAGCAGTACGAAGCGACACTTGAAAAGGTCAAAGCAAAAATGCAGACGATTGAGCAGAAAACGGCGAAATTGGCAGCGAAGAAAGGCATTGACGGTTCGGACGCACTGAGCGCAAACAGAGAATATCAGAAGCTCAAAAAGCAGTATGACGCACTCATAGCCAGTGCAGACAAATTTAAACGCTCGTCAAAAAGCGGTTTTGATAAGGCAAATTCCGGTGCCAAAAAGCTCGGTGCAAGCATGAAAAGCGCAGTAAAAAGCATGGCAAAATATACGCTTGCTATTTTCGGCGCACAAGCGGGATTCTATGCCGTAAAGAATGCTATTCGTCAGGTGCTTTCCGACAATGAGGAGCTTAACAATACCGTAACCGCTATGAAAGGTGCATTTGCAAACGCTTTAGCTCCCGTAATAGAACGGGTTGTATATTGGTTGAAATATGCCTTCGCTTATCTTAATTTGTTTGTAAAGGTGCTGACTGGCGTTGATATGGCAGCGCAGTACAACGCAAAAGCAATCAACAAGCAGACCGAAGCTACAAAGAAAAACGCAAAGGCGACAAAAGAAGCAAATGCACAGCTTGCGTCGTTTGATGAAAAGAACGTTCAGTCGGCAAATAATCTGAATGCAGCAGATACCGAGTCAGAAAGCCCTGCCGCATTGCTTGATCTTCCCGATGTCAGCGGCGGAAAGTTTGAACAGATATGCGAAAATATCAAGGCACACCTTAACGAACTTATGATTATTGCAGGTTGGGCGATGATCGCAATAGGCTTGATATTACTTGCACTGGGGCAATATCCTATGGGCATTGCCTGCCTTATTGCGGGTATAGTCCTTGAAGCGAAAGCCTTGGGAAATTGGAGTCAATTATCCGAAGAAGCGCAAAAAATGATTTCTGCCATAATGGGAATTGCAGGTACTGCTTTCTTGGCGCTGGGAATTATCCTGTGCATTGCTCAGCAATATCCGCTGGGAATCGCTTTAATTGTTTTAGGTGTTGCAATGATAGCAACCGCAATAGCCTTGAATTGGGACGGTATAAAAGCAAAAATTGAGGTCGTACTGGATAAAATCAAGCAAGTAATTTTGAAGTCCTTTCTTATTGTTCTCGGAATAATGTTACTTACAACGGGCGTAGGTATGCCGCTTGGAATTGCACTTATTGTTGAAGGAATTAAAGCGATAAAATCGGAGGAAACCTTGGATTGGGAAGCAATTAAAACACATATCGAAACCGCATTAACGAAAGTAAAGAATATAATTACAGGCGTCTTGATGATGGTTGTTGGTGTATTACTCTGCTGTTCAGGTGTTGGCATACCTCTCGGTGTCGGTCTGATTATAGAGGGAGTTCGTGCGATTAAATCCGACGAAGCTCTTGATTGGGAAAAAATGAAAACCTCGATTGAAAACACGATGGATAAAGTCAAAATGTACTTGCTAAATGCAGGAGCAATAGTCGTTGGCGTATTGCTTTGCGCGACCGGTGTAAGCTTACCGCTCGGATTAGCCCTTATACTTTCCGGAATCAAAGCATTTAAAACAGGTGAAACAATTAACTCCGATTTGATTTTGAACACCGTAAAAGATACATGGGCAAAAATCAAGGCTTTTTGGAATGCTCACATAGGTTTTATCTTCACCAGAGAATGGTGGAGAAAAAAGTTTGACTGTATAAAACAGGGAATGAAAGACGCTCTGAACGGTGTTATCGGTATTGTCGAGCGTACGATAAACAATATCGTTTCAAAGCTGAATTCATTCAGCATTAAAATTCCAAACTGGGTACCGACCTATGGCGGCAGCTCTTTGGGATTTAATATTCCTTACGCTCATCTTCCCCGTCTTGCAAAAGGCGGTATTGTAAATAACCCGGGCAGAGGTAGGGCGGTTATTGCCGGTGAAGCAGGAGCGGAGGCTATCCTCCCGTTGCAGAACAACACCGAGTGGATGGATATGCTCGTTGACAAGGTTGCCGATAGGGTATCAATGAACGTTGTCAACCGCATTACGATTGACGGCAAGGATGTAAATTCATCAAACAAGAAGTACGATTCACGATTTGCCTTTGCCACAAACGGAGGTGTTTTGTGATGATAAAAACATATACAGATACCACTATTAAAAACTGCACGCAGCCTTTTGCAATCAAATGCGGCTCAACGTGGTATGCTTTCCCGAGTACAATTAAAGATGCGTCGCTCAGCGACTATAAGCTGTGGGGAGATGATACGGGGCGCAGTATGACGGGCTCATCAAAAGGTACGCTTATCGGTATATTTCCGAAGTTGCAGGTGACAATCGGAAAGCAAAATGCCGATGAACGTGCCATTTTGTGTAAATGTCTTAATCAGACCGAAGCTACCGTTAGAGCGTACTGCACCGAACGTAAGCGCTTTGAAACCGCAAGCTTTTATTTTGGCGATGTTACCAACAAGATAAAGCATTGGGATAAATACGGTACGCTCGGAACATTGAGCAACGGCGTACAGTCGTACCAATGTAAAAGCACATTTGACTCAATGCAATTTAGTGTCATTGCCAATAACAGGAGGTCGAAATCATGAGCAAAACCGTACAGGAAATAATGGAGGTAATGGGCAAGACGGCTGAGGTCGTTATGGCGATAATTAAAAAAAGTGGCGGCAACTACTCTCTTGTTGCCGACCTTGCGCCGACGAGCATTAACGAAATGCGTTATTACTTTGACGGTGCGCTTTATCGTTCGGTCATGCGCTGCCTTGAGGTCAAGCTTATCGGCAATCAGACCGAAAAGGCTCGCAAGGGCTATTTTCTCGGCGAAATCGGATTGACCTTGACCCACCCCGAGGGCGACAGCATTAAAATTAAATATGGCAGCTTTTGCATCGCCGAAGAGCCCGAATACGATGCGGCGCAGAACCTCACAAGCATAATTGCATATGACGGGCTCTATCCGTCCATGCAACCGTACGATATCTCGCTTTGGAAGCAGGGCATAACGCTCAAGGAATTTCTCGTAGCAATTCTTAAACAATGCGAAATTCCTTATGATGCCGACAGCTTATCGCTTATGGCAAATGCCGATAAGGTGATCACAAGCGAGAAATATCTTGACATTGAAAATGACAGCACCGAAGCGGCATATACATACCGTGATATTCTTGACGAAATCGCAAAGGCTTCGGGTGTGACGTTTGCGTTCAAGAATTCGCTCGGCGGCAATCCTGCTAAGCTCTATGCAATCAAGCCGACAGAGAGCGGCTATGTGATTGACGAGAGCAACCTCCGCAGTGTGACAATCGGTGCAAAGTACGGACCCGTCAAGGGCGTTGTGCTTTCCCGAGAGCCGCAGGAGGATAATGTCTATTATCCGTCAAACCTTTCGGATTCTCAGACCGCGGTTAAAATATCGAACGTCGAGCTTATTGAGGACTCAAGCAACGACGAATACCGAAAGCAGTTTGCGAAAGGTATTTATGATAACGTTACAGGTACGGAGTATTACCTTTATGACCTTGATTCGTTCGGCATCGGCTTTCTTAATTTCGGTGATATATTCACTCTCAAGGTTTGTGAACGCACAGGCGGTATGATCGGTGACGAAAAAGAGTACAAAACAATCTTTATGCGTACCGATATGACCGTCAGCCAAGGAGTAAAAGAAAAGTCGAAGCTTGAAGCGCCGCAGGCTACATCAACGGACTATTCGGCGGCAGAGTCGGCATCTGATAAGCTGCTGAAGAAAACCATGATCAAGGTTGACAAGCAGGAGCAGAGGATCACATCTCTTGTTAAAGAGAGCAATGAGAAATTCTCAGAATTTACGCAGACGGTTGAAGGTCTCAATGGAGAAATAGTTGATACCAAGAATGATCTTGAAGCAAAAATCACGGCGACGGCAGAGGCGGCAACAAGCCAATATACGGCGCTGAAAACGGAGGTTGAGGGAAACTATGTGGCGAACAGCACATACAATACATTCGTCAACCAGACCGCCGAAAAGTTTTCAACACAGGCAGAGTCAATCAAGAATATTCAGGACGCAGGATACATCACCGAGGAGCGATGCAATTCGCTCATTGAAGCACAGTCGGACAAGATTACGCTATCGGTTGAGGAAAACCTGAAAATCGGCACAAGAAATATTTTGCTGAATTCCGAATGCTTCGCAGGGTTCACACCGACGAAATATAAGGTCGACAAAGCGTTGATATATCCGTCATACCCCGATACATATGTACCGTCGGGGAAATACAGTCAAGTGATTTTTACCGCTGATTCGACAGGCGGAGATACAGGAATAACAAGGGGTATCCGTTTTGTTGAGTCTGATATCCTCGGTCAGAGCACTGTTGATAAGGTCAAGCCGAATACGACATATACATTGTCATTTTGGCTTAAAACAGACAGTGCATTCTCACACCCGGGTAATCTTGTTGCTTCATCTGCGATTTATGCCGGAGAAGGCGTGAAGGTTACTCTTGACACAAATCGTAGTACTGCTCCGACGCTCACAACCTCGTGGCAGAAATATGTATTGACTTTCAAGATTACAGGCTCAATCAGTAATTTTTATATAATGCTTTTCTTTACAGACTGTTTAGCAAGCACACAATACCGAGTTGATATTTCCTCATTCAAGCTTGAAGAAGGCAACATTGCTACCGATTGGACGCCGTCGGCGGAAGATATAGATCAATCCGTCAAGGCGCAGATATCTATGTGTGTGCAGAAGGACAAGAATAATAATCTTGTTTCTGAAATCAACATCGCAAGTAATTTGTTGACGATTGACACCGAGAAGTTCACACTTGCGAAAGACGGTACAATCACATGTCAGGGAGCGACCATAACAGATGGAAAAATTCAATGCGGTGATGGCAGTATGGCCATGATAATAGGACAGGGTGCAATTGTGCATAAATTTGATGGCACTGAAATTGGCGATATAGGCCTATCCATGAATCAGGATAGCTCAGGTAATATACAATATTACGAAAGAATATCAGGAACAGTCGGAGTTGAGATAAGCGCTAACAACTATGCAGCATTTGTTGATGATAAAGGTTTTGTAGTTTGCTCAAATGCCAGAAGCACAACAATAAATGTCAGTATTTTGTCAACTACCGATTGGTCGTATGCGCCATATTCGTCGGCGTTAAGAAGTATTGTTGAAGCGGATTCAGCTTTAATTGTATCGGCAAACCGAGGAAACAATAATTTGTATTTGGAGGGAAGCGAAATCGTAATGTGCGGACAACTTACACTTCCACATGCAATTGGTACTGATTCGAGCACATCGTATGTATATGTTGTGGCGGATAAAAAAACAGGACAAATCGGTTATTTATCAGCGTAAAGGAGGCACACATGAAAACATCAATCAAACAAATTTTAAACGCCCGTGAGACACTTTCACGGCTTG
>OIYG01000664.1_pt1 | contig 31698 bp, 24 predicted proteins | sample 1587861 | NCBI WGS metagenome assembly OIYG01 (sample SAMN03283272) | human gut metagenome | biome: human-associated habitat; material: feces | host: Homo sapiens | place: Peru | collected 2012 | reverse complement strand
TGATGGTGTAGTCAATCTTGCCCAGGGCGTTGCCGATGCCCAGGAAGGCACCGATGCCCAGAACGGGAACGCACAGCAGCAGGCGGTTCTTCCAAACCTTCTGGTCAATATGGAACCAGTCGGCCAGAACCAGACGGGCGGAACGGAAGGCGGTGTCGCCGGAGGTGATGGGGCAGGCGATAACGCCCAGCATGGCAAGCGCGATGCCGATGCCGCCCATGGTCTTCTTGCAGACATCGTAAACAGCGGTGGAACCGCCGCCGCCCAGGGCCAGCAGCTCCTCACCGGTGTACAGGGCGCAGCCAGCGGCAGCCCAGATCAGGGCGATGATGCCCTCGGAGACCATGGCACCGTAGAACACGAAGTGGCCCTGCTTCTCACTCTTCAGGCAGCGGGCCATCAGGGGGCTCTGGGTGGCGTGGAAGCCGGAGATAGCGCCGCAGGCCACGGTGATGAACATGAAGCTCCAGATGGGGGTGCCCTTAGGATGGTGGTTGCCAAGGTTGTTCCAGATTTCGGGGATGACATAGCCCTTGGTGAAGATACCGAAGGCCACGCCCACAGCCATGACAATCAGGCAGATGCCGAAAACGGGGTAAACCTTGCCAATCAGCTTATCGATGGACAGGAAGGTAGCGATGAAGTAGTAGACAAGAATCACGATCAGCCAGAACATCTTGCTGCTCAGAACGCCGGGGGCGTTTGCGCACAGCAGCTGCAGCAGGCCGGCGGGGCCGACGGCGAAGACGGTGCCGACCATAACCAGCAGCACCACGCTGAAAACACGCATGACGTTCTTCATCGCGCTGCCCAGGTAGATGCCGGAAATCTCGGAGATGGACACGCCATCGTTACGAGCGGACAGCATACCGGAGAAATAGTCGTGGACACCGCCGGCGAAAATGGTACCGAAGGTAATCCACAGGAACACGATGGGTCCCCACAGGGCACCACTCAGGGCACCGAAGATGGGGCCAAGGCCCGCAATGTTGAGCAGCTGGATCATGAACAGCTTCCACTGAGGCAGGACCACGTAGTCCACGCCATCGTTGATGCGAACGGCGGGGGTTTCACGGTCATCCGGCCCGAAGGTATTCTCTACGACCTTGCCGTAGAAGAAGTAGCCCGCGATCAGGATTGCCAGGCAGAGCAAAAAGCTAATCATTTGTACTCCTCCTTAACAGATATGAAAGTTTTTTGGAAAAGGCGCATAAGTCCTTTATCCATGAGCAGATTATCTCTTTTTTTGTGCATAAAATCAAGAGCCATTGTACACAAAAAAACAATGCGAAATTCCACATAGTTCACAAAACATACACAATTTATACATAGTTTGGACGATTTGAAAGGGGAAGCCCGGTTTTGAATTGAAAAAAATTCAGGGAAAAACAGGAAAAAGTCCATTATTTTTCAGCCGGAAGCGAAAAAAGAGCCGCCGGAGTCCATTTAGCCCCGGACCGGTCCGACAAAAGGGGGATTTATCATTATGTTTTCGACAAATTGACAAAACAGGGCCCCGCTGATACAATGAAAGCAATGTGAAATCGCGGAGGGCTTTCAGAAGCGGAAAGGAAAGAGAAATGGAAACAAAGGAATCGGTTTTGCGCCGGGTTTTTGGCTATACGTCCTTCCGGGGCGGACAGGAGCAGCTGATAGATGGGGCGCTTGACGGCAGGGACGTATTCGGCATCATGCCCACCGGCGGCGGCAAGAGCCTGTGCTATCAGATTCCGGCGCTGCTGATGGAGGGGGTGACGCTGGTGGTCTCGCCCCTCATCTCCCTGATGCGGGACCAGGTGATGGCGCTGAAAAACGCCGGTGTGGCCGCGGCCTACGTCAACAGCTCCCTGACCCCCAGCCAGATTCGGCTGGTGTACCGGAATATCCAGTCCGGCATGTACAAAATCATCTATGTGGCCCCGGAACGGCTGCTGACCGACGGCTTTTTGGAGGCCATTCAGGCCCGCCGGGTGGACATGGTTACGGTGGACGAGGCCCACTGTATCTCCCAGTGGGGGCAGGATTTCCGGCCCAGCTACCTGAAAATTGTGGACTTTTTAAAGTGTCTTCCGGTGCGGCCGGTGGTTTCCGCCTTTACCGCCACGGCGACGGACCGGGTGCGGCAGGACATCGAGGAGATTTTAAAGCTGCAAAACCCTGTGCATGTGGTGACGGGCTTCGACAGGCCCAACCTGCGCTTTGAGGTCCGCAAGCCCCGGCAAAAGCCCGCGGCCATTCTGGAGCTGGTGCGGGAGCGCCGGGACAAATCCGGTATCATCTACTGCTCCACCCGGAAAAATGTGGAGCAGGTCTGTGAGCGTCTGCGTCAGGCGGGCATCCGGGCCACCCGCTACCACGCGGGACTTTCCGACCAGGAGCGCCACGAAAACCAGGAGGATTTTCTCTACGACCGGGCCCCTGTGATGGTTGCCACCAATGCCTTTGGCATGGGCATCGACAAGTCCAACGTGGCCTACGTCATCCACTACAACATGCCCCAGAGCCTGGAGAGCTACTATCAGGAGGCGGGCCGGGCCGGCCGGGATGGGGCGGAGGCCGAGTGCATCCTCTTGTATTCTGCGGGGGATGTGGAAACCGCCAAATACCTGATTGGGCACCCCGCGGGCGGGGCGGAGCTTTCCTTGGAAGCCCAGGAGCAGCTGCAGCGGCAGGACCTGGAGCGGCTGGACCGGATGGTGGGCTACTGCAAGACAAATGACTGCCTCCGGGGGTATATTCTGGACTATTTCGGCCAGAGCCACGAGGCAAAATGCGGCAACTGCGGCAATTGTGACACGGACCTGACGCGGCAGGATATCACCGGGGAGGCAAGGGACATCCTCCTTTGCGTCCAGCGGGTCACCGCGAAACTGGGCTATTCCATCGGCGTGACCAGTATTCTGCGGGTGCTGCTGGGCAGCCGGGAAAAGCGGCTGCTGCAAATGGGTCTCCAGGACCTGAGCGTCTACGGCAAGCGCCGGGGGGCGGATCGGAACGATTTGCGGACGGTTGCCGAGGCCCTGGAGGCCCAGGGCTATCTGCGTACCGACCCGGTCCACGGGGGCATCTGCCTGACGGAAAAGGCGGGAAAGGTCCTGTTCGAGGGGGAGCAGGTCGGTATGCTGGTAAAGCCCGACAAGAAAAAATCGCCCGCGCCGATTCTCGTGGAGGGGGGAACGGGGGCGCTGTACGATGTGCTAAAGGACCTGCGCCTGAAAATCGCCAAAAAAGAGCGGGTCCCGGTGTATATCATCTTCTCCAACGCCACCCTGGAGGATATGGCAAAAAAATGCCCCCGGACCATGGAGGACTTTTACAACATCAGCGGCGTGGGCAGTGTCAAGGCCCAGCGCTACGGCGAAATCTTCCTGGACACCATCGCGGAGTTCCTGCTGGAAAAGGGGAGTATGTAGGAAAAAGGCTTCCCCTCCGGGGAAGCTGGCTCGGCGAAGCCGAGACTGATGAGGGGCGGCACAGACTTGTGGGATAAGGACGCTGAGGCGAATTCGTACAGGCTATGTCTGCTGTCATTGCAGGCGCAAATATACAGACAATAAAAATCCGAACCGATTCAGATGGGAATGGGTTCGGATTTTTCAATATTTAGGATATTCAGTACGCTCATTTATCTGGTGAAAATTTCAGCAGCAGATATGGCTCAATTTCCAGGACTGAGGCAATGTTGAAAAGCACGTCCAGTGATACCGCGCGGACCATATTGGGCGCTTCAATGGCCCCCATATGCTGCCGACTGACACCTATGCTTTCCGCAAGCTGCTCTTGTGTCAGTCCTCTGCGTTTGCGATAGTAGGAAATCGCGTAGCCCAAATCCCGATAGCGTTCGGAGTTGTCGAAAGATACTTCTGCTGCCTTGGCCATTGAATCCACCTCCCGATTATTTTAACCGGGAATTATTTTTTGTTAAATTGTCTGTAATGTTGCAGTTGATATTTAAATTGCGACATTATATAATGTGATAAGAGGCATTTGTCACATTGTAGATGAAGAATGATTCGTTTGAGTATCAATGGAAGGTGTTTTGGAAAAATTCTCTTGCGACTATGAGACGATTTGGCGGACAAATGCGCAAAACGTAGTATGCTGAACATAGAAAGAAGAAAATATAGGGGGAAACGCAATGAAAAGAAGGCTCTTCAAGAAAATCTTGTGTGGACTGCTGACGGCGGCCCTGATCCTGGATTACGCGCCGGTGAAGGCTGCGGCGGTGGAAGACACGGGTTTATGTCCGCATCACAGCGTACATACGGAGGAATGCGGCTATGCTCCCGGGGAGGCGGGAAGCCCCTGCAACCATCAGCATACGGAGGAATGCTACCGGGAGGAGAGAAGCTGCATCCATGTCCATGGAGATTGCGGTTATGCCCCGGGAATTGAGGGAGTAGAGTGTGACTGTGCGGCGGACGAAAATGGACAGGTTGTCCATCAAGAGGGCTGCGGCCACGTGGAGGCGGTGCCGGAGGTGCTATGCGGTCATGTTTGCTCCGAGGAAAGCGGCTGTATTCAAAAGGTCCTGGACTGTGCGCATACCCATGACGAGAACTGCGGCTATGCAGAGGCGAAGGAAGAAGTGCCCTGCGGGTTTGTATGCGCGGAGTGCGAGGGGGACGAGAAGCTGGACAAGGAGGAGAAAGAACGCCTGGAGAAATCGGAGGAGGACGAGGCCCAAGCGCGGAAATACGGTATCTCCTTTGACGCTGATGGCGGCACAATTCTTGATAACTGTCCGGATGCCTATCTTTCTGGAGACATGGTGGAGCTGCCAGCGAAGGTTGTTAAGCTGGGGTATCGCTTTGCCGGATGGTGCGAAAATGACCATATATATACGGAAATTTCGGCAGATTCGACAGGAGAGCGGAATTTCACCGCTTTATGGCAAGAAAAGCTGACGGCATCCATTCGGACGTCCCAGCAAACATTCTATTACGATGGTAATGGAAAGACCTATTCCTTGATGGACGAGAACGGAAATTATCTTCCGAGCCGTCAAACCGGATGGCTGGTGCCCTGTTCCTTCTTGTCTATTCAACGTCCGTTCGGTATGGATGGGAACGGCTACCACCAGGGAATTGACTTGGAAACCGGCTGCGATTGGCCGGTATACGCGGCCCGTTCCGGCGTTGTAACGGAAGCGGCGCACAGCCCGTCGGCGGGGTATTACGTTTCCTTGAACCACGGAGACGGGTATGCTTCTATCTATATGCACTTGAGTTCCTACGACGTTACACCGGGTACCTCGGTGAATGTGGGAGACGTGATTGGCTATACGGGCCGCACGGGGGTAGCGGACGGGTACCATCTGCACTTTGGAATTTCCTACAATGGTTCCTATGTCAATCCGGAGGCCTATGTCTCTTTTTATGACGATGGGTTCTATCTAAACTTTTCGCCGGCATCCGGATTGAATACGGACGGCCTTCCGACGGAGGTTGGAAGTTATGACATGCGCGTACTTCGGCGGGAAACGGAGGCATATCGGGCAGTTGATTTATTTGTTCCTTCCGCGCTTGTTATCAAAGAGGCAAATTACGGAAATATTGGAGCCTACGGAAGTTGGGTGCTGGAAAATGGTGTATTAACCGTTTCCGGCCTGATTCAAAATTATCCCCCTGTGGACCAGCTGCCATGGCAAAAGTATCGGGACCAGATTACGGAACTTGTAGTCAATAGCTACCCGGAGATTTCTGCAGGCACGTTTGAAGGGCTGGAACAGCTGGAAAAAGTAACGATATCTGGTGCCAACAGAATAGGAGCATACGCTTTTGCGGATTGCCCCAGGCTCAAAACGATTGTTTTCACGGAAAGCATCCCTTATCAGATTGACGATACGGCGTTTTACAGGGTTTGCGCCGAAGCGCATTATACAATCGGTGATTACAATTCCTATGTGGAAGAGAGACTAAAAAACTACGGCGGCAGCCTTACCTGGATTGAGCATGGAGAGGCTGCAAAACGAATTGCCTTTCAATCGGCTGATCGTGTGCCACTGGAGGTAGGGGAGGATTGCGCGCTTCGTATAATGGCCTATCCCTATGGCGCAACCGCGGACTGTGCGTTTTCCTTGGACCAAGAGGGTATTGTTGTGTTAAGCCAGCTATCCTTCCGTGGCTGTACGGTTCGGGCAATTGCGGAGGGAAGCGTAACAATTACGGCAACGGACAAAAATACCGGACTTTCCACACAAACAACAATTCACACAGTTTCTACCGGGGTAAAGACAATTGAATGTCCGTTTCAGGAAGAAATCTACGTAGATACATTTGGTACAAACCGATACTATCAATTTACACCGGATAAAACGGGATATTATTCCGGAACAATGGAAAATTTTGCCAGAGAAGGATATGATAGCTGTGGTTTTGAGGTAAATTACAATAAAGAAAGAATGACACCGCTTAACTCCTTCTATGACAAAAATACGGTCCAGCATACTTTTTATTTGATTGCCGGGAGAACCTATGATATTTGGATGGGTGGCAACTACATGAGGTATGGCGCTACAGGATCTTTTCAATGGAAAGCAAGTGCGGAACAGGTAAACAAGCTGTCGTTTGACCAGGAGGAGATTGTCCTTGATATTGCGCAGGGGAATACAACATATGGGGAAGTCAGCGCGATTCTTGAACCGCTGACAGCATACGGACCAATACAGTGGACCTGCAATAACACGAGAGTTTTGGAAATGATGGACCGGTATGAGGCGACGTGCGGTTTCCAATTAAAAGAAGCCGGAAGGGCGATTTTAACAGCAACATGCAATGGAAAAACAGCATCTGTTTCTGTTATTGCCCGTGAGGCTCGAGAGCTGAAAGAAAACGAGACACTTTCTTTGAAGTATGACACACAATACGGAGAACGTATTGTAGTGTTTACAGCGAAGGAAAATGGAAATTATGTCTTTTCCGCGGAGAATTGCGGATATATTTCGGTGGCTGCGGAAAGATATGGCGAAAGCTGGGATGAAAATACACGACATGTCTTCACAAGATTGTCCGCGGGAGAACGTGTGGTTCTGGAAATTTGGCCGGGTACGGACAGAGAGGCCGGATGCAAGGTGACGGTGACAAAAGCTGCGGATGAGGCACATTCTATGAAGCTTGGCGTGGTAAACAATGGCGATCGGGTGTCGGTCCGCGCTGTATTTACGCCGGGTAATGCCTATGAAAGCGTTGCCAGCTGGGAAATTTTGACGCCGGAAATTCTGGGAAAGAGCAACAATTACGATAATTCGGCGGAAAATACCATATCCCTGTGCCCGCTCAAAAAGGGTGAGGCGACCGTTCGGGCTACTACGGATAGCGGCTTGGCCGCAACCATTACCTTCCCTGTTGGCCAATGCCTGGAGGCGCACAGCTATACGGTGGAAGCTTTTGAGGCGACCTGCAAAACAGGCGGTTTTACCGTGTATACTTGTGAAATTTGTGGAGATGAAAAGGTTGCGGACCGCACACCCGCCCTCAGCCACGACTTTGGGGACTGGGTTACCGTAACGATGCCTACGCTCTCCAGAGCTGGGGTGCAGAAGCGCAGCTGTACACGTTGTGAGGCGGAGGAAACCCGGGAGATACCCTATAGCGAAAACTTCCTGGATTTGAGCGGTACGGAACTGGAAGGGGAAGAATCTGTCTGGCTGGATGGTGCGCCTTACCCTGTAGAACAGGGGCGGGTGGCGCTGTCGGAGAAAATCCCAGAAACGCTGGTGTGCTATTCTTACAATACCTCTTCCGGGGACGCACACGGCCGGTACCCCACGGGAATGCGGGTCTACCGGGTGATACGGACCGAGAGCGGCATTACGGCACAGCATATCCCGGAGCTGGACAACCTCTTGCAATATTCCGGCAGCTCCATCCGCCTTACCGGCACCAAGGGCATCCGGATGATTACCGCCCTGGATGGGGCCACTAAGGCCGCCCTGACAGGAGCCGGGCTTGCGGGCTTTACCCTGGAGGAATACGGCACCGTGGTGGCAAAGAAATCCATCCTGGGGGACAAGGACCTGACCCTGGAAACCGGAAAACACAACTTCGCCTACAAAAAGGGCGTGTCCGACCCGGTCTTCGGCGATGCGGGCAACCTCACCCAGTATACCAACGTCCTGGTGGGCTTCTCTTTGGAGGATTGCAAGGAGGAGTTGGTGATGCGGCCCTACATCCTCCTGCGGGATGAAAACGGCAATATGCAGACCGTCTACGGCGGCACCGTCATCCGGAGCATCGGCTACATCGCCAAGCAGAACGAAAACACCTACCGGCCCGGCACCGACGGCTATCACTATATCCATGAGATCATCGCCGCCGTCTACGGCCAGGGCTAAGGAGGAGAGGCTATGAAAAAAACAATTGCCATTTTGTTAGGGCTGCTTCTGCTGTTCACCGGCTGTGCCGGGCAGCGGCAGGACCCCACCACCGTCCCGACGGAGGGGCCCACCCAGGCCCCAACTACCCAGCCCACGGAAGCCACCGTCCCAGAGACCACCGCCCCAAAGACCACCGAAACCCGGGTCATGGGGGAGGGAATCCCGGCGGTTTGGGGACTGCTGGACGGCGGAACGGCGGTGGAGGTTATGGGTTATGACAGAACCTACGCCAAGGTTCGTGTGGACGGGAAAGAGGGGCTGGTGGAAACCCGGCTTTTCCGGTTTGCCGACGAGTCCTTTGAGGGCTTTACGGGCTACGCCCTGTGGAACGCGGGGCTCTATGGGGAGTTCTCCTGCCTGGGGGAGCCCCTGGAAACCCTGGCCACCAACGCAAAGGTGGAGGTGCTGGAGGAGCTGGAGAATTGCTATTATGTAAACTATAATGGCAAAACCGGCTTCCTGCCCGCCGCCCAGCTCAGCCGCTATCCCTATACGCCCCCGGCAGAGGGCGGCTCCTCCGATTCTTCCGGCGGTGTCTCTGGCGGAGGCGGCCCCCAGGACGGGGGAGACATTTCCCTGCGGGCCATGGGCACCCTGCGCCTGCTGGCAGAGGGGGAGAAAACCGGCGCGGCCAATGTCAAAGTGGATGGCGTGCCCCTGATTCTGCGCTTTTGCACTCTGGGAGAAACGGTCCGGGTCCTGGACGGGGAAACCGCCCCGGCAGGGTACACGGCGGTTCTGGAATCCGAGGGAAAAGCCTATGTTCCAACGGACTGGCTGGAAAACGCCCAGACCTTCACCCCCTGGGACGGCTACGCCGGGAGCGATTGCAAGCTCTACGCAAGCTTTCAGCTGACGGGAACGCCGGAGAAGACGATTTACGTAAACAGCAAACTAACCGTCCTCTGGACCGCCGGGGAGGTTTCCCTGGTTCAGGTGGACAGCGCCCGCTATTACGCGAGAACCGCCACCCTTACAAAGACCCCCATCCAAATGACACCTACCCCCGAAGCCCCCGCCTCGGAAGGTACCGGCGAAGAGCTGTGGACTCCACCGGTTATGTGACAAAATAGCTTGACTTTGCAATGCAATAAGCATATAATATACATACAATAAATTGCAAAGGAGCTGTAATAATGGCCAGTACAAATTTTAGCGTCCGGATGGACAGTGAAATCAAAAAGCAGTGCGAAAGCCTTTATGGAGAACTGGGCATGAACTTAACCACCGCCATCAATGTTTTCCTGCGGCAGTCCCTTCGGGTAGGTGGCTTCCCCTTTGAGATCCGGCTGGAACAGCCGAATAAAGAGACGATCGCCGCCATGCTGGAGGCCGAACGGATTGCCAGAGACCCCAGTGTGAAGCATTATTCCGACGTAGAAGAGGCCCTTCGGGAGCTGAAAAGATGAACCGTGATATTGTCTGGACGACACAGTTCAAAAAGGATTATAAGCTGGCGTTGAAGCGGCATATGGATATTGAGCTGCTGGATAATATCATTCGAAAGCTGTCCTGCGGGGAAATGCTGCCGGAAAAGAACAGGGATCACGCCCTGACCGGAGATTGGGTTGGGCACAGAGAATGCCATATCCTGCCGGACTGGCTGCTGGTATACCGCATTGAAGATGATATTTTGGTTTTGACCCTGGCCCGGACTGGGACCCACAGTGATCTGTTTGGAAAATAGACGAGAAAAGCCCTGGATTTTCAGACGAAATGCTTGAAAATCCAGGGCTTTTTATGTTCGGAAAGAAAACGGGGAGATTGCGGTCAATCAGCCCTTTACCAGCTCTTTGGCCACTTCCTCAATGTGCTCCGCGCTGAGGCCGAACTGTTTGAGGAGGGCGACGGCGGGGCCGGAGTGGCCGAATTCATCGTTGACACCGATGCGGCGCAGCTTCGTGGGGCACTTTTCGCCCAAGAGGCCGGCGACTGCTTCGCCCAGGCCGCCGATGATGTTGTGCTCCTCGCAGGTGATGACCTTGCCGCACTCCCGGGCGGCTTTCAGAACCAGCTCCTCATCCAGGGGCTTGATGGTGCAAAGGTTGATCACCCGGGCGGAAATGCCCTGCTGCTTTAGGTTCTCCGCGGCAATCAAAGCCTCGTTGACCATGAGGCCCGTGGCGATGATGGCAACGTCGGTGCCCTCGGTGAGCTGTTCGCCCTTGCCGATTTCAAAATGGAAGCCATCTGCCTCGTGGAACACGGGGACGGCCAGACGGCCCAGGCGGATATAGACGGGGCCCTTGTGGGCGTAGGCGGCCTTGACGGCGGCCTTGGCCTCTACATCGTCGCTGGGGCACATGACCACCATCCCGGGGATGGTACGCATCAGGGCAAAGTCCTCGCAACACTGGTGGCTGGCACCGTCCTCGCCCACGGAGATACCGCCGTGGCTGGCGGCAACCTTTACGTTCAGGTGGGGGTAGCCCACGGAGTTGCGGATCTGCTCAAAGGCACGGCCCGCGGCGAACATGGCAAAGCTGCTGGCAAAGGGGGTTAGCCCCATGGTGGATAGACCGGCGGCCACGCCAATCATATTGCATTCGGCAATGCCGCAGTTAAAGTGGCGGTCGGGGTAGGCCTTTTTGAAGGTGCCGGTTTTGGTGGCACCGGCCAGGTCCGCGTCCAGGACCACCAGGTCGTCCGCGCCGTTCTGGGCCAGCTCTACCAGGGCCGCGCCATAGCTGTCCCGGGTGGCGATTTTCTTGACTTCACTCATTTCGCTGCCTCCAGTTCCGCCATGGCCTTCTCCAGCTCGTCCATAGCAATCTTGTATTCCTCGTCGTTGGGGGCCTTGCCGTGCCAGCCAACCTGATTTTCCATAAAGCTGACACCCTTACCCTTGGTGGTGTGCATCAGAATGCAGGTGGGCTTGTCTGTGCAGGCGTGGAAGGCGGCGAAGGCCTGCTCAATCTGGCCAAAGTCGTGGCCGTCGATGGTCACCACGTTGCAGCCGAAGGCCTTGCACTTTTCATCCACGGGGGCGGAGTTCATCACGTCACAGGTCCGACCGTCAATCTGCAGGCCGTTCAGGTCGATGATGACACAGAGGTTGTCCAGATGATAGTGGGCGGCAAACATCAGTGCCTCCCATACTTCGCCCTCGGCAATCTCGCCGTCACCCAGAAGGGTATAGACGTTAATGTCCTTGTTCAGGTACTTGGCACCCTTGGCCATGCCGGCGGCGGCGGAAATGCCCTGGCCCAGGCTGCCGGTGGACATGTCCACGCCGGGGACGCTATTCATATTGGGGTGGCCCTGGAGGTAGCTGCCAATGTGCCGCAGGGTCAGCAGGTCCTCCACCGGGAAGAAGCCCCGGTAGGCAAGCGCTGAATACAGCCCGGGCGCGGTATGGCCCTTGGAAAGAACGAACCGGTCCCGGTTTTCGTTCTTGGGGTCCGCGGGGTCAACGCGCAGCTCCCGGTTATACAGGTACGTAAACATTTCCGCCGCCGACAGGCTGCCGCCGGGGTGCCCGGCCTTGGCGCTGTGGGTAGAGGCGATGATGCCCATACGGACCTGGCAGGCCTTTTTCTGTAAGTTAAGTTTCAGTTCCTCTGTCAAAAAAATGCACCTTCCATCCCTTGTTCTGATGTGATTGCAGTTTGGCTGCATAGTTCAACGTCATTATAACATGGCTTTCCCTTTTTTGCTACAGGTATTCTATACGAAAAATATTAACATTTTCATTTCACACGTCTACAATGGCATTACAACAAAAAAGCGGCACCTGGCCAGACTGCCGGTGTTTGCTGCGAAAGAGCCCTTTCGCCGTGCCGCCAGACAGCCGCGGCGAAAATTTATTCACAGACTTTCTCCAAATTGTTTGTAACTTCGTTAAATTCCCTTCATAATCCCCGATTATGATAAAGGCACGAAAGCGGAACACCAGAAAAAAAGCTCCCTTTCGTTTTAAGGATAGACCTCTCTTCTCTTTCTATTTCCAAGCGAAGCCCCCGGGACGCAGTGTTCCGGGGGCTTTGCTTGGCTGGGGGGAAATGGAAGAAAAAGGGAGAAAAAGTTTAAGAAATCTATAAGATATCCTGCGTTTGCCTGAAAAACGGGGTTGTTCACAGATTGTCTATTGTTGCTTTCCTGGATTTGTGGTATACTGAGGCAAACGAATTGGAAAAGGAGGAATTTGTTATGCGTAAGAGAAAGGGACTGTGCTTTATGCTCAGCGTTCTGCTGTGCGTAGCGCTTGCGCTGCCTGCTTCCGCGGCGGAGGCGGGGGATTTTGCCAAGGAGGTGGAGGCCCTGCCCCGGCTGGAGACAGTGAAAACGCTGTCCAAGGCGGAGCAGCAGGCGCTGTACGGAACCATCGACGAAATCTGGGAGAACTGCTTCTATGCCCAGAGCGGCGAGGAGCAGAAGAAAATGGAGGCGCTGCCCCAGTTCGCGGTGCTGAAAGCCATTACCGAGTACTTAAACGAGGCCCAGGTAGCGCCCTTGCAGTGGCTGGACTGCGGCCAGCTGCGGCTTGCGGGAGAAGACCTGAAGGACGGCGAGGACTACGCCTATGACGCAAACGCCAAAGAGCTGGTGATTCTCAGCAAAAAGCCTGTGACCGTCACAGCTGCGAAGGATGGCGGCGTGTCCACGGACACTCTGCGGACCAAGGACGAGGCTGAAATTACCCTCAGCGGCGTGACCATCCAGGCGGAGGCCGGGAAAAGCGCCCTGGCGGCGGAGAAGGGCCTGAAGCTGGTGCTGGTGGGGAAGAATACCCTGACGGCCCAGGACCACGCGGCGATTTCCGCCGAGGAGAGCATTACCCTGTCCGGCACCGGGACTTTGACGGCCCAGGGCGGCACCGGGGCGGACGGCATCGGGGCGAAGACAGTCAATATTACCGGCGGCATGCTGGACATCCGGGGCGGTGACGGCACCTCCGGCACGCTGGATGCCAAGGGCGGCGACGGCGGCAACGCGGTTGGCGCGGACACCATGACCGTCACCGGCGGCAGCCTGAAGCTTACCGCCGGAAAGGCAGGCACGGACGGCGGCAAGGGCGCGGGCGAGGACGGAAAGCAGACCACCTGCACCAATCCGACGGAGGAGCAGAAGCCCGTAAAAGAGACCAAGCTGCAGCTGACCGACGGGGAGGGCAAGGCCGTGGCAGGGAAGGCCCTGACGGCTCTGACCCTGACCCCGGAGGACAGCTACGGCATGAACGGTGTGGTGACGGATGACGAGGGGACCGTCTACTTGTATCTGCCGGAGAACACCCAGGCGGTATCCGTCTCTGACGGCACCAACACCTATGCGGGAGACCCTGTAGCCTCCGGCAGCGCGGGGGTCCTGACCCTTTCCACCGGCGGCCAGGAGCAGCCCAAAGAAGAGCCCAAAGAAGAGCCCAAGGAGGAGCCGAAGGAGCAGCCCAAGGAAGAACCCAAGGAGCAGCCGAAGGAGGAGCCCAAGCAGGAGCCCGCGGAGAATCCGCAGCCCACACCCGACCCCACTCCGGCACCTAAGGCAGCTCAGGCGGCCCCAACCCTGGAGCTGGAGAGCAAGACTGCCAGCTCTGTGACCCTGAAAGAGGTCAAGGGTGTCGGAACGGCCATGTACGCCTACGGCAGCACTTCGGAAAAGCCGGACACCAATTGGGTGGAGACCCGGACCTTTATTGATTTGACACCGGGTAAGACCTACTACTTTTTTGCCTATTTCACCGGGGACGACAATACCGAGCGCTCCGATAAGAGCCAGGCCCTGGCGGTGACGCTGGACGGCGGCTTTTCCGCGGCGGATGTGAGCGTCCAGGGGGCAGAAAAGACCTACGATGGCAAGAGCCTTTCCGTCTCCGTCTCCATTCCCACCGGCTCTACTATCCGCTTCCGGGAGAACGACACCGGGGACTATACCCTGACCACCGCCCCCAGCTACACCAATGCGGGCACCTACCATGTGGGCTACCAAGTGACCAAGGAGGGGTATGATGCCGTATCCGGCATGGTGACTGTCCAGATTAACCCGGCAACCCCCACGGCCACCATCAAGGACCTGACCTTCAAGCATGACGGAAAGACCCACCCCATGGAGGGCATCAAGATTACGGGCGTCAACGGGGAGAGCTATAAGGGCGGCATCATCTACAATTACTATACCGACGAGGCCCTGACCAAGGGCCAGACCACCACACCGCCCTCCGCCGTGGGCACCTACTATGTCCGGGCCTATATCCCCGCGGGCGGCAACTATACGGATGCGGTCAGCAACATCGCAAAGCTTACGATTGAAAAGTCCACCACGGCTTCCAATACCACCACATCCAGCACCACTAAGCCCACTACCGGCAATACGACGGGCAGCACAACCACCACCGGCAAGACCTACACCGTAACGGCCACCGCCGGAACCGGCGGCACCATCAGCCAGTCCGGTAAGGTTTCCGTCCAGTCCGGCAAGAGCGCCAGCTTCACCATTGTGGCGGATAAGCATTATGAGGTGGAGGACGTGAAGGTGGATGGCAAGAGCATGGGCTCCGTAGGCGTGTACACCTTTACGGATGTGAAGGCGGACCACACCATTGAGGCTACCTTCCGCCGCTCTGTAGCGGAGACCACGGCCCCCACTACAGAGCCGACAACCGCTCCTACAACAGCGCCTGACACGGTGCCCACAGAGTCCGTCCCGGCTGCCACGGAGGAGACCCAGAAGCCCGCAAAGAAAAAGGGCGTGCCCATCATCGTCCCCATTTTGCTGGTGATTCTGGCCGGCGGCGCACTGGGCGGCGCGGTGTATGTCTACCGCAAGTATAACGAGCAGGGACAGTTCAGCGAAAAAGAATAAAATCCGTGAAGCAGATGTAAAACAGAAAACAGCATGGGCGGCTACCCAGCCGCCCGAAAGCCAAAGGGCCTGAGCGTTGGAAATAAAACGCTCAGGCCCGTTTGATTTCTGGCGGCTGGCAGCCGCCCCTACAGAATTTTGTGTTAGAGCCGCTTCATGGAAAAATTTTACCGTACCGACCGGGCGTATTCCGTCGGTGTGATGCCGAATTTCTCCTTGAACTGGCGGGAGAAATGGTGGACGGTGGAATATTGCAGCGCCGCGGCGATTTCCGTAAAGTTCAGGTTGTTCTCCCGAATCATCTGCTTGCTCTCCTGGAGCTTGATGCGGCGGATATACTCGCCGGGGGAGATCTGCAGGTTCTTCTGGAACAGCACCGTCAGATAGCTGGGGCTCACATCCACCTGCTGGGCAATGAGGCGCACGGAGAGCTTCTCCCGGATGTGGGCGGAGATATACTGCTGGGCGTGGCGGATGATCTCATTCTCGCTGTGGACGGTGTTGGTGCCCTGGAGCTTGACCCCGGAGGGGGACTGGACCTGCCGCAGCAGGTGCAGCAAAAGCATGGTCAGCTGGGCCATGAGCATATCCGTCGAATAGGGATCCACCCGTTCCTGGGTTCGGAGCATCTGCTGCAAAAGGGTGACGGCCTCCTGGGGGACGGCCAGCTTCCGCCCATAGAGGGGGGACAGGTCCCCACCGTCCAGGTCAAAGGAGACGGTCACAAACCGGGGGGCAACGCCGATGTCGGCGTACTGCATGTGCCACTGGCCGGGGGCGTAAATCATGGCATCCCCCTGCTGCAAAACCCAGTCCTGTCCGTCTGCCACGGAGTGCAGGGTGCCCTGGTCCACATAGGTCAGCTCCGGCATGGGGTGGGACTCGCCCGGAAACAGGAAGCCCTGCTCCTTCTCTTGGTAGAAGAAGGTGTAGATTCCGGCAACCCGCAGCTGGCTGTCGATGCGCATACTGCGGCCCACGTCCACACCCACATTTTCGGGGGCTTCTTCCGCAGAAAGGCTCACTGTAACGTCATTTTTATAAACATTGAGGGAGAAAAGCACGCCCGGGCGGATGGACACGGATTTGTCCAGGTAATAGTGCTGGTATTCCTCCTCATCCTTGCTGACGGAGAGCACGCACATATTCCCGGAGCAGGTCAGAAGGGTATCTGTCTTCGTCCGGTAGACGGCGGCCTCCGTCTGGGGCAGCCGAATCTGAACGGCATTTTTGGGCACGGGTGTATTGGACTGTGCCCGTTCCGGAAGGACGGTGCCGAATCCCTGAAAGCTCACCTGATTCAAGTTTTGAATCACAGTGTTCAGCTCCTTTCCAGTAAACGTAACGATAATATTATACAAGAAATAATTGAAAATGGCAAATAATTAATATACAAATTTTACAAGCTCTTTTCGTAGAAAATGTCAATACGAAAAATGGCCGTTTTTGTTCTTTCACTTATAATAACGAAAAACAAAGGGAATCGTTGCGCCCAAAGAACAAAAATTTTTGAAAATTTTACATGGGGGAAAGAAAAGAGCCCATGCCGGCCTGAGCATGGACTCTTTGCGCTTATTCCTCCGGCTCCGGCTTTTTCAGGCCGCCGCCGTATTTGGTGAATGCGGGCTCTGTGAATACGGACCAGACAAGGGTGGCGCAGGCTGGGGCTGCAAATACCCAGATGGGGTAGTGGACGGTGAAGAAAATGAGCCCCACCGTGGACAGCGCAATCCCCAAAGAGCGGGGAAGCTGGCCCAGGGTGAACCGCATCGCCGTGGAGGTCAGAGCGGAAAAGGAGAAGGTAAACCGGGACAGAATGGTGATGCTCCAGGCGGCACAGGCGATGAGCAGCAGCAGGAACCCAAAATAGATGCCGGCAAGGACGGTATATCGGCTTTCCGCCTGGGCCATGGCCAGCAGCACGGCCATGAGATACCCCAGCACCGCCAGAACCACACCCCAAAGAAGGGTGATGAGGATTCCGGTTTTCCACTCGGAGCGGAAGGTCCGGAAAAACCGCCGGTAGAGTCCCTCCTCTTTGTACCGGATGCCGTGGACCACGGCATCGTACAGGGCGGTGGTGGCGGGGGCGACGGTGACAACGGGCAGGCAGCACAGAAGCCAAAGCAGGCTCAGCCCCAAAACATCCGTGATGGTGTTGAGCACATTCCAGACAAGCCCGTAGGGCCGGAAAATGGAGCGAAACATCAGATTGTCAGCACCTCCGTAATTTCCGTGGGCCCTTCCAAAAGCAGCGTTTCCACCCGGTCGGTGCCCCGGACGGTGACACCCAGGGTACCGCCCCGGACGTGGGCGGTGAGCTTCCCCTCCGGCAGAAGCCCCTGCTTCCACAGGACGCAGGCGGTGGAGCCGCAGCCGGTGCCGCAGGCCAGGGTGAAGTCCTCCACCCCTCGCTCAAAGGTCAGAATGTCCGCTTCTCCGGGGCCGACGAGCCGGTAGTAGTTGACGTTGGCCCCCTTGGGAAAGGCGGGGTCAAACCGCAGGGCCCGCATCTCCTCCCGCAGACTGTCCGCATCGGCGAACAGGTCCCCGGGATAGGCCTTTACGGCGTGGGGGATGCCGGGGAAGCCCAGCTCCACATAGGCAACGCCCGGTTTTCGGTGGAGCTCCAGAACGCTGGGCAGGTTCAGGGCCACCCGATAGGTGTTTTCGTCCACCCGATGGCCGGTGACCAGTCCCGCGGTGGCTTCAAAAACCATGTCGTCTCCGGCAAGCCCTATGTCGTGGGCAAAGCGGCAGATGCACCGGGCACCGTTGCCGCACATCTCCCCCAGAGAGCCGTCGGAGTTGTAGAAAATCATGCGAAAATCCGCCTTTTGGGAATTTCCCACGGCAATAAAGCCGTCGGCGTGGCGCAGGGCGCACAGGCGCTTGGCCAGGGCGGAAAAATCCTGGCTTTCCTGCCCTCGGGCATCCATGACCATAAAGTCATTGCCCGCGCCGTTCATATAGTAGACCTTCATTTCCGCGCCTCCGCCAGTAGACCGGTCATATCGTAGAGCCCCGCGGGCTTGCCCGCCAGGTAGCGGGCGGCTTCCACGGCACCGTCGGCGAACATGGCCCGGTTGTGGGCCTCGTGGCGCAGGGTCAGGGTCTGGTTGGGGGTGCAGATATGGACCTCGTGAATGCCGACCACGTTGCCCATCCGCAGGGAGGAGATGCCGATTTCGTCCCGGGTCCGCTTGCACTCGCCGGAACGGCCGCAGTGCTCGGCTGCCTCCGGCCGGACGGCCTGAATGGCCCGGAAGAGCATATGGGCGGTGCCGCTGGGGGCATCCACCTTCCGGTTGTGGTGGACCTCCACAATTTCAATATCCGCCTCCGGGAAGGCTGCGGCAGCCTGGGTGGCCAGACGGCACAGAACCGCAATGCCCAGGCTCATGTTGCCGGAGAAGAACACGGGGATTTCCTTTGCGGCCGCAAAAATCAGGGCTTTTTCCTCCTCGGTGTGGCCGGTGGTGCCGATGACAACCGCCATTTTGTGGCTCAGGGCGTAATCCAGGACCCCTTTCACGGCGGTGTGGTGGGAGAAGTCAATGACGGTATCGGCGCTTGTTTCTCCCAGCTCCTCAAAATTCCGGGCAACGCCGTCCTGGCCGTCCAGACTCACCTTTCCGGCAAGGCTTTCCCCCAGGGCAGCGCACAGCAGCTTTCCCATGGCACCGTTGGCACCGCAGACAATGGCTCTCATACCCGCACCCCCAGCTTCCGGAGCTCCGCGAAGAGCTTTGCTCTGTTTTCCGGCTCCATGGGGGTCAGGGGCAGACGGATGTGCTCCTCACCGTAGCCCATGGCGCTGACGGCGGCCTTGGCGGGGATGGGGTTGACCTCACTGAACAGCCCGTTGATGACGGGCAGCAGCTTGCACTGCCAGTCGGCGGCCTCCTGGACGCGGCCCGCAAAGAACGCGTCGGTCATGGCGACGGACTCCTTGGGAAGGACGTTGCTCAGAACACTGATGGTGCCAAGGCCGCCCATGGACAGAATGGGCACTGTCAGGCCGTCCTCGCCGGAATAGACGGCGATTTTGTCACCGCACCGGGCGAACAGCTCCACCACCTGGCTCATGTTGCCGCTGGCCTCCTTGATGGCGCAGATGTTGGGGTGCTCCGCCAGCTTTTCCACCGTGGCGGGCAGCAGGTTGCAGCCGGTGCGGGAGGGGACATTGTAGAGGATAATGGGTTTTGCCACCTTGTCCGCAATGGCGGTAAAGTGGGCGATGAGGCCGTTCTGGGTGGCCTTATTATAGTAAGGCGTGACCACCAGAAGCGCGTCCGCCCCGGCCTTGTCGGCGTTTACGGAGTAATCAATGGCGTGGAGGGTGTTGTTGGTGCCGGTGCCGGCGATGACAGGCACCCGCCCGGCAACCCGGTCGATGGTAAAGGAGATGACCTTGTTCCGTTCCTCGGGACTCAGGGTGGCGCTTTCACCGGTGGTGCCCACGGAGACCAGGGCATTGATGCCGGAGGCAAGCTGGAAGTCAATAAACCGGCCCAGGGCCTCGTAATCGACACCGTCGGCGGTCATGGGGGTGACCATAGCGGTGGCCATACCTTTGAAAATTGTTTTTTTCATGGGAATTCTCCTTTGCTTTATCCGTTGCTCGCGGTGATTTGGTTGAAATAGTCGTACATGGGGATGAGCTTTTCGATGAGGCCGCAGGCCCGCTGTCCCAGCTGGGGGCCAAAGAGGCTTTCCCCAACCTCCTCGCTGCGGGTGCAGTCGATGCCACCCTTCCAGGCAAAGTAGGGGGCAAGGGCCGGGTTCTCCGTGGGCTTGGGACGCTTGTAGGTTTCCGCCGTGACGGGGATGCCGGTGACGGCTTCGGTGTGACGCATCAGCTCCAGAAAGGGCTGGGGCTCGGCGGAAATACGGCGGCGGAAGGCCTCCATGGTGGCGGTTTTTGGCCGCCAGAGCACAAAGCCGTAGCTGACACCCTCCGGGCGGATTTCAAAATACAGGCAGGGGTTTTCCGCCCACCACTCCACATCCTGCCGGATGCAGCACCAGAGGCTTTCCTTGTAGGGCAGGGGATGGTGGAGCCGGGCATCCCGGTAGATGCGGGAGACCTTCAGGATGCTTCCGGGCCTGTCCAGAAAGGGGGCAAACAGGTCCTTCCCCAGGGCCTTCATGGGCTCATAGAGGGTTTGGACGTACTGCTCCTTGTGGGAAAGAAACCAGTCCCGGTTGTTGTTCATGCGAATGCCCCAGAGGAAATCGATGGTTTCCGGGGTAAAACCTTCAAACATAGTCTACCTTCTTTTATACGTAATCCGGAGGGTCGTTCATCCAGATCAGCTTGTTTTTCTTTTTCTCCGGCACCTCCCGGTCCGGCAGCTCCAGGGTGTAGCGCTCGTAGGCGTTGATAATGGTGGTGCCGTTGTAGTCCTGGGTCCGGGGGATGTTCTGGCCGTAGGTCATATGTACATGGCCGTGGACATGATAGGTGGGGCGATACTTGTCAAGGAAGGTCCGCAGGGAGGCAAAGCCCCGGTGGGCCATGTCCTCCGCGTCCCCCAGGCCCTCCGCCGGAGCGTGGGTCACTAAGATATCGATGCCCTTGGCCTTGCGCATAGGCCAGCGCATTTTGAGGATTCGGCCGCGCATCTGCCGGTCGGTGTACTGATGGTCGCCGGGATGATACTTCCGGCAGCCTCCCAGGCCCAGAATGCGAACCCCGTTGTACTCCACCACATGGCCGTCGATGCAGTCGCAGCCCTCCGGGGGATTGTCCCGGTAGTGGGTGTCGTGGTTGCCGTGGACGTAGAGCACCGGGCACCGGGCCATGGTCACGAGAAAGCTCAGGTAGCTGGCCTTCAGGTCGCCGCAGGAGATAATCAGCTGGTATTCGGATAACCTTCCGGGGACGTAGTAGTCCCACAGGGCCGGGCACTCTTCGTCAGAGAGAAACAGAATCTTCATTACCGGTCCCCTCTTTCTTTTTAAGACCTCCGTCCTGATAGATGCCCAATTCCTGAACCATGGCCCGGGAGACGGGGAGAATCTGCTCCGGGTTGGGCAGCCCGCCGATGACATTGTCGCACAGCCAGTCCATATGCAGCAGCTCATCGGGGGTGAAGCGCTGGGTGCCGTCGTTTTTGACGGTGCCGTCCTGGGCGACAATCCTCCGGGCGAAGGGGTCCACGGTGCGGGTGGACAGGCCCATCTGCAGATAGCTGGCCAGGGTCCGCAGGCCGGTGGGCAGCCGGTCCGACAGGTTTACGGAGATGACCCCGCTGTCCATCCCCAGCCAGTAGTTCAGGGCGGTATAGTCGGATTTGTCGTTCTTCCAGGTGCCGGCGAACATGGAATTCAGCACGAACTCATAGAACTTGCCCCAGACCCAAACCGGGGAGCCCAATGGCACCAGCTCGCCCTTGTCATCCATCAGGTAGGTACCGTAGCTGCAGAAATCCAGATAGATTTTGTTCTGCCCGGGGGCATCCCGGTTGGAGATGACCCGGATGCCGTCGGCAAAGAAATCCGCCTGGGGATTGCCCTCTACGCAGGACCATCGCAGCTCAATCTGGGCCCGGGGATTGGTCAGCTGGGCCCCAAGGGCAAAGGCGTTGATATTGGCCAGCTGCCCATAGATGGGGTAGGAGGCGATATAGCCGATGCGGTTGTTCTGGGCAAGGGCACCGGCGATGGCACCGGTGATGAACTTGCCCTCGTAGACCCGGCCATAGTAGGAGCGGACGCTGGAATAGGGCTGGTCCACCGAGCAGTTGAGAAACTGCACCTTGGGGTACTGAATGGCGGCCTTCAGCGTGGCGGCCCGCATCAGGGGCGCTGTTGTGAATACCACCTGGGCCCCCTCGCTGACGGCCAGGTCCAGGAGCCTGGCGGCCTCCTCCGGGCTGTTGGCGTTAAAATAGCTGCGGACGGTGAGCTTGTTGCCTAATTTCTCCACCAGATAGTCTTTGCCCTGCTCGTGGCCCAGCACCCAGCCGCTGGTGGCGGGGGTGAGCTGATGGATAAAGGCCACATTCAGGTACACCGGGGTGACCATCCGGGTAAAGATGCCGCTTTTGCCCGGTTCCGCCGTGGTCTGAACCTTGATGGAGTCGTGGCTGGCAGAGGAAACCATGTCATAGCGCATGGCGGTCAGGGTTTTGCGGATTTCGGAAACGGAGAAGCGGCCCAGGTCCTTGTAGCTGTAGAGCTGGAGCCACAGCAGCAGCGCCTCCTCCGGCAGCACATCCTCTTTGAGGGGGCCCAGCTGTGAAAAGGCATCCCGGAAGTAGGAATAGTAGGCGTTAAAGGTCCGCCGCTCCTCCTCGGTCCATTTTTCGCCGGGCTTTTTGCCTACGGCGGACAGAAGCTTTGCGTAGTCGTTGGGATGGCGGAACTGGACGGCATAGAGGCGGCTGGCCTTGAAGAAGTCCAGAAATTCGTAGTAGGCCTCGATTCTGGTGGTTCCGTCCATGGGTGGCACCACCCGCCGAACCATGGCGGGAATCCGGGGTGCGCCAAAGTAGCGCAGCACCGATACCCGCTTGTTGCCCTCCTGGACATAGAAATTGCCCAGATATTCATAGCACACAATGGGGTCCCGGATGCCCACTTCCCCTAAGTGGGCCACACAAAGGTTTGCCCACTTGCAGGCAAACTCCGACTGGGTTTCAAGCAGAGGACGGAAGCTGGGGGAAAAGGCGGAAATTCGCCCGGCGGATTTGACACCGATGATTCGCTGAGAGGGAATTTCCAGAAGCCCCAGGTCCTGCACTACGTTGGCGGCGTTGTCCGGCAGAATGTCGTCCAGAACCGCGGGATTGGTGGGCTTTCCCTGGGCGGACAGCTCCGCAACCTCTTTCTGCCCCTGTTTCAGGGCGCGGGCATATTCATCAAGCCCAACTTCAATTCCCATGGGCAATGCCTCCTTTACCGCAAAAGAATACACCTATATCATACCCCATTTGGAGAAGAAAAGCAACTGGGGATTCATGGCGGCGGTTGCTTTCCCTGGGGGATTGTGGTAGAATGGTGGGCAGAAAAATATAGGAGGTGCTTATGGAATCCAAAGAGAAAAAGCGCCGTTTGCGGCCGCTGTGGCTGCTGGTGCCCCTGGGGGTTCTTTATTATTTCTGCAAATTCGTTCTGCCGGGCTATAGCTTTACGGCACTGGTGTGCCTGTGTCTGGCGGCTGTCATCCTGTTCTACACGGCCATGCCCTTCCTCGGGCAGAAAAAGCCCAAGCTTGCGAAAATTCTGACCGCCTGTGTGTCGGCGGTCCTGGCGCTGGGGCTGTGCGTCTGCGCGGTGACGGAGGGGATCATCATCAAGGCCAGCTTCGGCTCCCCGGAGGAAACGGTTGACTATGTGGTGGTGCTGGGGGCCAAGGTCCGGGACGACGGGCCTTCCGTGTCCCTGTGGGACAGGATTTATGCCGCCCGGGACTATTTGCAGGCCCATCCGAATACTGTGGCGGTGCTCTCCGGCGGCAAGGGAAAGGACGAGCCCACCAGCGAGGCCCAGTGCATGTTTACGGAGCTTTTGGCTCTGGGCATCGAGCCGGGACGGCTGTGGCAGGAGGACAAGGCGGAATCCACCTGGGAAAACATCTGCTTTAGCCTGGACCTGATTGAAAAGGAGACAGGGGTCAGGCCCACGAGGATTGGGGTGCTCTCCAGCGAGTACCATCTGTTCCGGGCCAGCCTGTTTGCAAAGAAGAACAATGTGGAATTTGTGGGAATCCCGGCCAAAACCTCCCACCTTTCTCAGAAGGTGAACCACTTTATGCGAGAGGTCGCCGGTGTATGGCACTATCTATTATTAGGAGGAAATTACAGTGATTGACAGAAGCTATGCCGATTTTTCCTGGTCTCAGACGGAGGCCTTGCTGGGGGTGGACTCGCCCTCCGGCTATACCGCCAAGGCGGCCCAGTGGGTGAAGGAGGCCTTTGAGTCCCTGGGCTGCCCCGCCAAAATCACCGTCAAGGGCGGTGTGCTGGCGGATTTGGGCGGCAAGGATGAAAACGATGCCCTGCTTTTGGAGGCCCATTCGGATACCCTGGGTGCCATGGTCTGCCAGATCAAGGGCAACGGAAGGCTCAAATTAACCGGCCTCGGCGGCCTGAGCCCCAACAATGCCGAGGCGGAAAACGTCAAAGTCTACACCCGGGACGGAAAGGTCTACGAGGGCACCTGCCAGCTGGCGGATGCCTCCGTCCACGTCAACGGCAGCTATTCCGATACCAAGCGCAGCTTCGATACCATTGAGGTTGTACTGGATGAGGACGTGAAAAACGCCCAGGATGTGAAGACCCTGGGCATTTCCGTGGGGGATATTGTGTGCTTTGACCCCCGGACCCGGAGAACCCAAACCGGCTATCTCAAGAGCCGGTTCCTGGATGACAAGCTGTCCGTGGGCATTCTGCTGGGTTTTGCCAAGTACCTGAAGGACAGCGGCATCCAGCCGGAGCGGAAAATTTATGCCCACGTGACGGTCTACGAAGAGGTGGGCCACGGCGGCAGCGCCTCCGTCCCCCAAGGGGTTACCGAGGCCATTTCCGTGGACATGGGCTGCGTGGGCGAGGGCCTGGACTGCACCGAGCGGCAGGTTTCCATCTGCGCCAAGGATTCTGGCGGCCCCTACAGCTACGAGGTGGTCTCAAAGCTCATTGACGCTGCCAAGCGCACCGGCGCTGATTACGCCGTAGATGTGTACCCCCACTACGGCTCCGACGTGGAGGCCACCCTCCGGGCAGGCTTTGATATCCGCCACGGCCTGATTGGCGCCGGTGTCTACGCCTCTCACGGCTACGAGCGCAGCCACATCGACGGGGTATACAACACCCTGCTGGTCCTGACAGGCTATACCGGGACTATCTGAAAAAGCCGCCCATGCAGACAACAAACCTGCATGGGCGTTTTTTGGAAAAGTGGATTATCTATGCTCCGTCAGAAGTTCCCAATGCTCTGTTTGGCTGGTCCCGACATGTGGAGACGGTAGTGTTGATATCAAGGAAATAAAATCAAGTGCCAGAAAGCGGCGTATTTCCGGGCTTTTTCGGAAGTTTGGAATAGAAGCCTAACTCCTGAAAAAGCTCGGTTTTCTTACCACACCTGGCTCCTATTAGACTTTTCATCGTCTTCTGCGGTCGTTCTTCTCGTAATATGCCAGCTTATTCTGATACATCTGCTTGTCGATACGATTCATAAAATCATCGATCGTTTCCTTGCTCAAATCAGAAATGGCATATCCCATAGATGCAGACAGCTGATATGGCTTGTCGTTTGTTGTATTTTCTTCCTCGAAAATGTCATTTGCCTGTGCAATCAGATCTGTAATCAACTGCTCGTCCGTTGTATTCAGCATAACAACAAACTCATCACCTGCGTATCTGGTTACAATACCATATTCACAAAATGCTTTTCTGAGTAGGTCAGCCACAAGTATCAGGGCGGCATCACCCTCAGAATGACCGTAGTTATCGTTAATCTGCTTGAAACCGTTTAGGTCGAGCATAATGCCCGCGACTAGCTCACTTTTTTCCTTTTGTGCTTCCTGTTGCAAATATGTGAGATATCCACGGTTATACAGCCCTGTCAGACGGTCAATGAAAATCAATTCGTTTTTCAGCGCTGTCATGATGCCGGCAATAGCAATCGCAATAGAAGTCCATGTGATAGCAATCTCAACAAAAAGTGCCTGTACTACTACGCCAATAATAACAGGCGCAAGAAATACCTGTACCGGAAACAGCTTTAATGTACCGATTTTTTTGCGGCACTGAGCGTACAAATACACACTGTCCACAATGTAAAAAAACGCAAAGACCAAAAACACGATATACGCCGGACCTCTACGGTATACACCATCCTGATTACTGAAAACCAATGGCCAGAAGAGATTGATAATCAGCAAAACCAACACAACGATCCAAAGCGTCTGATAGACTCTTTTTCGCACAGTTGTAAAGGGTATGTTCATATGGGTTATGATGAATTTCGCCCATGTGTAGCCAAAAAGGACATTTCCGAAAAAGAGCCACGAACCGCTTACAAACACAAGCGTCCTGAACATCAATCCATTGCTGCCGTCAAAATAGTACACACCGCAGTCTGCGACATTGGAAATGGCGGTAATTATCATCATCCGCATAATGAATTTCATATCCCTGTCATGGCTCATGCGCTGTTTGTTGCTGAAATATAACGTACCAAGCAGCATTAAGCTGATTACGTCCGCAGTCAGTACTGAAAATGATAGATTTGTACTCATGTTAACCTTCCTCACCCTCAGCAATTGTTGTTTCCTGTGACACATCTAGCTTTAGGTCAAATACATAATTTCAAAACAATATGACAATGAAATGTTCACATCGTAATTAATTGAAGGCCTTTTTGAAAATCAAAGATTTTATATTTATTTCCGCAACGCCCTTCTGACGTTTCCCAGCGTCCGTATTGCGGTACCCAGAAGGCACAGAAGGGTGAACTGCTTTTTTTGCATCAGCCGGAGACAGAAATCTTTTGGGGGGGCGGTAGCGATGATTTTGGCGTAGAAGGGGTCCTCCGCGATGCCTTTTAGATGCTTCCGCCTTGCTGGAATGGGTGCGGCGAACTTGGCAACGAGCCAAACCTGGAACCGGGTGAGTCTGCGCAGCCAGCCCATGTAGCCGTCAAAATCTTCCCGTGTCCAGACCATCTGGCTGTGGAGAAAATCCCAGCAGGTTTCCAGAACCAGGGAATTGACCTGGTATTTGTCGCAGCCTAGGTTGTTGGTGGCGGACTGGGGATTTTGGGTGTAGTTATACAGGCTGTCCGGCAGGAAAACCGCCTTGTGGCAGTCCCGGTACAGGGGGATGCTTTGCAGCAAATCCTCTCCAAACCGGATGGGATAGAATTCCTTGCGGTCCTCCCGGGGCAGCAGCGCCAGGGGGGCCGCTTTTTTCCACAGGGGATTGTACCAGCCGTCCTGGAAGACGATTTTATAAAGAGCGGCCTTGTCTGTCACTGTGCCGAGATAGGCCAATTCCGTCGGAAAGGGCCGCAGCACCTTTCCGCCATAGACCTGGTCCTCTCCAATAAAAATCAGGTCTGCCTGGGTTTCCTGATGGGTTCTGGCAATGACCTCCAGGGCGTTGGGCTTTAAGGTGTCGTCCGCATCCAGAAAGACGGCCCAGTCGGCTTTGTCCCCATGGTCCAGGCAGTAGCGGATGGCGGCCCGGCGGGCACCAAATGGGCCGGTATTTTCCTGATGCAGGGCATGGACCCGCCCGTCGGAGGCCGCAAAGCGGTCACACATGGCTCCGGAGGCATCCGGGGAGCCGTCGTCCACCAGGACGATTTCAAAGTTTTGCTCCGTTTGGGCAAAAACGGAGTCCAGACAGCCCTTTAGATAGGCCTCCGCTTTGTAGACGGGAATCAGAATATAGAATTTCATGTCTCAGCCTCCCATTCGGTTTTGCAGCCAAAGGGTTTCACACAGCCACAGGTAGCGGTGGAACTGCCCCTTTGCCAAGGCCCTGCCCAGGGCGGCATAGGGCCCTTCCTGGAGGAATTGGGCAAAATAGACGCTTTGCAGCTCCCGCTGGGCCAGAAAGACCCCATAGGGCACCTGCCTGGGCAGCCCCCTGGTGCGGTGATAGGTCAGAAGCACCATGTGCAGAAAATGGGTGTAGTCCTGTGGGGTTTGCTCCAGACCGAAGCAGGCCCGCTCTTTTAGAAGACGGCGGGTGACATATAGGCTTTCCAGGGCCTTGGGCTGGCCCTGAGAGGCAGCGGAGACTCCATTGGGGTTTAAAAGATAGGCAAAAATGGGGGTGGACACGGCATAGACCCGCTGCGCCATGGGCAGCAGAATCTGGCAGATGACCGAGTCCTCATACCAGTACCCTTCCGGAAATTGCAGCCCGGCCCACAGCTCCCGGCGGAAGGCCTTGCCGCAGGTCATGCCGGGAATCTGCTCCCGGTCCGCAATGGGGCCGTCAGGAAAGGCTTTGCCGGGGGTGATATTCCCCGGGGCATCCCTGCACACATACCCGCCCAGGGCGATGTCCGCGCCGTGTTCCATGGCACAGGCAAGCAGGGCCTGCAGGCTGCCGGGAAGCAGGGTATCGTCGCTGTCGTGGAACAGCAGATATCGGCCCCGGCAAACCGCAATGCCCGCGTTCCGGGCCCCGGAATGCCCCTTGTTTTCCTGGCGCAGAACGGTGACGTTGGGAAGTCCTTCATAGGCGGCCAGAATTTCCGGTGTGCTGTCTGTAGAGCCGTCGTCAATGACCACGGCCTCAAAGGAATAGGCTGTTTGCTGGGAAAGAACGGAGTCCAGGCACGCCTTTAAATAGGGGGCGTTGTTATAGCAGGGGATGATGACGCTCAAATCCACCGGATTTTTTGGGGAAAGCCAGTCTTCCCCCCGAGGGCACAGGCAGCTTCCGCCGTTGTCCGGCCAAACCGTCTCCAGGGGCGGGAAGTCCCCCTTGGGGCTCAGGAGCTTTCCGGCGGAGCGCAGCCCCTCCCGCAGCAATTTTGTGGGATTCATAGCCGTTCCCCCTGCAAAAGCGCCTCGTAGAGGTCCAGGTATCCCTGGGCCATGGCGGGCAGGGTGAAGCGCTGGGCGCTTTGGATGCCCTGGGCCCCCAGGTGCTGACGCAGCGCCTCATCCTTGGCAAGACGCTCTATGGCATCGGCCAGGGCCTGGGGCGTGGGGGCAATCAGAAGACCGCTTTCCCCGTCCGTGACCATGTCCGGGATGCCCCCCACCCGGGAGGCAATGACAGGAAGCCCGGAGGCCATGGCCTCAATCACGGTCATGGGCATGCCCTCCCAGGAGGAGGGGAGAATGAACAGGTCCGCCTGGGAAAGCCTGGGATAGACATCCTCAACAATGCCCTCAAAAACAATCTGGTTTTGAAGACCCAGGGCCTTTGCCTGCTCCCGCACCGCCTCCAGCAGAGGACCGTCCCCACAGCAGTGGAGCCGGACACTGAGGCCCCGCTTTTTCAGAAGCGCCAGAGCCTGCAGAATGCAGCCGTGATTTTTCTGAGGGAAGAACCGGCCGATATGGAGAATTTCAATGGGATAGTGCAGGGTATATTCGCTCTTTTTCTGACAGCGGCTCAGGTCGATGCCGTTGGTGACTATGGGAATTTCGGCGCTTTCCAGACCGTATACCTGGGCGATGGACTGCTGAATTTCCCGGGTCAGGGCCACGGGGATGGCCTTTTGGGCTAAAAACAGGTGCTTTGCGATCTGCTTGTCCAGGAAGACCGTTTCCTTGGAGGCCTCATTGTGGACGGTATGGACAATGGGCACCTTGGGCGAGGCCAGGGCGGCATACTTGAGGGCATGCAGGTGGGTGTGGATGATTTGCGGCTGGGTTTCGGCAATGACCTTTTTCAGCCGCCCCACAAGTCCCAGGTCCAGCCCTAAGGACTTGTCCAGGTACTGGACGGGTATGTGGTCCGCCTCCAGGCGCTTGGTAAGGACGGTTCTGTCCCCGGAGAGGCTGACGGCGGTTACGCTATGGCCCATGGATTGAAGCTGGTGGCACAGTCCGGCACACATGGTCTCAGCTCCGCCCATGCCGAAGGTGGGGATTACCTGCAAAATATTCATAAGCTCCCTCCAAATCCGTAGGCATCCCGAAGCTGCTGCCGGTAGGCATTCAGGTCCAGCAGCTTCTCTGCCTTTTGATAGGTACGTTCCGATAAGCGCTGCCGCAGGGCAGGGTCACCGATAATCTGGGCACAGCGCTGGGCCAGGGCTTCGTCGCTTTCCTCCAGAAAGCCGGTCTGACCCGGCTCCACCAGGTCCTTTAGCCCATCCACCGGGGTGCTGACAATGGGCACCCCCAGGGCCATGGCCTCCAGGGCACACATAGGGGTGCCCTCCCACAGAGAGGTCATGAGCATCAGATCCGTATCCTTTAAAAGCCCGTAGGCGTTGGACTGATAGCCCAAAAGCTGAATGTGCTCCTTTGCGGGGGAGGCTTTCCAGGCGTTGCGCACGGCCTCCTCCAGCTCCCCGCTGCCGATGACTCTGGCATCCAGCTGGGGGACAAGCCGGGACAGAAGCTCCAGAACCTTTAGAAGCCGCAAAGGATTTTTTGGCTCCGACATGCGGCCCAGGAAGACTACGTTGCTGTGCCCCCGCAGCTCCGCTTTCTCCGCCCGCTGCCGCAGGGCTGTGGGGTCGATGACGTTGCGCAGCACGGAGCTTTTGACTGCCACGGCTTTTTGAAAATAGAAGCTGTCCATGGCGGAGGGGGAGACCCAGAAAATGTGCTTCGCCTTTTTGGCCGCGGGGTAGAACAAAAGGGTCTTGGGATTCAGCTTTCTGGAATTGAAATTGTTGTTGTGAATATGGCACACCAGGGGCGTTTTTCCGCAGGCGGCGGCGCAGACCACAGAGGAAAGCATATCGTGGGCCTGCACCAGGTCCGGCTTTTCCCGGCGAATGAGCCTGCGTACCTGGGCAACATCAAACCGCTCCATGGGGAGAAAGGGGACATTCCGCTCCTCCAGGGCCTGTCGGATGGGACCATCCGGGCAGCAATAGTACATGTCCACCTCTCCGCGGAACAGATGGATAATCTGGCAGACCACATTTTCCGCCCCGCTGAAGGTATTCCGGGGGAGAAAATGCAGGATTTTTCTCTTGGGTTCCATCAAAAATCCTCCCAAAAGTGATATTTCCCTTATTGTACCATAAGAACGCGGGAAAAGAAAGCAGAAAAAGCCCCCGGAAGCTGCGAAAGCTGCCGAGGGCTGTAGAGAAATTTACGCGTTGGCCTCCCGAATCCGACGATTCAGGCAGAAGTGATAGGCGGGCACCAGGAATAGGTCCGCCAATACCCAGGCGGCGGGGCTGGCATAGCACACGGCGGTAAAGCCAAGCAGGGGGACAAGGCCGACGGCCACGGCACCCCGGGCAATCATTTCAAAGACACCGGCAATCACGGCCAGATTGGAGTAGCCCAGACCCTGGATGGTGAAGCGGTAGAGGTTGACACCCAGAAGGGGAATATAGAAGGCGGCATTGGTCACCAGCATCTGCCGGGCCAGGGGCAGGATTTCGGAGGCGGCATCGCCGGAATCCAGGAACAGGCTTGCCATCTGGGCACCGCCAAAATACATGGAGGCCATGGCGATGACGAAATAGATGAGCCCCAGAATGCCGCAGTCCCGGACCCCCTCTTTGACCCGGTCCAGCTTCCCGGCACCCAGGTTCTGACCGGCGTAGGTGGCAGCCATGGTGCCCATGGCATCATAAGGAGTGGCAAAGAGGACGGTTACTTTGCTGGATGCGGCCACGGCGGCCATGGCCACGGGGCCCAGGCCGTTGACCGCGGTCTGCAAAAGGATGCTGCCAATGGCCGTAATGGAATACTGCATGCCCATGGGCAGGCCCATCACCAGCAGGCGGCAGGCGCAGAAGGGCCGCAGCCGGAGATTTTCCCTTTTCAAATGGAGGATGGGGAATTTCTTGGACATGTATACAAGGCACAAAAGCCCGGAAATCAGCTGGCTGATGAGCGTTGCCCAGCCCGCACC
>OIYG01000663.1_pt1 | contig 31698 bp, 35 predicted proteins | sample 1587861 | NCBI WGS metagenome assembly OIYG01 (sample SAMN03283272) | human gut metagenome | biome: human-associated habitat; material: feces | host: Homo sapiens | place: Peru | collected 2012 | reverse complement strand
TAAACCCAACCGCAATAATCATCTGCAAATTATAATGTTTAGTATCTCTTGTAACCTGACGTGTTCCTTCAGTTTGAACTATCCGAAAATTTCGGATAGTTGCGCCTTTTTCAAGTTCAGAGTCTAAATAAATTTTCTTAATATGATCATTAATCGTACGAACATCAACATCATACAATGTTGCCATCATCTTTTGTGTTAACCAGATGTTTTCGTCTTCATAACGCATTTCAATACTATCAGATTGATCACCTATACTAGCTACATATGTTAAGTATTCTGCAGTACTTGAATGAATTGTTATTTCTTCTTTTTTTGTTTTCAATTGTTTCACCACCTCACTTTTAAGTAATATTGTTAATCTATTTCTTTAAAGTCATTATTCTACGTTCTTCTCCGTTACGTTCTTTTACATATTCATTTTCGATCAAAGCATCAGCAATACATTCTTTGTATTTATTGTCAATGATAGGCCATCTCCCATCCCAAACTGATGAAATATCTTTAATTTCTTTTACCTTTTCAATATAATTTCTTAATTTATCAATAGACGCTCCATGTTCGATTTTAGTAATTAGTAAATCTATGATTTTTTCTACAGGGATGTTATGAGATAAAATAAAAGTCATTACATCATCATTTAAACAGAAATCATCTAACTCATCATATCTATTATGATTAAATAAATAATCTATAAAATAGCTTTTATATTTAAATTTCTCAAAGTTATAACAAATATATATAATATTCTCCTTTGATATATTGTCATCAATGATGTATTTTATTAAATCCGAATTATCTATATCAATTTTTTCTAACAAAATGTCTCCTTTTAATGATTTTAATAATTTTATCGAATCATCATAAGAGATAGAGGTGTCTAATAGCTCATATATAAAATCATCATTTAATTCGTAGTTTAATAATTCATCAATAATTATAGTTCTTTCTTTTTCTGTAAGTACTAAAGATTTCCCCACTATCAATTAATTCCTTATCAATGTATGTTTAACATATACAGATAAGGAGCACTGATATGCGTGGTAAGTATCAAAAATACGATATAGCTACTAAAGTTTCTTTAGTAGAAGAATATTTAGAATTATCTAAAACATCTAAGATAACTAAGACTGATTTTGCCCATGAAAAAGGAATATCAGATTCTACATTTAATGATTGGGTAATTAAGTATCAAAAAGATAAGAATAGATTTATTACTGGTTCTAATAGCAATGATGATGTATCTATTGTTTCTTATACTAAACCATCATTTATAGAGTTAACTAAAGATAATGTATCATCTCAAATCATCAACATTGATGATAATATATGCACTAGTAGTATTAAGTTATCTTATAAGGATGTAACTCTAGAATTTAATAATGATCAATTAGAAATGGTATTGGGTATTATAAGAAGATGGTAGAGTTTCCTGATAAGAATATTTACCTCTATAGTGAAGGTATAGACTTTAGAAAAGGTATCAAATCCTTATCTAATCTTATAAGTGTTAGTTATCCAAATTCTAATTTAACTGATTCATTATTTATTTTCTTTTCTAAAGATAAGAAACAAGTAAAGATACTTGAAATAGAGGAAGATGATATCTGGTTATATCAAAATAAATTAAACAACGCTAAGTTTGTTTTCCCTAAGTGTGATAAGACAATAAAAATAGATTCTAGACAATTAAAACTGATATTAAAAACTATTGAATTAATTGGCCATAAGTCGATGAAATAATCATCTAACTATGGCTTTTTCTTTGAAAATAGTGTATAATAACGCTATATGAAAAAGTATCCTGATTGGGTTGAAAAATACCACACACCTGGCACAACGCTTAAACAAATTGGTGATAATTATTATCTTTATTCTTCTACAAGTAAATACGATAAGAATAAGAGTTATCCTGTGAGTGTTCAAAGATATATTGGTAAGATTACTAAAGATGATGGTTTAATTAAGGCCACCACAGTTTCTTTTATGCCTAGTAAAGATAAATTATGTTTACTTAAGGATTATTTAGATATCTCTATGTTTACACCAAAACAACAAGAAGTCATAGCTTTACTTCCTTTACTAGTTATTAATGGTGTTTATTATACTGGGGATATACCTAGTAAAATAGAAAAAATCCTTATAAAACATTATGATTATAAAGAAGGTGCAATCTATGGACAATTATAATAATCTTTCTAAAGAAGAGTTAATAGCTTTAATTACTAAACAAAATAAACTTATTGATGATACCAATAAAGAACTAGCAAATACTAATAAAGAATTAGCAGATGCCAACAAAGAATTGGCAGATACAAATAAAGAATTAGTCAATAAGAATAAGGAACTAGCTAGTAAGGATAAAGAATTAGCTCGTAGTAAAAAACATTTAGCCAGCCAAGAAAAGCTTTTATCTATTAAACATGCAGAGCTTGAAAAGCTTCAGGTTGAAAATAGAAACTTAAATCTTAGAATAGAAGAGCTAATAGCCAAGTATGAAGATAAGCTATTATCATCTAAGAAATTTCAAGTTGAACAGTTTATTCCTAAAAGTGAAAAGTTAACTGAACAAGATTTAATTATTAATGAACTTGAGGCAATAAAGGAAAAGAAGGAAAGAAAAGCTCCTACTGAAAACTTTATTAATGATTTAAAGAAATTGTGTGATAAAGAAGAAGTAATTGATTATGACTTTAAAGACATGGATATAAGTAATATAAAACCATTTGGTCAAGATGAGTCGTATAAGATTGAATATAAACCAGCTAAGTTTGAAGTAGTAAAGATAGTAAGAAAGAAATACAAGGATAAAGATAAGATATATCAAGAATTAAGTGATGATCCTTTTCCACACTCATCTTTAACACCTTCCTTAGCAGCTAATTTAATAGAAATGAAATTCAATTTAGGTGTTCCGTTTCATAGATATAGTAATTATTTAATATCTCACGGTTTAAATATAAGCGATGTGAATATTTATAATTACGCAAAGCGTACTATGGATTTATTAGAACCTTTATATAGCGAGTTACTAAATAATCTATTACACAATGAATTTAATGTGATACACGCTGATGAAACACCCCTTAAAGTTATTGGTTTTAATAAAGATAAGTGCTATATGTTTGTATACACAACTTCATTTTGGGAAAAACCTATTTATATTTATGACTTCAATGATTCAAGAAGCACAAAGAATCTAAAAGAATTGTTAAGCGACTATAAAGGTTACTTAGTATGTGATGGCTATACTGGTTATGACTGTTTAACAAAACAAGGCATCACTATTCAAAGATGTATGGTACACGCTAGAAGATATTTTAATGATGTACTTAAAGTCTTAGACGAAAAAGATAAAGTCAAATCGCCAGCTTATAAAGTCCTTAACCTAATGTCTAAACTATTTAAGTATGAAGATGGTTTTAAAAAAAATTCATTAACAGCTAGTCAAATAGTTAAACAAAGAAAAAGTAGTGCTTATCAATCTATTATTAAAGAATTAGATACTTATATTGATTCAATTAGTATAGAAAACAATGAATTATTATCTAAGGCTGTTAAGTACTACAACAACAATAAGAAAGAGCTATATACTTATCTTGATTATGGCTATCTTGATATATCTAATAACCTAGCTGAAAGAGTTGTGAAACCATTTGTGATTGCGAGAAAGTCGTTCTTATTTTGTAAAACAGCAGATGGCGCCACTACTACTGGCAAACTATTCTCAATAGTGCAAACAGCTAGAGCTAACGGTCTTAAGAGTGAAGAATATCTTACTTATGTAATAAGCAACATAAACAAGAAAGATATCAATGATCTTTTGCCTTGGTCAAATAAGCTACCTAAAGAATTATTAATCAATAGATAACTATTACCCCAAATATTCGGATTCCCAATCCGAATATTTGGGATATTTTCCTATTCAATAAAAAGCCCATTTTATGCGGGTGGGGAAATCTTTAGTACTTACAACTCAAAACTGTTTTTCTGTGAATACACTTAATGGTCGTGTTAAACTGCCATATTTCGCTGAAGGTATGTCTAAATATTTTGATCACACAATCTATAGGTTTGGTACAGCTAAGATCACAAACAAACATGGTAAATATTATCTTCACATACCAGTAACTTATAATGTCGAAGAAAGTAATATTTCTGATGTTTGTAATGTTGTAGGCATTGACAGAGGAATTAACTTCGTTGTTGCAACCTATGACAGTCATCACAAGTCTGGATTTGTTAGTGGAAAAGTTATCAAGCAGAAACGCGCTAACTTTTCCAAGCTTCGTAAAGAGTTACAGATGCGCCAGACTCCATCTTCAAGACGAAGATTAAAAGCTATTGGTCAACGAGAAAACCGTTGGATGCAAGATGTAAACCATTGTGTATCAAAGGCACTCGTTGAGAATAACCCAAAGCATACTCTCTTTGTATTGGAAGATTTGTCGGGCATTCGTAATGCTACAGAACGAGTTCGTACCAAAGACCGTTATGTTTCCGTATCGTGGTCTTTCTATGATTTAGAACAAAAACTTATTTACAAAGCTAAACAGAACCAGTCTACTGTAATTAAGGTAAATCCTCGTTATACAAGTCAATGTTGTCCTGTTTGTGGACATATTGAAAAGTCTAACCGTAACAAGAAAATACATTTGTTTACTTGTAAAAACTGCGGTTACAAATCTAACGATGACCGTATTGGAGCTATGAATCTGTATCGTATGGGAATAAACTATCTTGAAGATAGTCAAGTACCTAATACAGTTACAACAGAGTAAACTCTGTTGTAAAGGGTGCTGTCAACCACCCTATGATGTAACGCCACTTTAGATAATAATATCTATTGGGGTTAAAGGTCGGAGGCGTAAGCTGTTAGTACGACTGGGCAGTTACAAGCCCATTACCTTTAGGTGATGGGTAGTTGACTTGATGAATATGAGGGTTTTATTAGTGAATTGGCTAATGAGCCACTATATTCAGATCCCCATTTTACTTATGATAAGAATAATCTATATCGTTCTTTAAAGTCGAAAGATAAGCATGCTTTTGTTGTTTTGGAAAATGGAATTGTCAAAGGGCTTTTTGTCTTTATTATTCTTCCAAATGATAGATATGTTGAGATGCTTATAGGGTTTACGAAGGTTGAAGAAGTATTTACTGAAATGCTTGAGTATATGGAAAATAATTATTGTGGATATCAGATGAATTTTGTGTTTAATCCACTTAATATCGCAATCTTTGAACCATTAAAGTTGGAGGGTGCAATATTTGAACCTGAGCAAATGAAAATGATTCAAGATGGATCTGTACCTAATGTATCAGCTAATAATATTGAACAACTATCAGACAAGTGGATGAAACAATATTGTGATATTCATGATACTGATACATATTGGACCGCAAAACGTATTGTTTCAGTTTTAGATAAATTCAGAGTTTTTCTTGTGGTAAAAGATGGACAGGTTCTTGGTTATTTGGATGTCCAAAACTGTTACGACACCAATGAAATCTTCGCTTTGTATATAAAGCCTGAAGTAGCGTCTCAAGGCTATGAACTATCAATGTTGGCAAAGGCGATAGAATTAAACAAGCCAATACAAATGATGGTGGTTGTTGATGTGAATAACAAGGAAGAAGTAGATTTATATACTGCCGCTGGTTTTGTTAAGTTAGAAGGTCAAAATAGTATTACTGCTTATGTTAATGGATAAGAAGGCTTATGGAAGTAGATATTCGAAAAGTTAAACAAGGTGATGCTGATAGGCTTGCTTATATTCAAACTGAAAGTTGGAAGGCAACTTTTAAAGGAATCATAGATGCTGAGATGTTAGATAAATGTACTAATATCGTTAAAGCAACCAATATGTATCAAAAACTGTTGGATGAGAATAAGGGCAATGGTTATCTTCTAACCGTTGATGATAAGCCTTATTGTATAGCATATTGGGATAGTGCTAGAGATCTAGAATTAACTGGAAAGGCTGAACTTATTTGTATTCATAATTTGCCTAATAATTGGCATAAGGGCTTTGGAAGCAAGATGATGGATGTGGTTTTAGAAGATATCAAAAAGTCAGGATATTCTGAAGTAGTGCTATGGGTATTTAGAGACAATCTTCGAGCTAGAGCCTTTTATGAAAAGAATGGATTTGTGTTAAGTGGTGTTACAAAACCAGCTTTTGATACTGAAGAAGTTCTTTATTCTAAATTCTTATAAAAATGCTTGTCAAAGAATCTTTGCGTTACTATATATGCAATGTAATGTTATGATTGCTTTACCGAATGTTAATCCACAATATATGATTTGGATGCAAGGAGGAAATTATTATGAATATAGGAAATCAGATATCTAATATTCGTAAAGAAAATCAATTAACTCAAGAGGAATTTGGTAAATTGTTTTATGTGACTCGACAGACTGTTTCTAATTGGGAAAACGGAAAAAGTTATCCAGATTTACAAACATTGATTGATATAAGTAATCAATTTGGTATTTCTCTTGATGTGTTGTTAAAGGAGGATTCAAAGATGGTAAAGACAATCGATAAAGAAAGAGTTTTGGGAAAAATTAAGAAAGAAAAACCAATCATTGATTTTTTTATAGGTGCAGGAACTGGGATTATTATATCTTGTTTCTTTTCACCGGATTCAACTATAAGAACTGCAAGCATTGTTGTTGGAATTGTGATGGTATGTATTGGTCGTTATAAAAAATCAAAGAGTGACAAAATGGTATTTCAATATATTGAAGACCATGATTAAATTTCTTCAATAGTATAAATCTAATAATTTTAACTCCTACAATCCTTATTCTATTTCTAATGGAATTTGATGAGGATTGTTTTATTTTTGTTACAATTGACTTTCTTGCTTGGTTTGTATGGTAATATAAGCAAGATAGTCAATAAAGAAAGTGACTATATGTAGAAATCACAAAAATAATGGTGAGATTAGTTGTGTGGTTTTAGGTGGTGATTGTTTATGTCGGGAAAAGAACTTTGGGAATTGTTTGTAAAGAATAATGGTATTACTGAAACTGATTATGAGGAGTTTGCGTTTGGAGATGATCCTGATTTATTGGCTCATCTTGTTAAAATTGGTGAGAAAACAGCTACTGCCTCAGCTTATCCTTTATATGAATTAGAAGATGAGCCCTTGCCTAAAGTAGGATCTTATAGTGTTCTCTTAGATTCTAAGGATAATGCGGTTTGTATCATAAAAACTACTAAAGTGAGTGTTGTTTCTTTTAATGAAGTATCTAAGGAACATGCATATAAAGAGGGAGAAGGGGATAAAACTCTAGATTATTGGAAGAGAGTTCATGAAGATTTCTTCAGTAAATGTTTAAATGAAGTTGGATTAAAGTTTACCCTTGATATGAAGGTTGTGTGTGAAGAATTTGTAGTAGTGGAGTGCGTAGATGATAATAAAGAATGAAATGCCAGTATTAGAATATGATGATTATTCTATAGAAGTATTAAGGCCAAATCATGGTTGTGAAGAGTTAATATTGCCTGAGAAGTGTGTGTTTGCGTTTCTTAGAGAATGTGTTGATGAATATGCACTTAATAATAACGCAAAGATTGTAGAACAATTTGAGAATTGTAGTAGAACTACTAATATCTATGTGGTTAATTATAAGGGAGAAGAAGTATGTCTTGTTCGTCCTAATATTGGTGCAGCTGCTGCTACTCAATTATTAGATATGTTGATTGCGTGTGGTTGTAAGAAGATTGTTGCAACTGGTTCTTGTGGTGTTTTAACCGATATAAAGGAAAATGCTTTTATAATTCCTACTAGGGCATTAAGGGATGAAGGTACTTCATATAAATATTTACCAGCTTCTCGTTATATTGATTTAAATGATGAAATGGTTGATGGGATTATAAATGGTTTTAAAAGATTGGATATTCCTTATATTGAGTGCACAACATGGACAACAGATGGTTTCTTTAGAGAAACTCAAGATATAGTTAATTATAGATTGAGTGAAGGTTGTTCTGTTGTAGAAATGGAGTGTGCTAGTCTTGCTGCATGTGCTAAGAAAAGGGGTGCTATGTTTGGTCAATTCTTCTTTACAGCTGATTCGCTTGCAAATGTAAGGGAACATGATGAAAGAAATTGGGGATTAGAATCTCATGCCTTGGCACTAGAGATTGCATTAGAGCTTGTAAAAAGTCTTATGTAAAAGACTTTTGATAGAGGAAATATTGTCTTTTGATTAGTATAAGTGTGTAGGGAGATAAAGATGGAACTTGGTAAACAAATTAGAATGTATCGTTTAGAAAACAAATTATCTCAAGAAGAACTAGCTGATCGAATCTATGTTTCAAGACAAACAATATCTAATTGGGAAAATGATAAGAATTATCCAGATATAAATAGTTTGGTTTTGTTGAGCGAAGTCTTTAAGGTATCTCTAGATAAGTTAATCAAAGGAGATGTTGATGTTATGAAAGATGTAATTCAAAAAGAAGAAGTTGACAAGATGAATCATTATGGAAAAATTTATACCATAATGCTTATTGTAACGGTTGTTTCTGTTGTTCCACTATTTATGCGGCTTGGTTTTTGGGCGTTTATTCCATGGGGAATCATTTGGATGATTTCTATGTATTTTGCGTCTAAGATTGAAAAAATTAAGAAAGATAATGATGTTCAAACCTATAAGGAAATTGTGGCTTTCTCTGAAGGAAAACTATTGGATGATATTTATAAACAACAAGAAATAGGTAAGCGTCCATATCAGAAGATGTTGTTAGTTATTGGTAGTGCACTTGTAACTCTTTGTGTTTGTATATTAATTGGTTTACTGATACATATGTTTTTTAATTAGTCAGTTATTCGAAAAATTTGAATAAGTGAATATAAAAAATCCCTCGGAAATCGAGGGATTGTTTGTACATTAGTTACAGCTTACGCCACCATCAATAATGATTTCAGCACCAGTCATGAATTTGGCATCATCACTAGCGATATATAGAACAGCTGTAGAGATGTCTTCTACTTTGCCTGCAGGGATAGAAGTATCTAGGCCTGCCATGATTCTGCCTACACCAAATTGGCTGATGTTAGTTTGACTGTTCATAACTTCAGTTTCAACACCGCCTGGACATACAACGTTACAACGAATCTTTCCAGCATACATGTATGCGGTATTTTTAGTAGCACCAACAATAGCATGTTTAGATGCAGTATAAGCAACACCAGCTCTAGCACCACATACACCACCGATAGATGCGATGTTTACAATGTTGCCCTTTGTTTCTTGTTCTAACATTACTTGTACAGCTTTTCTCATGGCATAGATTGGACCATTTAAGTTAACTGCCATTACTTTGTTGTATAGTTCATCAGTTAATTCACCGATTGGAGTAAATTCATCCATGATACCAGCGTTATTTACAAGAACATCTAATTTACCACATTCTTTAACTGCATAATCGATCATACCGTTGTTTACTTCTTCTAAAGAAATATCACCTTGGTATGGAAGAATCTTTCCTGCAAAGCCTTCAGCTTCTTTAGCGATTTCTTCTAGTCTTTCTAGTCTTCTAGCTACTGCAATTACAGTTGCACCTTCTTTGGCAAAGTCTAGGGCAATCTTACGTCCCATACCAGAGCTAGCTCCAGTAACAACAACACACTTTCCTTCAAATCTCATTGTCTTTAATCTCCTTGTTAATTTATAAACATATTATATACCGATGGAAAATCAGATTAAATCAAGTTCACCTAGAATTTATAAAAAATATTTTAAATTTATCCTTGAAATATGCATGATGAATGACTATAATTCTTTAGAAGACTTTAATATAGTACGAGATACTATGAAGGCCAGGAATTGTTGTATATGTTTTTTCATAAGGTCCACCCCATAGTATCAACTTATGGGGTTTTTGTTTATATAGGAGGATTTTATGGAAAATTCAAAAATGTCATTAGCTAAGAAGATGGCTATCGCCCTTATTCTTGGCATTGTAGTTGGTATTGGAGCTATTTTATTAAGAGTTAAGTTAGTTGAAGGTGGTAATCCAGAGACTTGGAATACTATCAATAATTTGTTGTTCGCAGATATTACTGCTGAGGGCAATGAAAAAGCTATTGGTTTATTTTATATAATTGGTCAATTGTTCGTTAAGGCAATGCAAGTTATTATCATTCCTATGGTGTTCACATCAATTGTTATCGCAATGATTAGAATATCAGATGCTAAGAAGCTTGGCAGAATTGCTTCAAAGACAATTGGCTATTTTTTACTTACAACTGTTATCGCAATCCTAGTTGCAGCAGTATGTGGTATGTTAAGTTACAATGCAGGTTTCTTTAAGTCAGTTGAAACAGGTCTTGAGGCTGCAACTGGTAAGAGCGCTAGTAATCCATTGTTGATTCTAATTAATGCGGTACCAAATAACTTTGTATCAGCATTAAGTAATAATGGTGGTGTACTTGCGATTGTTGTGTGTGCTGTTGCGGTTGGTTTAGGTATTAATTATAATCCTGAAAAGTTTAGTACTGTTTCAAAATTATGTTCAGAAATCTCAGAACTAGTTACAGTTATCTTGTCATTTATCGTAAACAAGTTTGCACCAGTTGCGATCTTCTGTTTATTAACTAGAACTTGTGCTGCTTATGGTGTTTCTTACTTAAAGCCAGCATTAAGTTATATCGTTTTAACTACAGTATTATTATTGTTGTTCTTGTTTGTGTTCTATCCTCTATTTGTATCAGTTACTACAAAGTGTAATCCTGTTACTTTCGCTAAGAAGATTGCAAAGGTTGCCTTATTTGGTTTCTCAACTTCTTCAAGTGCTGCAACATTGCCAATGAATATGGAAACTGCTAAAGTAGAATTAGGTGTAAGTGATGAAATCGCATCATTTGTATTGCCTTTAGGTATGACTATTAATATGGATGGTACTGCTTTGATGCAAGTAGTTGCGACAATCTTTATCGCAGGTGTTGCTGGCTATAGCGTAAACTTCACACAAATTGTATTAATTGGTTTATTAGCAGTTATCGCATCAGTAGGTACTCCTGCCGCTCCTGGTGCAGGTGCTGTAATCTTATTTACAATTCTTTCGGGTGTGGGTTTCACAAATGAAATCGCCTTGTCTGTATATGCTTTAATCTTAGCTATCAATAGACCAATTGAGATGCTAGTTACTGCGTTGAATGTTACAGGTGATACTGCTTGTGCTATGGCTGTTGCCAAGAGTGAAGATGGCCTTGATGAGAACGCATTTAATGCAGAAAGCGGAGAGTATGGAGAAGAAATTACTAAAAGTTCTATCTAATGAAGGTAGTGGCTGTTACTTCACTATGAAGTTGGCTGCTGATGAGGGTCTTGATATTAAACCAGGTCAATTCTTGAATCTTCAGATTAAGGGAAAGAGTTTAAGAAGACCTATTTCTATCAGTGATTACAAGGATGGTGTTATTACTTTAGCTATTAAGATTAATGGTGAGGGTACAAAGATTTTATCTGAAATGAGTGTCGGCGAAGAGCTTGACACTTTATTGCCACTTGGAAATGGTATTGATTTGGATTTATTTGAAGATGAGATTCTATTAGTTGGTGGTGGCATTGGTGTAGCACCATTACTATATATCGCAAGAGAGGCTAAAAACAAGGGCTTAAAGGTTACTACTGTACTTGGTTTTGGTAATAGAGAGAATACAATTCTTTTAGAAGAGATTAAGGCTTATAGTGATAATTTCTATGTTAGTTATGACAGTGATGGCTTAAATGTTGTTGATGTCTTAAAAAGAGAAGGCTTAGAAACAATTAAATATTTTGCGTGTGGTCCGCTTGTTATGTTAAAAGGTGTGGCGTCTTATTGTAAGGAAGGCTACTGTTCTTTGGAAGCTAGAATGGGCTGTGGCTTTGGTGCTTGTATGGGCTGTTCAGCTACGTTCAAAAGCGGTCGTAAAAGAGTTTGTAAAGAAGGTCCAGTGTTTGAAGCGGAGGATATTATATGGGAAAACTTGATGTAGAATTATCTAATTTAAAATTAAAGAATCCTTTGATTCCTGCTTCTGGCACTTTCGGCTACGGTTTTGAGTTTGCAGAGTTCTATGATATCAATGAGCTTGGTTCATTCTCTATTAAGGGAACTACCTTGGAGCCTCGTGATGGTAATAGACTACCAAGAATTGCTGAATATGAAGGTGGCATGTTGAATAGCGTAGGTTTAGAGAATCCTGGTGTTGATAAAGTAGTTAATGAGTATTTTCCTAAGTTAAAGGAAATTTATCATGGTAAGGTTTTTGCGAATGTATCTGGTTTTTCTCTTGAACAATATAGAGAGTGTGCAAGAAAACTAGATAAGGAAGATCTTGTAGGTATCATTGAGCTTAATATCTCTTGTCCTAATGTGCATGGTGGTGGTATGTCTTTTGGGACTGATATCGAAAGTGCAGTTAGTGTTTTAAAAGAGGTAAAGAGTGTTTGTACAAAGCCAGTGTATGTAAAGTGTACTCCTCAATGTAAGGATATCGTTAAGATGGCTAAGGCTTTAGAAGAGAATGGTGCCGATGGCTTAGTATTGTTAAATACTTTCTTAGGTATGCGTTTTGATATTAGAACTGGTAAGCCAATTTTAGATAATCTAACAGGTGGTGTTTCTGGCAAGGGTATTTATCCAATTGTTCTAGAGACAATTTATAAGGTATATAAAGAAGTTAATATTCCAATCGTTGGTTGTGGTGGTGTGTCTTGTGCTAAGGATGTAGTTGAGATGATGTCTGCTGGTGCTAGTGCGGTTGAGATTGGTACTGAGAATCTAATTAATCCTTATGCTTGTAAGGAAATAATTGATGATTTAGGTCTTTTATTAGATGAACTAAAAATAGATAATATAAGTAGTATTATTGGAAGGAGTCATAATGTCTAGAGAAGTTATAGTTGCGTGCGATTTTAAGGATAAGGAAACTTTACTTTCTTTCCTTGATAAGTTTGATGGTGATAAGAAACCTTTCTTAAAGATTGGTATGGAAATTTTCTATGGTCAAGGACCAGAACTTGTAAGAGAGATTAAGAAAAGAGGTCATAAGGTTTTCCTTGATCTAAAGTTACACGATATTCCAAATACTGTTTATAAGGCTATGTTGAATCTTGCTGATCTTGATGTAGATATGGTTAATGTTCATGCAGGCGGCGGTATTGAGATGATGAAGGCTGCAAAAAGAGCTTTAACTGAAAAGGGTAAGGATACAAAGTTACTTGCAGTTACTATTTTAACTAGTTTAAATAGTGAGAGTATCGCTAATGAATTGTTAATTTCTAAGGATTTAAATGAGACAGTAGTTCATTATGCTAAGAATGCTAAACAAGCAGGATGTGATGGTGTAGTTTGTTCACCTTTAGAGAGTGGTGTTGTTAAGGAAAACTGTGGTAGTGATTTCTTAACTGTTACTCCTGGTGTTCGTTTTGCGGATGATGATAAGGGTGATCAAAAAAGAGTTACTACTCCTGCTTTAGCTAAGGAATTAGGTTCTTCTTATATTGTAGTAGGAAGAAGTATTACAGCTGCTAGCGATCCAAAGGCTGCTTATTTAAGAGCTTGTGAAGAATTTGAAGGGGAATAAAATGGAGAGAAAAATTGCTGAAGATTTATTAAAGATTAAGGCTGTGTTCTTAAGACCAGAGGAACCATTTACTTGGGCTAGTGGTATTAAGTCACCTATTTATTGTGATAACCGTTTAACATTATCTGATGTTGAAGTTAGAAATGATGTTGAAAATGCTATCGCAGAACTTATTAAGAAGTATTATCCAGAGACTGAGATGGTAATTGGCACATCTACTGCCGGTATTGCGCATGCTGCTATTGTTGCTACTATCTTAAACCTACCTATGGGTTATGTTAGAGGTTCTAACAAGGATCATGGTAGAAATAATAAGATTGAGGGTAAGGTTGAACCTGGTACTAAGTGTGTTGTAGTTGAAGATTTAATTTCTACTGCTAAGTCTGCAATTGAAGTTTGTGAGACTTTAAGAGAAGTTGGTGCTGAAGTATTAGGTATCGCATCTATTTTCACTTATGGTATGACTAAGTCTTCTGATAAGTTGGCTGAACATAATATCATCAATCATTCAGCAAGTAATTATGATACTTTGATTGATGTAGCTATTGAATGTGGTTATATCGAGGCTCTTCAAAAGGATGCTTTGTTAGCTTTCAGAAATAATCCTGATGATGAATCTTGGATTAATAAGTAATTTAGGTAATCTTAATAATTTATACTAATACGAAGAGATTTGATGTTTTATGTCAAATCTTTTTTTTCATGTGTTAATATATTACTAGTCCATAAAGAGAGGCGGAGAGACAAGCTCTATGAAACCTCAGCAACCACTAGATATAGATGGTGCTAATGCTTGTATGATGGGTTGAATGTGTTTTTATGCCCATCGGTCGATGGGTTTTTCTTCTCTTTTTGGCTAATAGGAGGAAAAATATATGTTTGAAAAAGTTAATCCATGTCATCCTGATAAGGTGGCAGATAGAATCGCAGGTGCTATTGTTGATCTAGCTTATACTAAGCAAGATAATCCAAAGATTGCGGTTGAAGTGTTGATTGGTCATGGTGATTGTCATATTATCATGGAAACTTCTTGTGCTTTTGAAAAGAAGGAAATTGAGAGTATTGTGGCAAGAATTGCTGGTAATGTAAGGTGTGATGTTGTTTGTGTTGCTCAAGATGAACATCTAGCTGGTAATCAAAAGGATAAGGTAAGATGCGGTGATAATGGTATCTTTAAGGGCATGCCTGTTACTGCTGAACAAGCTAAGTTGTCTAAGATTGCTAGAGATATTTATTCAAAATATCCAAGTGATGGTAAGTATGTATTGAGTGGTGATCGTTTGATTATTTGCCAAAGTAGAGCTAATAGTGAAGATATTCTTCAATTATATCCAAATAGTGAAGTAAATCCTTTGGGTGATTGGGATGGTGGCTACAATGTTGATAGTGGGGCTACTAATAGAAAATTAGGCAGTGACATGGGTGATGGTGTTACTGGTGGTGGTTTACATGGCAAGGATTTGTCTAAGGCTGATGTGAGTGTTAATATCTATGCACATTTAAAGGCTCAGGAACTAAATAAGCCAGTTACTTTGTGTTGTGCTATTGGTGATGAGTACATTGATGGTAGACCTTATAGTGAGATTGTAGAGATTGCTAAGAGTTATATAAATTCAGTTGGTGGCTTTGAAGAGTTTGCTAAGTGGGGTTTAATTTAAATATCTTGTATAATATAAGTGGAGGTTGAAGATGAAAAAGATTTTAACTACACTTATGGCAACTTTAGCACTATTTACTTTAGTTGCATGTTCAAAGGGAAATGATGAAAAGTTTCCAACTGATTTAAATAAGCTTATGGATGCAGTTTACAAAGGACTAGATGATGAAGTTCCATCAACTAGAAGAGAAAAGGTTACTGCTGATAATGTAGAATATTATTTAGGTCTAAGTGAATGTAACTTTGAAGAGGCTTTAGCTAGTGAACCTGATATGAGTTCAATTGCTCATTCTGTGGTTCTTGTAAAGGCAAAAAGTGCAAGTGATATTGATGCGCTTAAGAAAGAGATTTCTGAAAAACTAAATCCTAATAAATGGGTTTGTGTTGGAGTTGCAGAAATCAAGATGGCATCACATGATAACATCTTACTTGTCGTAATGGATGATGAAGTTGGCGATAAGATGATTGAGAAATTTAATAATTTAAGTAAGTAGGTATTTTAAAAGGAAGCGAACTATAAAAGTTATAAGAACTTAAAAAGTTCGCTTTTTTATATGAAAAAAGTTACAAAAGTGAAAAAATTAATAAGTGTCAGTTGCAAGCACGTTTTTATTTAATTATATTTAAAGAGTAAGTGAGACTGACAGATATGGGATTAAGAGAAATTAGTTTAGCGAATAAACAAAGAGTAGTTATTACAGCACTTGATTATTTTATTGAAAAGGGGATTGAAAAATCTCGAGTTAGAGATATCGCTGAGGATAGCGGTCTAACTGAGAGGTCTGTTTTTCGATACTATAAAAACAAGGCGGAACTTGTTCTTGATGCGCTTATGTATCTTTGGAATTCTAGGATTGGGGAAATAAGCAATTATTTTGATAGCTTGGAAGTTGAAGGCTTATCGGGTAAGGAAAGATGTTTGAAGATACTAATAGCGTATGTAGATTTATTTATTTCTTCACGAAATGAACTAATTTTTGTTCAAGAAGCAGAGGTTTATTTGTATCGTATGAATTTACAAGACAAGATAAAGTTCGATCCATTAATCTCAAATGCTGATAATGAAGGTCCTTTGAAAAAGGCTATTAAGAAGGGCATTGAGGATAAGACATTAAATGGTTCTGTGGATTTTGATTATTTCTATAGTAATTGTTTTGATGCTTTGTTGGGTCTTTTACAAAAGATGGCAACAGAAATTTACAGTATTGGTGAAGCTGATCAAAGAAAGCGTGCTGTTAGTCTTTGCGAAATGTTAGTTGAATATATCTCTAACTAAGTTTAAAAGGGGGAAGGTGACTTATGGGAAGTGAGAAACAAAAAAGAGTTGATATCTGTATTAGATGGATTATGTTTACCGCTAGTATTTGTGGTATGGGTTTAGTTTCGGCGTTGTTTCCAATAGAAGGAAATGTGCCACTAATTGTTGTTCCTAGTATTTTGGTTTTATTATTTTCAAAGCCTGTCTTTTTTGAAAAATTAAAATTAACTACTTTGGTAACAATGCGTATTTTGATTGTTGTTGTAGCATTGAATCTATTTAATAAACAATTATATGTAAATATTATCTTGATTATGTTGATGGTTAATATCTTGGAAGCAACTTTAACCGATATTTTAAGATATAAAAAATATTTAAATGGAATTTCAGGTTTGGTGCTTACAGTGGCTGTGTGTGCATTATCAGGTGTTTGGTCATATGATGCAACAGTTGGAAACTTTTATATTGTAGGTGGTGCTGGTTTAGCAGCTAGCTTATGTTATATTGTTGCTTATACAATCTGGAACTGGATTTTCGTTACTAATGAATTCTCAAGTTCTGTGGCATTAATGCACGTTGGCTTCTTGTTGGCACCTATTATTGGTTGTGTTACAACTCTTTGGATGGGTTCTGCAGCTGGATTTGGTATGTGGTTACTTTTAAGAGCCAATACTTTGGCAATTGGTGGTTGGATGCAAATTGCTGCTAAGTCATGGTTTGAACAGCAATTCTATTCACCAAATTTTGAAAAGTTTGTTGGCTGGACTAAGAAAAACAGTGTCCAAGTTGTCTTTATGTTAATTAATCTAGTTTTATTAGGATATTGCATCTTTGCTAGTGTGAGTGCTGGTACATTTGCATTTCCAAGCTTATTTATTTAGGAGAGTGTTATGGAAAATTATGATGTTATTGTGATTGGAGCGGGTAATGGCGGTTTAGCTTGTGCTGCTACTTTGTCTGAAAAAGGAAAAAAGGTTATCGTGTTTGAGAAGCACAATATACCTGGTGGTTGTGGAACAAGTTTTAGAAGAGGTCGTTTTGAATTTGAAGTTGCTCTTCATCAGTTGTCAAGTCTTGGAAGCAAGGAGAATCCTGGTGATTTGAGAAAGCAATTTAGAAGATATGGTATTGAAGATCAAATTAATTGGATTGAAATTAAGGACTTATATCGTGTTAATTTCAATGATGGTACTGGTGTTTCTTTACCAAGTGAAAAGGAAGAATGTGTCAAATTTTTAGGCGAACAATTCCCAAGTGAGAAGGAAAATATTAAGCGTTATTTTGATGTTGTTTATACTTTCTGTGATGAAGCGGCAAATTTTGCAGCTAAGTCAGCTGATAGCCAAGGTGAGCCTGGTTTATTAAAGAAACAAATAATGAAGATGGGTTTCCCAAAGATGTATCCTACTTTAGCTAAGTATGGTCTAAAGTCAACTGAAGAGGTTTTAAATGAATTCTTCAAGGATAAAAAGCTTCAATTAGCTTTATCTGCTTATTGGTGCTTTATGGGTGTAGCTCCAAGTAGATTCCCATTTTCTATCTTAGCTAAGTGTACTAGATTCTATATGGATGATAAGCCATATTATTTAGAAGGTACTTCTATGATGATGAATCAAGCTATCATGGAAGCGTCAATTAGAATGGGTGCTACAGTTAAATTGAATTGTGGTGTTAGTAAGATTTTAGTAAAAGATGGTAAGGCAATCGGCGTAATTGATGAATTTGGTAATGAATATCATGCTAAGAAGATTGTATCTAATATTTCACCGCTTCATACATATGGTGCGTTAATGGATGAGAATGATGTTCCTAGTGATGCTAGAGAATATTTAAAGCCATATACAGTTGGTATTTCAGCAATTACATGTTTTATTGGGCTTGATTGTACACCTGAGAAAATTGGTTTTACTACATCGTTCACATTGAATTATAAGGAAATGGATCCTGATAAGGCATTTAAGGATGCATATAAATTGTTGCCTGAGAATGATGCTTTGGTTGCGACTTGTTATACAGTAGATGATCCATCTGTTTCTCCTGCTGGTACTTCAGTTATTACAGCTGGTACATTAAAGTATGGTGAAGAGTGGGAAAAGTTGTCTCCTGAAGAATATTACAAGGCAAAGTATGAGGCAGGACGTAGAATTGTTGAAAGATTAGAGGAGTTGTATCCAGGTATTACAGATCATATTGAGGAGATGGAGATTGCTACACCGTTGACTCATATGCGTTATTTAAATCATCCAGGTGGTGCAATTTATGGTTATGAACAAGATTTGAATCAATCAGTTTTCTTCTTCCCTAATGAATCAAAATTAGAGAATTTAGAGTTCGCTAGTGGTTGGGTTAATGCCTGTGGTTTTGGTCCAAATTATTTATATGCAGATAAGATTGCTACAAAAATTGCTAAGGAGTTAGACTAATGAGCAAGAATATTAAAGAAACATTATTATCAACTTTAGTACATGGTGAAGAAACATTAGAGAATATTAAGGTTCTTCGTAAGGTTAGTAAAGATAATATTACAACTGAGAATCAAGCTGACAAGTATATTGATCGTTTACACGCTAAGGAGCTACATTTAGTTATAAATGAAATTATTGATACAAAGAAGGATGCTAAGATTTTTAGATTAACTTCTGAAAATGGTTATTTGCCTCCTTTTGAAGCTGGTCAATATATCAATATTTTTGTTGAAATTGATGGAGTAAGAGTGTCTAGACCTTATTCATTATCTAGTTCTCCACGTCAAAGAAGTTATTATGAGATCACAATTGCTGATATTAAAGATGGTTTTGTGTCAACATATATGTGTAATAACGCTAAGGTTGGTGATCATATTAGTTCAACTTCACCAGCTGGTGTCTTTAGATATCAACCAGTTTATCATTCTAAGAAGTCTTTATTCTTAGCTGGTGGTAGTGGTATTACACCTTTCTTATCAATGACTCGTGAGATTTTAGATGCAAATCAAGATCGTGATGTTGTTATGTTGTATGGTGTAAATGATGAGAATAAGGCTTTATATGATGAGGAATTCTCTAATTATGCTAAGAATCATCCTAACTTCAAATACCATTTGGTAGTATCTGGCAAGGATAGTCAATACAAGGGTGAAAGAGGTTTTATTGATGCTAAGTTGATTGAGCGTTTAGTGCCTGATTATAGTGAACGTACTGCTTATATTTGTGGTCCACAAATCATGAATAGTTTCTGTGATAAGGAGCTTAGATCTTTGGGTCTTAAGAATAAGAACATTAGACGTGAAATGTTTGGTGCTGCTAAAAATATTACAGAGGAAGCTGGTTGGCCAAGTGAATTAAGTGGAAATGAAGTATTTAATATCACAATTGGAGATAAGGTTATTCCAGCACGTGCAAATGAGAGTATTTTGGTTGCGTTAGAAAGAGCTAAAGTTAGAGTTAATGTATGTTGCAGAAGTGGTGAATGCAGCTTATGTAGAGTTAAGCTTGTTGATGGTAAGGTTTATTTGTCGAAGGGCGTATTGCTTAGAAAAGCTGATGAGAAGTTTGGTTATATTCATTCTTGTAAGGCTTATCCAATAAGTGATGTAACAATTAGCTTGTAATGGGTGAATATTTATGGGATTCTTTTTTCAAAACTATTCAGTTTTAAATATTATATGTTTCATTATTTTGATTTCTGGTCTTGTTTTTATTAACGAAATTACAAGACGTAACAGAATACTAAGCTATTTATTTTACATAATCGTGCCAATTTTACTGGTTATCGCGATTAAATTTAAAATTGTATCAAGCCCAAGTTCTGCAACGTGGTTTGGTGTTGTAAAGACTTTTAGCGCTCTTGCTGGAGTACTAGGTTTTATGGCTATTCGTTATTCAAAGAAAGTTGGTGCTAGTAAATTTGCGTCTATCTTTCCGGTAGCTATACTAGCTATCAATATTTGTGAAGCTATATTCCGTGATCTTGAGGTCTTTAATACTTATAAAGTTCAAGTTATTGATGAAGCAGGTGTCGTTATGCAGGGTGGTGTTTGGAATATCATGAATGCCGCAGCTGGTTTATTGCTTCTGTTGACTTTAACTGGATGGGTAGGCATTAAGGTTGCCAAGACTAAGTCTGAGGATATGGTATGGGCAGATCAATTGTGGTTTTGGATTATCGCATATGATACATGGAATGTTGCATATTGTTATAACTGTATTTCTACACGTGCAATGTATGCCGGTGTTGCTTTGATTGCTTCTTGTACAATTGCTGAATTCTTTATTAAAAAGGGTATTTGGCTACAGCATAGAGCTCAAACATTGGCTATCTTTGGAATGTTTAGTTTAGCTTTTGACTATAATAGTCTTAGTGCATTTAATATTAATGCTACATATAACCCAAGTGCTTGGACAGTGTTGAGTGCTATCGCTCTTGTTACAAATTTAGCTGTATTTGTTTATGAGATTTATGTCATCGTTAAATACAAGCGTAATCCTTTAAAGGAAGAGATGTATACACATTTAAAAGCTTATAAGAATAACTTAACTGCTAATAATTTAGATTAGGACTGATAATTTCAGTCCTTTATTTTGGTAAAATGACAATATGATATTCTCAAGTGTTAGTTTTTTATTTTATTTCTTACCGATAGTGATTATTCTATATTTTCTATTGCCTAAGAAATATCGTAATCTATTATTGTTTATAAGTAGTCTTTTCTTCTATTTTGTAGGAGAGAAACAATATACATTAATTCTATTGTTTTCATGTGTTTTTAATTATCTATATGCCAAAAGAATTAAAGATAAAAAGACTTTATGGTTTGGTGTAATTGTTAATTTATCGTTATTGATTTATTTTAAATATACTAATTTTATTGTCGATGATGTCTTGGGTTTAAATTTAGGTTTGCGTATTGTGTTACCTATTGGCATATCTTTCTTTACTTTCCAGGCTATTAGTTACTTGATTGATGTATATAGAGGTGATGTAGAAGCTAGTAAGTCTTTTATTAATTTTGGTACTTATCTTACTTTCTTTCCTCAACTAATTGCGGGTCCTATTGTAAGATATGAGACTGTTAATAAAGAATTAATAGAAAGACATGAAAACGAAGATGATTGTACTAAGGGCATTGTACGTTTTTGTGTAGGCTTATTTAAGAAAGTAGTAATCGCAGATACCTTAGGAAGTATTGTTAAGTTGCTAAAGGCTATTAAGCTAAGATCTAGTTTATCTTATTTTCTAGAAATGATTAGTGCTACGATGCAACTATACTATGATTTTAGTGCTTATAGTGATATGGCTATTGGTATGGCCTTAATCTTTGGTTTTCATTTCTTAGAGAATTTTAATTATCCTTTGATTGCTACTTCAGTAAAAGACTTTTGGCGTAGATGGCATATATCGTTATCATCTTTCTTAAAGGATTATATTTATATTCCACTTGGTGGTAGTAGGTGTTCTAATTCAAGATATATCTTTAATTTGTTTGTAGTATGGTTTTTAACAGGTTTCTGGCATGGTGCTGATTATAACTTCATTCTTTGGGGCTTATATTTTGGTTTAGTTCTTATAATTGAAAAGTTTGTGTTTAAAGGCTTTTTTGATAGACATAAGATAATTGGTTTTGTGTATACAGCGTTGATTGTGAATATATCTTTTGTGATTTTTAATCATTCTAATATTTTGGATGTTAAAAATTTCATGGCTGGTTTATTCAACTTCAAATATCTAGTTGATAAGGATACTTTATTTTATTTAAAGAACTATGTGGTGTTCTTTATAGTATGTATTATAGGTATTACACCATTATGTAAAAATATTTATTCAAGATTAAAGAATAAGGATTTGATAAATATTGTGTTGATGGTTTTATTGTTACTGGTGTCAACAGCTTATATTATTGATGCGACTTTTATGCCGTTTTTGTATTTTAGGTTTTAGTTTATGAAAAAGTTATTGATTATTGTATTTATATCTTTTATTAGCTTATTTGGTTTTATAAGTCTTTTTAATAAGGAAGAAATATCAATTTATGAAAGAAGGAAGTTAAAGGCTTTTCCTAAAATAAAAGACAATAATAATTTCTTTGATGATTTAGATAAGTATTTAAGTGATCATTTTATCTTTAGACAAGACTTTAGGGAAGTTAAGGGATTTGTGAACTATAATCTTTTTAATATTTCGATTAATAATAATGTGACTATCAAGGATGATTACTTGTTTGAGTTAAGTGAAGTGAATTATAAGTCTTTGGATAATATTGTAAGTAAGATTAATGATATTGTTTCCAAGTTTAATATAAGTGATTATGATGTGTTGTCTATTCCTTTGAAGAATCATTATGCTGGTTTGGATAGTACAAGTGATGATATAAATGATTATTTAAGTGGTAAATTAGATAATTATTATTCTTTAAAAGATGTATTATCACTATCAGATTATTATCGTACCGATATCCATATTAAGCAGGAATGTTTATCTGGTGTTGTAAGTAGGATACTTGAGCTTTGTGAAATAGAGGAAAAAGATATTGATTATGTCTTGAATACATATGATAGGTTCTATGGTTCTTTATATGCTAAGATGGCTATTAAAATGGAACCCGATACACTTACTTATATGACTAATGACTTATTGGATGGTGTTAAGGTTGAGAGTATTGAGGATAAGGAATTATTGGATGTTTACAATGTTGGCGAACTAGAATCATTAGATCCATATAGTATTTATTTAAATGGCCCTAAGGCTTATTTAAAGATTGTGAATGAGAATGTAAAGGATAGGAAACTGATTATTTTTAGAGATTCATATACATCTAGTATTGCACCATTGCTGGTACCTTATTTTAGTGAAATAGAATTGATTGATCTAAGATATTACAGTAGTGATTTGTTAAATATTGATGGTGATGCTAAGGTTTTATTTATCTATGGAAGTGAAGTGTTAAATAATTCATTTAGTATCAAATAATATATTGATTTTTTTGACTATAATGGTATGATATTTTTGTTCATTAGTTCTTTTTTAGCTTTATATTAAGGCTTTTGGGAAATGATAGGTATGCCCATCTATTTTGATGGGCTTTATTTATTTGGTGGACAGAAAATTAGGAGGAGATTTTTCAAATGGAAAAACAAAGTGTTGGTAAGATTCTTCTTGGTAAGTGGGATACTAAGACAATTGTTGGTGTTGCGATTGGTGTTGCATTGTTTGGTGTCTTAATGGACTATGCTTCTATTAAGGTTTTCACAAACACAAACTTAACTTTAGCTATGATCGTTCCTGTTATCGTTGGTGGACTATTTGGACCTTTACCTGCAGCTTTAGCTTGTGGTTTAGGTAACTGTTTAGCTGACTTAATCGGTGGCTGGGGCATGTGGTTTGACTGGTCAATCGGTAATGCTTTCTTAGGCTTCTGTGTTGGTTGTTTAAAGTTATATGGTGCTGATATCGAAAACGGTAAGTTTGATGTTAAGCAAATGATTATCTATGTAATCGTTGCGGTTGTTGGTAATGCATTAGCATTTGGTGTTGTTACACCTATTTTCTCTGCATTGTTATATCAATCAGAATTAACTATTACTTTCATTCAATCTTTAACAGGTGGTATTTCTAATACAATCGTACTTGTTGTTGCTGGTATTCCTATTCTTAAGGCATTGGCTTCAAGAAACGCAAAAGCTACAAACCTAACTAAAGAATAATTATGTTAAAAGAGCCTATAATTGAGTTCAAAGATTTTAGTTTTCGTTATAAATCTCAAAACGAAGCTACTTTAAAGAATATCAATTTAACTATCTACAAGGGAGAGAAGGTACTATTGTTAGGTCCTTCTGGTTGTGGTAAGTCAACTCTTGCTAATTGTATCAATGGAATTATTCCATTCTCTTTTAATGGTGAAATAAAGGGTTCGTGTAAAATTGCTGGAGTAGAGTCATCTACTTCCAGCATTTTTAAATTAAGTTCGGTTGTTGGAACAGTATTACAAGATTCTGATGCCCAGTTTGTTGGTTTGTCGGTGGGCGAAGATATCGCATATGCTTTAGAAAATAATATGGTTCCAAGAAACGTGATGCTTAAGAAAGTTAAGGATGCGGCTACTATTGTTCATATGGAAGATTTCTTAGAGTCTGTTCCATATAATCTTTCTGGTGGTCAGAAACAAAGAGTTTCTCTTGCTGGTATCATGCATGATGATGTCCAAATTTTGTTGTTTGATGAGCCTCTAGCTGCGCTAGATCCTCAAATGGGTAATCAAGCTATCGCTTTAATTGATGAGATTCAAAAGGAAAATGATAAGACAGTTTTAATTATTGAGCATCGTTTAGAGGATGTTTTATATAGACCTGTTGATCGTATTATTTTGATGTGTGATGGAAAGATTATCGCCGATACTACTCCTGATAAATTATTATGTAGTGAAAAGCTTAGAAAAGATGGCATTAGAGAGCCGCTTTATCTAAGTGCTTTGAATATGGCTTCTTGTAAGTATACTGAGGATGATCATCCAAGTGATATCTTCTCTATGAATCTTGATAAGTATAAGGATAAACTAGTATCTTATTTTACTAGTGTTAAGACTAGTGATGTGAAAAAGAGCAATGAATGCTTACTAGAAGTAAAGAACGTTTCTTATAAGTATAAGAATCGTAATGTGAAGGTTCTTGATGATGTATCTTTTAAGGTCTATAAGGGTGAGAAGATTGCGATTGTTGGTAAAAATGGTGCTGGTAAGTCTACTATCGCTAAGATGTTGTGTGGGGTTATTAGACCACTTGAGGGTGAGATACTTTTAAATGGTGAGAATTATTTAAAGTATTCTATTAAGGAAATTGGTCAAAAGATTGGCTATGTTATGCAGAATCCTAATCAAATGCTTGTTAAGGATATCATCAAAGATGAGGTTTCTTTGGGACTAAAACTAAATGGCTATAGTGACGAAGAAATCGAAAAGAGAATTGAAGAGGCTTTAAAGATGTGTAACTTGTGGCCTATGCGTAATTGGCCAGTTGGTGTTGTAAGCTATGGTCAAAAGAAGAGAGTTACTATCGCTTCTATCTTAGCTATGAAGCCTGAGATTATTGTGCTTGATGAGCCTACTGCAGGACAAGATTATAAGGTATATACCGAGATTATGTCATTCTTAGAGGAATTAAATAGGGACTATGGTATTACTATCTTGTTTATTACTCATGATATGCATTTGGCTATTGAATATACTGATAGGGCTATCGTGTTTGCGGAAGGTAAGTGTGTTGGTGATGATTCTGTTTATAAGATTTTGTCTAATAATGAGATTATTGAGATGGCTAATCTTAAACAAACTTCACTTTATACTTTGGCAAAGAGAATTGGTGTTAAGCCAGAACTTATGATTGATTCGTTTATTAGCGAGGAAAGGAGAAGAAGACATGAATCATAGTGATATTATTAATCTTACTCCTGGTTCGACTTTTCTTCATCGTTTGACAGGTACTACTAAGGTTCGACTTTTTATTGTGTTAATTGTTTATGTAATGATGTCTTTTGATTTCCGTTTGATTGCACCATTATTTGTGATTGCACTAATTGGTCTAATTTCTTTAAAACCTAAGTGGAAGACTTTGAAGGTTATTATCATTATTGTTGTGTTGATGAATGTCTTTAATATCTTCTTATTCTGGTTGGCTGATCCTCATTATGGTTTATCACTAACAAACGATGATACAGTCTTGTTTGCGTTTAATAGTTATTTAGTGGTTACAAGGGGTACTCTATGGTATCTAGGGGTTAGACTTTTGAAGATGCTTACTTCTTTCTTAGTTTCAATGTGTTTTATTATTTCAATTACGCCAAGTGAGATGGCTGCTGGTTCGACTTCTATTGGTCTTCCTTATAAGTTTGGTTCTATTGTCGAGATTGCGTTTAGATATATTCCTGATATTTCTAGAGACTATGAGAATATCTCTATCTCTATGCAGTGTCGTGGTCTAGAGCTAGATAAGAAGAAGGCTTCTCCTTTTGAACGTTTGAAACAAACCGTTATGATTTTAATTCCTTTGGTTATCACATCTTTTGATAGAGTTAATGATATTGCCAATGCGATGGATTTAAGGGGTTTTGGTAAGCATAAGAAGAGAACTTATTATGCTGAGCATGAGATTATTAAGGGTGAGAAGATTTTTATTGCCTTCTATCTTATTGTGTTTGCGTTTGTAATTTTCTATTCTATTTATTCTAGAGTAGTTACTTTCCCTACTAAGATGTGGATATATTGGTAATTATATGGATTATAAGAAAATATTTGATGATAATCTTGAAACTTTAAGGTCTTTGTTGAAGATCAATTCTATTTATGATGAAAAGACTGTAGATGATGAAAATCCTTATGGAAAGGGTTGCAAAGAAGCTTTGGATTTCATGAAGGACTTAGCTATAAAAGATGGTTTTATAGTTAAGGATTATGATAATAAGGCTATTTCTATCAGCTATGTTGATAATGAAGATGAAAGAATTGATGTAGTTAGTCACTTGGATGTTGTCAGCGTTGATGATAAGTGGTCATATGATCCTTTTGGTGCTGTGATTAAAGATGGTAAACTTTATGGTCGTGGCAGTGAAGACATGAAGACTGCTGCTTTCTTGTCTTATTTAGTTTTGAGAGAATTAAGAAATAAGTATCCTAATACAAATAGAGAGATTAGGGTAGTATTCGGTAGCGATGAAGAGCGTACGATGGATGATATGCGTCATTATTGTTCGCTGGTTAAAAAACCATTGTTTGCGTTTTCGCCTGATGGCACTTTCCCTATGGTTATTGGTGAAAAAGGTGCCTTGATGTGGACAATAAGTGGCGATTATGATGGTGTTATCGATTCACTTGATGGTGGTATCCAGTGCAATGTGGTGCCTCCGTATGTTAACTGTACTCTTAAGAACGATAAGTATACTGAAGAGTTAAGAGAGTATTTCTCAGATAAGAAGGCAAATGTAACTAGTGTTGATGGTAAGACTGTTATTCATGTAGATGGTGTGGCTGTGCATTGTTCAAGATGTTTTGATGGTGTTAATGCGATTAATGTCTTGTTGAAGGGCTTAGCTGAGGTTTGTGGTGATAGCTTGTGTAAGAATCTTTATGATATCTTGGGTGAGGACTATGGTGCCGGCTTAGATTCTAAGGTTGATGAGGTGTTTGATACTTGTTTGACTGTTAACTTGGGCCGTTTAATTATTAAAGATGGTAAGATTAATGGTCAGGTTGATGCAAGATATCCTGCTACTTTAACAAGCGCTGAGTTGACTAAGAAATTTAAAGAAAAGGCTATGTTTAATGTTTCTTTGGATTATGATGATCCGCCAACTTTAAATAGTTTGGATGATCCTTACATCAAGGAAATGTTGAATGTTTATGATGATGTTATGCATGATGGTTTAAAGCCTTATGTGTCAGGTGGTGTATCTTATTCTAAGGTGTTTAAGCATTGTGTAACCTTTGGTATGAATATGCCTAATAAAGAAAACTTAGCTCATCAGGTTGATGAATATGTGGAACTTGATGATTGTGTTAAGGCTTTGGAAATTTATTACAAGACTTTTGAAAGATTTATTGAAATGGAGATTTAATTTATGAAGAAGATGTTGGTGTTCCAAACGGACTTCACTTATGCAGAAGGTGCTGTTCCTTCAATGTTGGGTGTTGTTAAGAGTGTTGATTTAGATATTGAGTGTATTACAGCTACACATCAAATTCCTCAATATGATACTTATTCTGCATCATTCAGATTGTATCAATATATTGATTTCTGGCCAAAGGGCACTATTTTTGTGTCTGTTGTTGACCCAGGTGTTGGTACTGCTAGAAGAGCTTGTGTTGCCAAGACTAAGAATGGTTATTTCATCGTTACTCCAGATAATGGTAGTTTGACTCATGTTTATAACAAGTGGGGCATTGAGGAAGTAAGAGAGATTGATGAGACTGTTAATAGACTTCATCGTGATGATAATGGTTATGTTTCTATTTTCCATGGCCGTGATTTATTTGGTTATTGTGCAGCCAAGTTAGCTAGTGGCAAGATTAGTTTTGAGGAAGTTGGTCCTACTTATCCAGTTGAAGAGATTGTTAGACACGATATTCGTAAGGCACAAATTGTTGACGGTAAGTTAGAGGGTACTTTTGAGATTAATGATCCTAACTTTGGTAATCTTTGGACTAATATCCCATTGGATTTATTTAAGGAAATGGGTTTTAAGATGGGTGACAATGTTAAGACTACTATTTATTTAAATGATGAGGTAGTTTATAGTTGGAATCTTCCTTATTATGATTCATTCGGTAAGGCCCCTGCTAAGTCTATTATGATTTACAATAACGAATTAAATAATATGGCTTTAGCTGAGGTAGTTGGCAATTTATGTAAGAATTATGATTTAGATTTTAGAAAGGGTTATAAGTTGGTATTTGAACATGAATAATTTATTAGTATTTCAAACAGATTTCGGTTTGGATGATGGCGCTATTAGTGCTATGGAAGGTGTTTCTTTTGGTGTTTCTCAAAGCTTGAATATTCGTCATTTGACTCATAATATTCCTCAATATAATATCTTTGACGCTTCTTATAGACTTTTCCAAGCTATTGGTTACTGGCCAGAGGGTACTGTGTTTGTGTCTGTTGTTGACCCAGGTGTTGGTAGTGCTCGTAAGTCAGTTGTTGCGAAGACTAAGACAGGTCAATATATTGTTACTCCAGATAATGGTACTTTGACTCATATTAATAAGTTTGTTGGCATTGAGGAAGTAAGAGAGATTGAAGAAAGAGTTAATCGTTTAAAGAATTCTGAATTATCTTATACTTTCCATGGTCGTGATGTTTATGCTTATACTGGTGCTAGACTTGCTTCTAATACTATCGATATGGAAGGTGTTGGTCCAAAACTAAATGTTGAGGATGTTGTTGAATTAGAACTATATGGTTGCAAAGAGATCGAAAATGGTGTTAAGGGTCAAATTGATATCCTTGATGTTCGTTTTGGTTCATTATGGACTTCTATCCCATATGAAGAATTCAAGAAGTGTGGATTTAAGTTTGGTGATAATGTCCTAGTAAAGATTTTTAACAGAGATGTTTGTGTTTATACAAATACAATTAACTATGGTAAGTCTTTTGCGGATGTACCAATTTCAACTCCTATTATTTATATGAACTCTTCTTATCATATCGCTGTTGCGATTAACCAAGGCTCATTTGCCAAGGCATATAATATTGGTGTTGGTAGTGATTGGAAGATCACTATGCAAAAGGCTAACTAATTAGTTCTTATATTTAAATACATATTTGAGGTTGTCTATAATTGACAACCTTTTAATTTATCCACATTTCCACATTGATAATGGCAAAAATATGGGAATATGTTGGGAATAAAAGTTCATGTTTCCTTTCTATAATCACCTTACAAGTGAGGTGTAAGAAGATGGAAAATGAAGTAATAGTATTTAAAAATGGTGAATTGGAATTGGAGGTGAATGTAAGTTCTAAAGAAGAAACGGTTTGGCTCAACAGACACCAAATAGCTAAACTATTTGGTAGAGATATCAAAACCATTAATAAACATATCAATAAAGCGTTAGAGGAAGAATTGGCTAGTGAAGTGGTTGTCGCAAAATTTGCGACAACCACTCAACATGGTGCAATTGATGGTAAAATTCAGACTCATATGGTAGATTACTATAATTTGGATATGATAATTAGTGTTGGTTATAGGGTTAAAAGTCAAAATGGTGTTATCTTCAGGAAATGGGCGACTAGTATTTTAAAAGATTATATGATTAAGGGATATGCAGTTAATCAAAAGAGATTAGAATATTTGGAAAAGACTATTAAATTAATAGATATTGCTGGAAGAATAGATACTGATTTAAAAGATAATGAGGCTATGGAAATAATTAAAGTAATAAATAATTATTCTAATGCTTTAAATTTACTTGATGATTATGATAATAGAAGAATTACTAAACCAAATGGAACTAAGAGTATTAAACAAGTAACTTATGAAGATTGTATTAGTGTTATTGATAAACTTAAGTTTAATAATGATAGTGATTTATTTGCACTTGAAAGAAATAAGGGCTTGCAAGAGATTATAGGTACTATATATCAGTCTTTTGATGGTAATGATTTATATCCTACTATAGAAGAAAAAGCGGCTAATTTTTTATATTTAATTATTAAAAATCATACCTTTATTGATGGCAATAAAAGGATTGCTGCTACATTATTTATATATTTTTTAAAGTTTTATAATATTTTATATAATGAAAGTATTCAGGTTATTGATAATAATACATTAGTTGCTATTACATTACTTATAGCGCAGTCTAATCCAAAAGAAAAGAATATATTAATAGATTTAGTAATGAATTTTTTAGATAATAAATAGGATTTTGAATTATTGTAAAGTTTATGATAGTTCAAAATGATACTTATAGTGTTTGAAAATATATTTATAATCTATATGTAATTATTTGTAATATGGAATAATAACTATGATAATTTGTGAATGTTATTTGGTTAGATGGATTGTTAAGCGATTCATAAGGATTGAAATCGTTGATTTTTAATTATCTAAAAATAAATTGCTAACTGATATAAGTATATTATGAAACTATTTAATTATAATAAAAAATTATAAATACAGTGACATTTGTGATATACTTATGTTATATGTGGAGTGGGAGCGATATAAATGAATTCATTTGATGAAATTAAACCAATATATTATATTGATGAAGAGATGAATAATATATTAAGTGATATAAATAAAAAACTTAAAAATATAAATGTTAATGATAAGCAAAAAAGAAAATATATGATTTCAAAATCTAAGATAAGATCAATTCATTCTTCACTTGCAATTGAGGCAAATTCACTATCTTTATTTGATGTAGAAAATATATCAAATAATAAACAAGTATTTGGCAAAAAAGATGAGGTACAAGAAGTTAAAAATGCTATCGAAGCATATAATCATATAAATTATTATAATAAAATTAGAGGTTAATACTAGTTATCAAGAAATTAAAAAGAAAGAGTTTTACTAGGTAAACATAAATGGAAACGAAAGTAAAGATGATATATTACCAGAAAGAGAAAAGTTTACTGTTGAAGAAATAAAAATAATGGAAGATGAGTTTGATAGTATATTATCTGGAGTATTGGAAGAAAATAATGTTATACTTTCT
>OIYG01000662.1_pt1 | contig 31725 bp, 26 predicted proteins | sample 1587861 | NCBI WGS metagenome assembly OIYG01 (sample SAMN03283272) | human gut metagenome | biome: human-associated habitat; material: feces | host: Homo sapiens | place: Peru | collected 2012 | reverse complement strand
CGCATCCCGCTGGGATGCGTATTTGTTATGCGATATTTGCAGGCATTTCGCTTCGCTCATTTCGCATAACCTTCGCTGCATACCTGCCTACACATATCAAATCCCTATGGGATTTTTTTCAGTCATTACTAAATAATCACAGGGACAACTTGTATATCATTTCCAAATCATTAACCTGTTATGTGATTATTTCCAGTGGATGGCGGTGAGGAAGCGGCGGTATGCCACGGCGGCGAGGATGGCCACGATGGTGTAGATGAGGACGAGCAGGTGGTTGCTGATGCCGTTGCCGAAATAGAGGGCGAAGGTGCGGATCACGGGGTGAATCACAAACAGAAACGAGGAGATGCCTCCCACCCACACGAATGGGCGCATCACCGTGGCGCTGAAGGTTTTCACCAGCGCAATCATTGCCACAGTCACCACCAGCGATGAGAGAATCCACGTTACGGGCGTGGCCTGCATCAGTATGAATGCCACCGATGCCGCAGCAAAAACGCCTGCCCATGCCCATTTGCCCATGCGTGGTATGCCGCCATACCGAGCCACCAGCAGCCCGGCAGAGAAGGTGAGTCCTGCCACGAAGAAGTTGTAGCGCATATATATCATTTCGCGCCCGGCATTGCGGAGCACGATTTGTGGTGTAACCGTTGCTGCTATGAATAGTAGCGGCAGCAACCACTTGCGCCAAGCGGCTCCGTCGCGTGGCACATACAGCACAAGCCGATAGATGATATAAAGTTCTATCATCAGTCCAAAAAACCAGTATGGACCGGGGAACACATGGCTGTAGGGTGGTTTGAGCCAGTTGGTCACCATCAATGCTTGTGCCACACAGTCGCTGATGCTGGGCAGTTTGGAACTATTGACATACCATACAGCCAAAATTGCCGAAATCAGGGCGAAAAACATCAGTTTGAACAGTTTCGTATAGTGCTGCCACACGAAAATGTGTGGCGCAGGCATCTTTGTGGGGCCTTGTTCGTATTTTCGCACCAGTCCGAAAGCACTTATAAACAGAAACGCATAGATGCCACAGTAGCCCAAAAGGGTGCTGAGTTGGATAAGAATGCTTTGCCCAGGATGAAGCAGGAAATGGAAGAGTGCGTCGGTGCTCTCTTGTTCAAAGTTAAATTCGTTGCAGTCGTATCCGGTGGCACCGAGGCAGTGCGCCAAGTTGTGGGTGACGATGAGCAGAATGCCCACACCCTTGAGTGCCGCCCCCTCGCTTCGGGTGAAGATATCCACTTTTTGATGTACGGGAGTAGTTGGCATTGATTAGCGTTTTCTTTTCAAAGTGAGGGAAGTGTAGGGCAAGGGGTTGCGGTCGTCGGCTTCGTGGTGCTCCACACCACATTCCTCCCACTCGTCGGGGTTGATGGTGGGGAAAAAGGTGTCGGCATCTGGAAATTCGGCATCCACTCGTGTGAGGTAGATGGTGCTCACCATGTCGATGGTGGCGGCGTAGATTTGTGCGCCACCTATAATCATCACCTCGCCGGGCATTTCCGCCGCGTCGATGGCGTCGGCTATGCTATGGGCGATGGTCACATTTTCGGGGTGATAGTCGGCATTGCGGGTGACCACAATGTTTTGGCGGCCGGGGAGCGCGCCTTTCGGAAACGATTCAAACGTGGTGCGTCCCATCACTATGCTATGCCCCATGGTGATGGATTTGAAATGCTTCATGTCGGCTGACAGATGCCACAGCAAATTGCCGTTTTTCCCGATTGCGCCATCGCGGGCGATAGCCACGATAGCAGAGATTTGTTTGCCCATAAGTTGTTATGTTTTATACCGAAACTACGCCCTTAATCAGAGGGTAAGGATCGTAGCCTTCGATAGTGAAATCTTCGTATTTGAAGTCGAAAATGTCGGTCACATCGCGGTTAATCACCATGCGAGGCAGTGGGCGAGGCTCGCGAGAGAGTTGCAGTTTCACCTGCTCGAAGTGGTTGAGATAGATGTGTGCGTCGCCGAAAGTGTGGATAAACTCGCCCGGCTCCAAGCCGCACACCTTTGCCACCATCATCAGCAACAGAGCGTAGCTGGCAATGTTGAATGGCACACCGAGGAAAAGGTCGGCGCTGCGCTGATAGAGCTGGAGGCTCAACTTGCCGTTAGCCACATAAAACTGAAACATAGTGTGGCATGGCGGAAGTGCCATCTCGTTGACCTCTGCCACATTCCATGCGCTCACCAACATACGGCGTGAGTCGGGGTTATGCTTGATTTGGTCCACCACCTGCGCTATTTGGTCGATGGTGCCGCCGTTGTAGTCGGGCCAAGAGCGCCATTGGTGACCATACACCGGACCGAGCTCACCGTTTTCGTCAGCCCACTCGTTCCAAATTCTCACGCCGTGCTCCTGAAGCCAGTGCACATTGGTGTCGCCGCGCAGAAACCACAGCAGTTCGTAGATGATACTCTTCAGATGCACCTTTTTGGTGGTGAGCAGCGGAAAACCGTCGGCAAGGTTGCAGCGAATTTGGTAGCCAAACACGCTTTTTGTGCCAGTGCCAGTGCGGTCGTGCTTCACGGTGCCATTGTCGAGCACATGCTGAAGCAAGTCGAGATATTGTTTCATTGCCTAATCTTGATTTTCTGATTGCAAAATTACCAAAATACTCCCAACTAACAAAATCAGAGATTAGAAGTTAGAAGATAAGGAGATTTTTTAGAAGTTAAGGAGTTAAGAAGTTAAAGAAGTTAAGACGATACCATCGCCTTCCTCGATAACTCGAAATCTCGAAATCTCGATAATTCGAAGATTCGAAAAATCGAAAACTCGTTGACCTGTTGACTCGTTGGCTCGTTGACTTTGCAAAGTTGCCTCAACTTTGCTTCCTCTTCTTGCCGATGAGCCAGGGGGCGTAGCGGTCGATTGCCCAGGCGAAGGGGTAGATGGCGATCATCACCATGATGGCGATGGCATATTTCAGCCAGATGTGGTCGTCGAGCACGCCGTCGTAGGCGAGGCGGTTGAGCAGCATTTTGGCGATGCCGATGAAGTAGTTTTGCAAACCTAAATACACGGTGCCGCTCACCACCACAAACTCAATCACATGCCTGTGCCCATAGCGTGCGGCAATCCATTTCGCCACGCAGAAGTAGCAGGGAATCACCATCATGCCTGCCGCGATGCGCACAAGGCTGTAGAGTTGTGGGTCGAGGGCGCGCAAAGGCGTTGCTTCCACCATAATGGCAATAGATGCCACGGCCAGCATCACCAGTAGCGCCGCAGCGCGTGGCGTGCCGAACTTTAGGCGTGTGAGCCAAGGTTTGAAACTGTTGCCGAGGGCGTAGAATGGAAGGAAAAGCAGGGCGTTGCCGAGGTTCCAAAACTGCCCCACAGCCAACACCTCCGGTATTTCGTAAGGAATGAGATAGGTGGCGGCGGCAATGCCCACGCATGTGGCAAACACATATCGGCGTGGCACGGTGCGCTCAATGCACCAGTATAGAAGTTGCATGGTGAACAGGCAGGCGATGTACCAGAACGGTGCCACCACCGTCTGTGGATTACCGCACACAAATTCCACCACAGGCTGCCACACGCTGATGGCCTCTTCTTCAGCGCCCACCATTCTTCGGCCCACCGCCAGCCACAGCGCATAGAAAATCACGAAAAAGGTGCAATAAGGCACGATAATCTGTTTGGCGCGGTGTCGCAAATAGGTGGTGAAGCGGGGCCAACGGTCGAAACTGTAGAGAAAGCCCGATATGCAGAAGAAAACCGGCACGCGGAGGTTGAGAATCACGGCATCGTCAAACAGTTCCAGCCGTGGTGGCGTGTGAAACACAATCACCAAAAATATGCTGAAAAACCGCACATAGTCGAGCCAAGCCTGTCGTTCGCTACCAGTTTTCATAAATTCCTTTTATTGTTCGTTCTACAAAAGTAATGAAAAATCCGAGAAAAAGGGAGGAAGGGCGTTGGAAATTCGCAGTAGGGTGGTGTTCGGGCTTTTTAGCCCCACTTGCACGATAACCAAGCCATGTGGACAGGGAGAAGTGAAATTGTGCTATGAAAAATTAGCGAAAAAGTCGGAAAAACTGTCGGGTATTGCTAATATATTCCAGTGGGGGGTGAGGGTTGCATCAAATTTTGTAACTTTGTTGCAGAAACCTTATTTAAGTATAATTATATGGTGCGACATCTAATTTCTCTTTCACTCTTTATGGCGTTGAGCCTGCTGAGCAGCAAGTGCTATGCCGATGAAAACAACTCCGACCGCAACCGCCATTGGATGGGTAGGGTGGAGGTGGCTTCGTTCAACTCGCTCGACTGGGGTGTGGAGCTCGGTGTGGACTATCGTCCTATCGAGTATGTGGGCGCAGGCGTGAGCCTCTGTGTGGCTGGCGACTTTGGCGACACTCACAACTCGTTCACCCAAAATGGCATGTTCTACAAAACGGATAATTTGCACAATGCCGTGTGGCTACGATGCGCCCTCCTGCTGCAAAGCCCTGCGCTGTGGCGCAATTCCGACGGATCGATGCGCCTCACCATAAAGGAGGATTTTGGCTTGACGCTGCCGGTGCCGGCAAACTCGAATGTGGAATACACGGTGGTGCCCAGCGCACCCGGCACATGGGTGGTGGAAGATGTGTATCATGCCAAAAACCACGGAGCAAAATCGTGCTTCTATCACTTCAAAACCTCGTTGGCGCTGGATATGAATCCGTGGCAAATATGGCTGGGCTATACGTGGAGCAATATGGACGCATACAGCTCCGTGCGCAAAGTGGTGATTGACGGCATGCCGCTGTCGCTACCCAAGAAAAAACAAATGCAAGGTATCCATTTGGGAATTGGTTATAAATTTTAGGTTAGCAAGAGGGGACTATGCCGCCCTTTAAAAAAGCACCCTATTAAATCCCGAAATTGAGATTTAATAGGGTGCTCGTTATTTTTATGCCCTAATTGGGGGCGGTTATTTTACGATTACTTTTGTGGCTTTGCCGTTGAGGGTGATTACGTACACACCCTTGCTGAGGGCTACGCTCAAGCGTTCGCTGCCGTTGGCTAAGCGCACGCCACCGATGTTGTAAACGCTGATGTCGCCTTTCGCGCCGTCGATGGTGAGCACACCGTCAGCCACGCTCACGCTTGCGTCGATGGCGCTAACCACATCGTTCACGCCCGATGGCATGATGCCGTTGATGTTCTTGAATTTGCCCCATTGTGTGTCGGCCTTGTAAGCCTCCACGCCTTCTTCTGGCACGTTGAGCACGCAGGTGTTCAGGTCCACATCTTCAAACACATCGGCTGTGATAGCGATTGGAGCGGCAACTTTAATGGTGAACGATTCCAGCGCAGAGCAGCCGTAGAATGCCTCGGCGGCAATGGCGCCAATGGTGCTTGGCAATGTCACGCTCTTCAGCGCAGAGCAGCTGGCGAATGCCTCGTAGCCAATGCTGGTGTAGCCTTCTGGCACGTCGATTGACTCAAGGCCGTTGGCGTAGTAGAACATCGATTCGCCTATGGTGCTTATGCCGCTACCGAGTTTTACGCTCTTCAAAGCAGAGCAGCGATACACGAAACTCTCACCGATGCTGGTCACGCTGTTAGGCAATGTGAGTTCGGTAAGACCGGTGCAGCGATAAAACACCTCGTCGCCGATGGTGGTGAGGGTTTCGGGCAGCGTGATGGCGCTGAGACCTACACAGCGGCTGAATGCCGATGCGGCAATTTCTTCGGTGCCGCTTGGCACTGCATACGCGCCTGTTTTGCCTGCTGGAAACGCCAGCAAGTTGGTCTTTGCCTTGTTGAAAAGCACACCATCTGCCGATGCAAACGATGCGTTGCCTTCTGCCACATTGATGGCTTTCAGGGCGGTGCAACCTTCAAACACGGCCTCGCCCAAGGTTCTCAATTTCTTTGGCAGGGTGATTTCGGTGAGTGACGAACAACCGTCGAAAGCAGCTTTGTCGAGTTTGGTGAGAGTGGCAGGAAGCACCACGTTTGTCAACGCCTTGCAGCCGTAGAACACCTTTTCGCGAATCTCGGTCACATTGCCAAATGTTACGCTTGCGAGCGATGAGCAACCCAAAAAGCAACTCTTGTCAAGCATCTCCAAACCAGCAGGCAGGGCGATTGACTTCAGCGAACTGCAATCAGAGAAGGCAAATTCATCGATGTAGATGATTTTTGGGGTGAGTGTGATTGTTTCAAGAGCCGAGCAGCGGCTGAAAGCGTGAGGCTTGATTTCGTTGGTTTCGCTACCGAGGACAAACTCCTTCAGGTCGCTGCAATATGCCAACGCGTTTTCGCCCACTTCCCACATAGTGGCAGGCCACACCACTTTGGTGAGGTTGGTGCCAGTGAACGCATACGACAGGTCGGTGCAGTAGTATAGGTCATTATCTTCGCTCACGTCGTAGCTGGTGGCGGTGTAATACTTGCTCCACGCATCCTCATAGTAGGCATCGCCGCCATCGGTGAGTTCAATGCCTGCCATGTTGAGTTCGGTGAGTTTGCCATCAGTAGTCTCGCCCTCAATATCCAGACCTGCCATCTCGCGGATAAAACGAATGTCGGTGCCATTGAGCGTACCGCTCACGGTAAGCGAAGTAATCGCATTTTTCTCACTTGCCGGAATAAGGGTGCTAAGCGTGCCAGCCTCAGTTACGGTCACGGTTTTACTTGTCGCGAAAGCCTGAGCCGACATCGCAACCATCAGAACGGCCGCTACCACGCAGCCACATACACGAGTAAAAAATTTCTCCATATTAGTTCATTATAAAAAATATATACTTGATTTCAAGAATCATCCTCAAAAAATCGCCCCAAAAATACTCAAAATCCCCCAAATAATCAAATCCCCCCCAAATAATCAAAATCCCCAAAGTGTTGTTGCACATCAAGAATCTGGCATTATAAAATAAATTAAATTAGAGTGCCTGATGTGCCGGGCTTCTTGAATCTTCAAATTTTTCGAAATATCTAAGAATCGATGATTTGACTTGTGGGATGGGTTAGGGATGGGGAGTGGTGATGGGGAGGTGGATTTTGGTGGGGTGGGTGGCGATGGGGAGGCTATAGATGCCTTCGTCGTCGCGGCTGATGAAGTAGTGGTGGGCGATGTCGTCGTTGATGATGATGGAGCGCACCATTTTCTTGATTCGCGAGAGGTTTTGGTTCAATTTGTCGGGCTGGAGCAGCGCATCCACACACTCTTCCACGTAGTTGCTGCCGGGGTGCACTTCCTCGTAAATGTCGATGAAGTCGGCGCGGTGGTTCGAAAGTTCTTTCAGGCGGCAACCTTCTGGGTGCAACAGAAACCAAATGTAGAGGGTGCGGCTGGCGGCACTCATCTTCAGTTCCATTTCATTGTATTCGGGGAAGATGATTTTGCGGTCGCGGTTCACCACCAGCATAGGCATCGTGTTCACCACATACTTGCCCTGCAGCGATGTGGCAATTAGTTCGGTAGGGTCGGCGTGATACTTTTGTATGTAGTCCATAATCAGGGCCTGAATCAACTGCAAGTCGTGGTTGCGCTGCTGTTGCAAATTCTGAGCATAATCATTTTCTTGCGCGTCCTCTCTCAGGATTTCGATTTGCGCCTCGTCCTCCTTCGTTAGTTTTGCGTTCTTAACCCCGACTTCATCTGTTAGCGTAAATCTCTCTGCATTGCCGCCCTCGATTGGTGTTGGTTCCTCAACCCAATTTTCCTTTTTAGGAGCACAGAAGCAATTCATCATCAGGTTGCGCTCTTTAGTGACCCCCCGCACCCTACTATCACCATAATTGTCAATCGACATGAATTTCCTTGATGCCGACTCGCCGGCTGCCAAACCGATTTCGGGGAAAATGAGTGTGAAGGTGCTGTTGTCGCCATCGCGGTCTTCCTCCACCGAGGTGAGGCGGTTGTAGAACGTGAACAAGCCATCGTCGAGCGTGTGCATACTCTGAATCACGCAAGCGAGCACGGAATATCGGCCGATATTGCCAGCATTCACCTTTCGGGCGGCAATCACCATGCCAAGGCGGTTCACCTCTGGCACATACACCGTCACCACCTCCATTTTGGAAAGCCAACCGAGGTTGATGCTGTGCCTGAGCGACGACTTCAGCAAGTGGCTGTAGGCTTGAGCCTGGCGGTCGCTACTCACAAACAGATACAGTTTGCCATACTCCAAGTGGTAGAGCAGTTCGGAATCGATAAAATTGGTCACGTCCATCATATTACTATCAGTTTTTCGGGATAAAGTTAATAAAAAAGTTGTCACACTCACACTAATATGTAGTGCAAGTGCAACAACCGTGCCAATCAGGTATTAGGATTTGAAGAAGTTTTTGGAAATCTTCCTTTTCATCTCTGCGCGTTCTTCTGGTGTTGGAGCCATGCAGTAGTGCACTCGGTCAGCCCACTGCATTCTGCTCTCATTCACAATTTTTGCCATTTCCTCTGTTCCCTCTTCCGTTTTTTCCCATGTCATGGTGTTGTCGATTGAAAGGTTGAACGCCACTGATTCCACATCGTGGTCGGCACCGATGTAGGCAAACATCCACCCCTCTTGCTTGTAGGCTTCAATCAGTGCCTTGATGGCTTTACCCGAAAACTCTCGCGAGGCGTTTTCGTAGCCGTCGGTGATGATGGTCACCGCCACGCTGGCAGATTCGTCGTCCTTTACGGTGGTGTGCAAGCGTGTGCACACATTGCCAATGGCATCGTAGAGCGGAGTCATGCAGCAAGGCTCATAGTCGGAGGGGGTGATGTTGTTCACCTTTTCGATAGGCGTGTTTTCGTAAATCACCTTCTGCTCGCAGCCGCAGAATGCCACCAGCGTCACAAACTGCTCCTGCTCCGCATTTTTCTTTCTCATGCTGCGAATGCAGCCGAATGTTTCGTTCACACTGTCGACGGCTTGCTTGCGAATGCTCGTCATCGAACCGCTCTTGTCGAGAATCACTACGTTGTAAATCTTGCTGTTCATTTTCGTTGTGTTTTAAAAATGTCGTTATTTGTGGTTAATTAAGATTGATTTCTTGTTTCATGCCACAAAGTTACATCCAATTTCCGCACACCCCCATTTCCTGCAACCTTGCATTTTTTCACCTCAAAATACGGTGGTGTGATACGGGTTTTCGGTGAAAATGATTATCTTTGCAGACTATATATGTAATTAATAACTGAAATACACTGATATGCAATCTACTCGACTTGAAAAAATAGCTCGCTTGCTCCAAAAGGAACTGAGCGAAATCTTCCGTCTCGAAACAGCGAAAATGGGTGGTGTGCTCGTGAGCGTGAGCGCAGTGCGTGTGTCGCCCGACTTGAGCATCGCACGCGCCTACCTGAGTGTGTTCCCAAGCGAACGCGCACAGGAAATCATGGCCAACATCAACGCCAACGAAAAGAGCATTCGCTACAATCTGGCTCAGCGTGTGCGCTACCAACTCCGCAAAACGCCTGAGTTGCACTTCCATCTCGACGATTCGCTCGATTATATCCAGCACATCGACGAACTGCTGGCTAAAGACGGCACAAAGACCGATAAAACTGAGGAATAATAGCCATCCGTAAGTGAGCCTCTCTTTCAACATAGCGCTTCGCTACCTGCGTGCCAAGAAAGGGCACACAGCCGTGAACATTATCTCCATCATCTCTGTGTTAGGGGTGGTGGTGACCACTGCCGCGCTGATTTGTGTGTTGAGCGTGTTCAACGGTTTTCACGACTTGATTAAGGAGAAACTCTCCACCGTCGACCCCGACATCGCCATCACCGCCACTATGGGCAAGACCATAGCCGATGCCGACAGCGTGGTGCGTGTGGCGCAAGCCATTCCGGGCGTGGAAATGGCTATGCCTGTGGTGGAGGACAATGCCCTTGCCATTTTCGCCGACTACAGTATGCCGCTGAGGCTGAAAGGCGTGCCGAAAGACTACAATCGGCTCACGGGCATCGACAGCGTGATTGTGGAGGGCGATTTCCTGTTGGAGGACGAGGTGTCGCGCTATGCGGTGCTGGGCGTTGGCCCTGCCGTGAGTCTGAACGCGCGCGCTGGTTCGTTGCGAATGCTCCAACTTTATGCGCCACAGCGTCGCGGACAGGTTGACCTCAACGACCCGATGAACGCCTTCACTGAAGATTCGGTGTTTGTGGCTGGCATTTTCATGGTGCAGCAGAAGGATTTCGACAACGATATGATTTTTGCTCCCATCGACTTGGCGCGCGAACTGTTTGACTACACCACCGAAGCCACACAAGTGGAGTTGAAACTCGCTCGTGGAGCCTCGGAGCAAGCCGTGATGGACCAACTGAATGCGCAGTTGGGCGAATCCTACACGGTGAAAAATCGCATGATGCAGCAAGATGCGTCGTTCCGACTGGTGAATATGGAAAAATGGATCACGTTTCTGCTGCTCGCATTCATTCTGGTGATTGCTACTTTCAATGTGATTAGCACCCTTTCGCTTTTGATTATCGAGAAAGACGAGAGCATTCGCACCTTCAGAAGCCTTGGTGCCACCGACAAGCAAATCACACGCATTTTCGTTACTGAAGGGTGGCTGATTGCCCTTGTGGGTGCTGTGGCTGGCGTGGCTTTGGGACTGGTGCTTTGCCTCTGCCAGCAGCAGTTCGGCTGGCTCAAACTCTCGGCTCGCCCCGATGCGGTGATAGTGAACGCCTATCCGGTGGTGGTGGTTTGGACCGATGTGCTGGTGGTGTTTATGCTAGTGGCGGCTGTTGGGCTTGTCACTTCGCTCGTCACATCACTGATGATGCGCCGCCGACTTAACAGATAATTCTCTCAATTCCCAATAACACGATGAATATCCGTCACGACATCGAAAACGCATGGGGCGCAATCAAGCGTTTTGCGCGCCGAATGCTCGTCACCAAACGCTTGATGGTGCTGATGGCAATGGGCGTGACTGCACTCGTGAGCATTGTGGTGCTGTATTACAGCGATTGGCGATTGGCTGTGGGACCATGGCACACCTATGGCAACGGGCTGTTCAGCGTCAACGAACCCCGCGATGAGCATTACGAAAACTTCCTCCTTTCAGGCGATTTCCGGAAGCGACTGGAGAACCGTGGCGGCGGTCCGTTGGTGGCATCGTTCCAGAAATCGGTGCTGTCCGACGCTGGCGAGGTAATCGACATTCGCCACATCAACGTGTTTGACATCAGCAAGCGTTTCAGCCAACTGTTCAGCACCGAAAAACAGGTGGCACGCACCTTCCTCTCGCGTAAAAACTCCTATTTTGTGGAATACGACATTCAGCCAGCCCCGAAGGTTGACGGACACCCTGCCATGTACTACAAGTCGCGCTACCGCGATGAGGGCGGCTACTACGCACGCGGCATGGTGGTGTGCGCACATCACCGCGCCTACTTCTTTGAATCGTATTCCAACTACAGCCCATACCTCGATTGGGAAAACGACACCAAAACCTACTATTTCGACAAGTCGGTAAGCGAAACGAGAAACTTCACCGTCGATAACATGGACTCGATAGAAAACCGCTTCTTCCTCTGGTCGATATTCCTCTTTGCCGTCTATGTGACGGCTGGCGCATTGGCGTTCAGAATGGTCACCCGCGGCATCATCAACCAAGGCCCCGACTACCCAATCGTCAACCTCGAATCCCACAAACGCTGGCAATGGCTCACCGGGCTCACCATCGTGATGATGCTCGTGATGTTTGTGATGATGGTGGCATTCTGGCAATACAAAGGCACCACGCCTCTCCAAACCGCATCCTTCATCATCTTCGGCCTCCTCATCTACACCTTCAACCTCCCCACCAGCATCCACCTCTACAAAAAAGCCCGCAACCTCCTCCACCGCTAACAAATCATCCTATGACATAACATGCTGCCCCTGTAAAGTTTATTGGAGCAGCATGTCTTTGTTTTCTATTATTTACTCTTCTATGGGTGTTATTGGGTTTTTATCCAGGTTAGGATTTCTTTTAGGGTGAATTTTTTGCCGTAGCGGAGGATGCCGATGCGGTAGATGCGGGCGCTGAGCCAAATGATGGCGGTGGCGGTGGCGTAGAGTGCGACTACGCTGACGGCTATTTGCCAGAATGGCACGTCGTAGGGCAGGCGCACCATCATCACGATGGGTGAGGTGAATGGTATCATGGAGCACCACAGTGCGAAATTGCCGTTGGGGTTTTCCATGCAGCCGAGTCCTGCGTAGAGCGCCACAATCATCACGATGATAATGGGAGTGGTGAACTGCGAAGTGTCGCTTGCCTGGTCAACTGCCGATCCGAAGCCAGCAAAGAGTGCCGCGTAGAGCAGGTAGCCGCCAAGGAAGTAGATGACGAAGCAGACGAGTGTGCCCACGAGATTGACGCTCTGCACCATGCCCACGAGGCTGGAAACCTCCGACATCGGACCGCTATCAGCCAAGCCAATGCCAAGTCCCACAGCCAAGCCAGAGATAATTACCGCCCATATCAGGAACTGTGTGAGCCCGACCAGTGCCACGCCTATAATCTTGCCCATCATCAGTTGGAACGGCTTGCAACTGCTCACTATCACTTCCACGATGCGGTTGGTTTTTTCCTCAATCACACTGTTCATAATCATTGCGCCGTAGGTGAGCACAAACATGTAGGTGATGAGCGACAGCACCATACCCAAGAGCATTGCGGCGGTGGTTGACGATTCGCTTTCGCTGCCGTCGTCGGCGAGTTTCACGCTGTTCACATCAATATCCACTTGCGCCTCCCTCACTATCTTGTCGAGGTCGGGCACACCCATCGTGGCGAGTTTCACCGACGTGAGCGTGTCGTTGAGGCAATCAGTCACATGATCCACCAGCGCCATGTTGACGGTGCTCTTGCTGTAGATGTTCACCTTTGCCGAGTCGAGCACATTGGCGGGAATCACCACCAAAGCGCTCATGCTCTCGCCCGACTGGTCGAAAAATCGCTTCACATTCGTAGTGCCGGGCTCGCCACGGAGCGGAATGAAGCGAAACTGCTCATTGTCGGAAATCACGCCCGACAGGCGGCCTGTTTCGTCGATTACGGTCACCGTTTCGAGCGACGAACTGGCGGAATTGAGTTTGGAGGTGAGCACCGGAATCGATGCAATAATGATGAAAAGGAACGGAACGAGAATCGTGATAACGATAAATGATTTGCGCGCCACCAGTGACATGTATTCGCGCTGTATGATGAGTAGGAGCTTATTCATTGTTTGACGAGTTTTTTACAGTTTCTATAAAGATTTCGTGCATGGTGGGCAGCAGTTCACTGAAGCCACGGAGGACGTATTGCTCATTGAGGCGCGCAATCACCTCGCGGATAGCCACACCTTGCGCCAGGCGAATGATAGTGGTGCCGTCGGGGTGCGCTTCCTCGATGGTGAACATTTCCTCGCAAGGCTGAAGCTGTTCGCCGCCAGCGAGGCAGATTTCGTAAAGATGCTTTTTAAAGCGCTGCTTAATCTCTGCCACGTTGCCTTCAAGCACCACCTCGGAGTGGCTGATGAGGGAGATTTGGTCACACACCTCCTCCACACTCTCCATATTGTGGGTTGAAAACAGGATGGTGGCGCCTTTTTTCTGCAATTCCAGAATCTCACGCTTCAACTGTTCGGCGTTCACGGGGTCGAAGCCAGAGAATGGCTCGTCGAAAATAAGCAACTTCGGCTCATGAATCACGGTGGCGATAAACTGCACCTTCTGCTGCATACCCTTGGAGAGCGTTTCCACCTTCTTGTCGCGCCATTCGGTGAGGTGGAAGCGGTCGAGCCAGTAGAGCATCTGTCGGGTGGCATCTGCCTTGCTCATGCCCTTCAGGCGTGCTAAATACACAATCTCGTCGCCCACCTTCATCTTCTTGTACAGTCCACGTTCTTCGGGCAGATAGCCAATGTGTGCCACATCGTCGGCGGTGATGGGGCTGCCGTCGAGCATCACCGTGCCGCTATCGGGGGCGGTAATCATGTTGATGATGCGAATGAGGGTGGTCTTGCCTGCGCCATTCGGGCCAAGCAGACCGTAGATGCAGCCTTTGGGCACACTCAGGTTCACATGGTTGAGCGCCGTGTGCCCTTTATATTGCTTCACTACATCGCTGATTTCAATAAAAGCCATATTTTAGAAATTAGATGTTAGAAAATAGATGTCGTTTTTGGAGAACTCGGAGCACTCTGACTGGTCGAAGTGATGGGAGTTCTCCGAAATCTCTTTGTTTGTTAGACGCAGGTGATGGGCGTTTTGCTTCATGCACATGCCACTTTTTTGCGAAAAAAGGCAACTACAGTGTGTGTCGCTGCGGTTGCCTTTTAGGTGATAAAGGAATGTGTGGGGGAAGATTATTCTTCGTCGTCCACTTCCTTCATGGTGGTGAACACGTTTTGAACGTCGTCGTCTTCTTCCACAGCCTCGAGGAGTTTTTCTACTGCTGCGCGACCTTCGGCATCAAGTTCCTTGGTGTCGGTTGGGTCGTAAACGAACTCGGTGCTGGTGATTTCGAAGTCGTTGTCTTCGAGATACTTCTGAATGTCGCCGTTCGACTCAAAAGCACCTGAGATAATGATTTCCTCTTCGTCTTGGTCGAAGTCTTCTGCGCCGCAGTCGATAAGTTCGAGTTCGAGGTCTTCGAGTGTCACACCTTCTTTAGCCTTAACGTGGAAGTAGCACTTGTGGGTGAACATAAATGCCACTGAACCGCTGTTGCCGAGTGTACCGCCGTTTTTGTTGAAGTGAGTGCGGAGGTTGGCCACAGTGCGAGTGGTGTTGTCGGTAGCGGTCTCTACGAGCACTGCGATACCGCCAGGAGCGTAACCTTCGTAGATTACTTCCTTGTAGTCGCTTGCGTCCTTATCGGTAGCCTTCTTGATGGCGCGTTCCACAGTGTCTTTAGGCATGTTGGCAGCCTTAGCGTTGCTCATGAGGGCACGCAGACGAGAGTTGGCTGTTGGGTCGGGACCACCAGCCTTCACAGCCATTGTGATTTCCTTACCAATGCGGGTGAATGTGCGCGACATGCTACCCCATCTTTTCAATTTCCTTGCTTTGCGATATTCAAAAGCTCTTCCCATGTGATAATTTTATTTTATATTGTTTGTTTTTATTTTTCTCTTTGATTAATCGTGGTGTTCACTTACGATACCGATAAACACGAGGTCGCTGTCGGTGCGGTTGATGAGGGTGTGGCCGTGTCCCATTGGGCAGTAGTGCATCTCACCCACGGTGAAGTCTTCCTCGGTGCCATCGTCCATCACCACATGGCCTGTGCCGCTGATGATGTAGTAGGTTTCACTGTTTTTCTCGTGCATGTGCATACCAATCGACGCACCTGGGGGAAGCAGTCCCTGCATGATGCGATTCTGCTCATCGAGATAGGTTTTCACCACATATTCTCCTTCGCCACCTTTAAAGTTTGCCACGGTGGTGGCCTCCATTTTCTTGAAATCGATTATCATAAGTTTTGTTTTTTTGGGGGGGCAACGAGCCAACGGGTCAACGGGTCAACAAGTTGACGGTTGGGGGGGGCTCGTAGCCTCATTATATCTTATTGTCCAGCAAGCCTCGAAATCTCGAATTTTCGAATTTTCGAACTCTCGTAAAAAACTCGTTGACTTGTTGACCTGTTGACTCGTAGACTTGTTGACTTGTTATCTCAACTGTGCGCCAACTTCCTTTTGGAGGTTGGTCACCACCTTCTTCATTACGGCCTCAATTTGCTTATCTTGGAGCGTCTTTTGGTCGTCTTGGAGGAACATGGCGATAGCGTAACTCTTCTTACCGGCTTCGAGGTGCTTGCCTTCGTACACGTCGAAGAGTGTCACCTTCTTGAGCAACTTGCGTTCGCTCTGCTCAACCACACGCTTGATTTGTTCGTAGGTCACGGTTGAATCCACGAGCAACGCCAAGTCGCGGCGTACTGGCAGGGTCTTTGGCAGGTCGTAGTATTTCACATCCTTCTTGGCTGCGAGTTTGCAGAGCAAGTGCCAGTTAAACTGTGCGAAGTACACTTCCTGTTCCACATCGAATTTCTTAGCCACGTCGGCATCCACCACGCCAAGCACACCGATGAGCTTGCCGCCACGGTTCTTGTAAGAGAGGGCAGGGGTGAGCAGGTCGTTGTCGAATTGCTCAACCACCACTTCCTTTTCGTTGATGCCAAGGCGGCGGAATATGTTTTCAACAGCGGCCTTCAGGTCGTAAACGCTGAGTGGGCGCACTGCGTCGGCCCAACTGTCGTCGTGGTTGTTACCGGTGATCCAAATGCCGAGTGCTTGATGCTCGGTGTATGGTGCGAGAGCTACCTCGGTGTTGTCGGTTTCGGCATCGTAGCGATACACATCGCCGAATTCATACATTTTGAGGTTGGCGTTTTTGCGGTTGATGTTGCGTGCGAGGCTTTCCAAACCGCCGAACAGCATGGTTTGGCGCATCACGTTGAGGTCGCCGCTGAGGGCGTTCATCAGGTGCACGCAGTTCTTTTCAGGGTAACTTTCCAAGCCTTCGTAGTAACTTGAACTGGTGAGCGAGTTGTTCATGATTTCGTTATAACCAGCTGCGGTGAGTTGTTCCGAGATGAGGTCTTGCATATCGTCGCGGAAGTCAACGTCGCTCTTGTTGCTGAGTGTGCCCTTCACCTCGCTGGTGAATTCCACATTGTTATAACCGTACACGCGGAGAATGTCTTCCACCACGTCGCAAGGGCGTTGCACATCCACGCGGTAGGTTGGCACCACAATGTTGATTTTCTCTGCGTCTTCGCTCACGATTTTCATTTCGAGGCTTTCAACGATGCCCTTGATGGTGTCGTTGTCGATGTGCTTGCCGATAAGGCTGGTCACATAGTCGAACTTCAGTTCCACAGGGAAACCAGGGAATTCGCGGCTCTTCACATCGATGATGTCGCCACAAATCTCACCACCTGCGAGTTCCTTGATGAGGATAGCGGCGAGCTTGAGGTTGTAAACGGTGTCGTTGGGGTCGATGCCACGCTCGAAGCGGAACGATGCGTCGGTGTTCAAGCCGAAGCGACGTGCGCTCTTACGCACCCAGGTGGGGTGGAAGTAGGCACTTTCGAGGAACACGTCGGTAGTGGCGTCGGTCACGCCAGAATCCAAACCGCCAAACACACCGCCGATGCACATAGGCTCTTCAGCGTTGCAAATCATGAGGTCGCGGTCGGTGAGTGTGCGTTCCACACCGTCGAGAGTGGTGAACTTAGTGCCTGGGGCAACGGTTTTCACCACCACCTTATCGCCTTTCACCTTGCTGAGGTCGAAACTGTGCATAGGTTGACCTGTGCCAAGGAGAATGTAGTTGGTGATGTCCACAATATTGTTGATGGGGCGTTGGCCTACAGTCAGGAGGTAATCCTTCAGCCACTTAGGACTTTCTTGCACCTTCACGCCACGAATGGTGAGACCGCAGTAGCGAGGGCAAGCCTCGGTGTTTTCCACTTCCACAGGAATGGCACCGTCGGCGCGGTCGCTCTTGAAAGCGTCAACGCTTGGGCGGTGGAGCTTGGTGTCGTAGCCGTGACGCTTCATCCAAGCGTAGAGGTCGCGAGCCACACCGTAGTGCGAAGCACCGTCCACACGGTTAGGGGTGAGGTCCACCTCAATCAGCCAGTCGCTCTCCACACCGTAGTAGTCGGTGGCAGGAGTGCCCACTTTTGCGTCGGCAGGAAGCACGATGATGCCATCGTGGCTTGCGCCCACGCCTATTTCGTCTTCAGCGCAAATCATACCGCACGACTCCACGCCGCGAAGTTTTGAGCGCTTGATGGTGAACTCGTCGTCGCCATCGTAAAGTTTTGTTCCGAGAGTTGCCACAATCACCTTTTGGCCGGCAGCCACGTTGGCAGCGCCGCACACGATTTGCGCAGGAGCCTCGCCATTGCCGAGGTCAACGGTGGTGACATGCAGGTGGTCGCTGTTGGGGTGCATTTCGCAAGTGAGCACTTCGCCCACCACCAGTCCCTTCAGACCACCTTTGATAGTTTCTACTTCTTCAAGAGCACCAACTTCCAGACCGAGCGAGGTGAGCGCCACGCTCACTTCTTGTGGGGTCAAATCGAAGTCGATGTAGTCCTTCAACCATTTATATGAAACGTTCATAACTTGAAAATATATATATTTTTTGTTGTTTTGCCATTTGTTGATTTGCCACTCAGGGCGCAAGGCGCTTGTAAGTGCCTATAATCGTGCAAATTTACAAAGAATTTTCAACTTATAAAAGACAATCCCATTTTTTAGCACTAATCCCACCCCACAGCCACCATTTCACCCCACCCACAGCACCCCCACTCCCACCTACCCGAAATTTACTGCAAATTTGCACAAAATTCCGAATTGGGCATGTTTTCAGGTGTCATATTCCATCTTCATTTTCTTCAGAAATTGAACAGTCGCAATTTAAGTGTCTTTGTCACATTTTAGTAAATTTTGGGGGTGTTAACTTTTTTATTCATAATGTACCATTTATTTAAAAAAAATTGCTAAATTTGCGATTGCAGGTGTAAAACCCTGCGCAGAATTATGGCGAAAGCCATGTTCGGATACATAACAGGCGTTTTTATATCGCTTTGTGCTACGTGTTGAAACCTGGAAAATTTCAAAAATCAGTTAGCATAAGCAACAACAAACGTCCGCTGGGTATGCGTATATCCCTCCCACGGCCAGGCGGCAACGCTCATGGCTCGCGTGGAAGGTTGTACCATATACAAGTGGGGCCGTGGGTGTTGCTCGCCAAAACTGATTGGGCAATTCCAGGGCCTCAACACGTGGAGCGAGCGGCAAATCGGGCTCCACGTTTTTTATGTAAATGAACACAAAACTATTCCATATAATAAACCCCATAAAAACACCTGCAAGGCAGCCCCCAGGAAAACTAATATTGACCACAAAGTATGAAACAGGGAATTATTGTAAGTTCATTAATTGCGGCTATTGCGGGATTTGTGTTATTAATTTGCAATTTGGTGTCTTCCGGACACAACGAAAAGTGTGTCGCTATGACAAAAGAAAAAGAGATGCACCTTAAAAACGACACTGCGGATGCCAATATAAACCTTAAGGTGTTTATCGAGAATTCAAGAAGCATGGATGGTTATGTGAATGGAATGACCACCTTTAAAACAGACCTCTATTCTTTGATTTCATCTTCCGCAATTAAAACACTAAAACTGTACTACATCAACGACACCACGTTGATGCAACCAAATAATGCGAGAGCGTTTGTCTTGAACCTTTCTCCTTCGGATTTTAAAGAAAAAGGAGGTAACAGAGGTTATACCGACATTGCAAATGTTATTCAAACAGTGTTGGCATCGACAAAAGAGAACGAGGTGGCACTTTTGGCATCGGATTACATCTTCTCTCTTGGACATAGTTCTGATGATGTGAATAGTTTTTTGGAGATGCAAAAAATCGACATCACAAATATGTTTGAAAAAAAGTATACGGCAAGCAAAAACTTTGGTGTAGTATTTTTACGCAACTTCTCCAGATTTAATGGCACATACTTCGACCCTCAGGACAACCCCTACGTTATCAACCAAAACCGTCCGTTCTATGTGATGTTGGCAGGAAATAGAACAGCCATTTCAAAACTGCTCAACGCCACACGAGGTGTCACCAATTTCACAGATGAATATGCAGAATTTGCTCCAATTACTGTCGCACACGAAGTGATGAGTAAACTTAAAAAAGGAACATGCCAAATTAAAAAGCATGGCATTTGCGGTGAATTCCCTACGCATCTTACAAAATGCAAGGCAGAGAAGAGAAGTTCTGATTTTGTGTTCCAGATGGCAATTAATTATTCGAAAATTCCATTAAGTTTTAAATATCTTGAAGATCCTGCAAATTATAGCATTAGCGATAAAAACTACAAAATCTTAAGCGTGGAGAAGGCTGACGCCACAATTGGCAAGCACCCTTATACTCATGTGATGACAATTAAGAAAATTAAAGGTGACATTCGAAACACGAATATTGTGATAAAAGTGAACAAGACGCAACCACAATGGATAACTTCTTCGAACACAAAAGCCACACAGGGGTATCCTGACGAAAAAAGCACATTCGGACTATTCCCATTGCTAAGTGGCATTAAGGGGGCTTTTGAAAACCAAACGAAATCTGATTTCTACACAAAATTTGACATCATAATAGAAAAATAACATTAAAAAACTAAATGACATGAACGATTTTTTTCAAACACTCTTCGGCTGTCTCAGTTCGATGTATGAACAAGGCTGGGACAATTTCTTGTATGACAATGGGGCGTACACCTATTTTGGGTTGATTTTGCTGATTGTCCCATCAATCATTGCAGGCATATTCTATTTCGCAGATACTGCTCGCTTTAATGGCAGATTGAAATGGTTTTTGTTTATGCTTATATCATTTTTGTTGGTGATGGCTATCACATACGGTGTGGGAGATATTATATATCAAAGTGCCGACAATTTGGATCAGTATGATCCTATTTCCTTTATGGATAAATTTGGCACAGCGTTTATTGGTGGCTTCTGGGGAACAGTTTGGTTCATCCTCATGTCGCTGATTATGATGCTTACCAGTACCCATAATTATAAAGTTCCGATTAAATCTTAAGCAATATGGCAAAGTTATATGTATTTGGAATCGGGGGCACAGGCTCTCGTGTGCTCCGCTCTTTTACCTTCTTATTAGGGGCGGGGGTTAAGGTTAAAGGTTTTAATGAAGTTGTTCCTATTATAATTGACGCCGATAGCACCTCTGGCGACAAGACTGATACAGTTGAACTGATGCAGCGCTATGTGAAGATTCATGAAAAAGAAGATCACACAGCAAATGCATTTCAGGATGGCTTTTTTGCAACAAAAATGTCGTCGTGCTGTGGCAACAACTTTACGATGACCATACCCGGTGAAACATCTCAACGCTTTAAAGACTATATGAATTTCAGGAGTTTTTCAGAGACCGACCAAGCTTTGGTAAAGATGCTTTTTTCTGAGGAAAACTTAAATTCCGGCATGGAGGTTGGGTTCAAGGGAAATCCTAATATAGGCAGCGTGGTGTTAAATCAGTTTGTCGGCACTAACGGATATAACGGATTCGCAAATTCGTTCCAGCAAGGTGATGCGATATTTATCATCAGTTCTATTTTTGGAGGTACTGGCGCAAGCGGTTTTCCAATTTTACTTCACAATCTCAGAAGAAACGACGGAACAATTCCGAATGCCAACCTATTGAAAAGTTGCCAAATTGGCGCATTGAGCGTACTTCCATATTTCGACCTTGAGCCTGCTGAAAAAGACAATGAAGACCAATTGGAGGGTGGCACATTTATTCAGAAAACTCGTGCTGCACTGAAGTATTATTACAACAATTTGAAAGAACTGGACCAGCTTTATTACATAGGCGACGATTGGCGTCCCACGTATGAGAACCATAATGGTGGAGTATTACAGAAAAATCTCCCTCATTTTGTGGAGTTGGCTGGTGCGTTGGCTATTTTTAATTTCGCAGACGATGTAAGTGTGATGACCGACAGAACAGAACATAGCGACACTGTGGCATACGAATATGGACTAAAGGCGGAGAAGGAAGAGTTTGACTTTTCAAATCTTCATGGCCAGAGCCTGAATATGATACGTAAGCCCCTCACTAAATTTTTGTTGATGAGAAATTATTTTGCTCAAGCTCTTGATAATTCCTGGTCAAAGAGTTGGGCAAGCTCACACGAACCTATTTTCAACTCCACCTCTGTGAACGAGAATCGCTTCTATGATGAATTGAGCAAATTTATGGAGAGTTTTGCATCATGGCTTGAAGGAATGGCAAAAAATAAACGCTCATTTAAGCCATTTGATTTAGAGACAACGGGTGCCAATGTTTTCAACTTGGTTAAGGGCATTACCCCAGAGAAGCATTTCTTTGGCGACAAGAATTTTGATTTATTTAATAATCGTTTGGATAAAAACAAAAAGAAGCTATCACAACATATACCTTCGATTCAGGCTTGTTGGATGGACCTTTTTGCCCGAACAACCGACCAATTGGTGTCAGACGAACTACATTTATAAACCACAGACCAGTAAACTACTATGAGCAAAGTATTAAGATTACATAATGGAACCGCAGCAACGGGCGGTGACAACATCAATGGTTGGGGACACAGTACGCTAATCAATGATAAAGCGATAGAATCGATCATTGACCCACAAGGCGACGATGCCCGCTTTGAAATCACATCAATTCCAAGTCCTTTCGCAAGAATGGATCTTGTGATGCAAGCTTTTAAGTTTGTCAACGACAGAATTGACGCAGCAAAAACGAGAGAAGATGTCGCAGCAGCGTTTAATGGCGTTACCATTCACCATAAAATGGTGTCGGATATGCTTGATGTGGCTGAGCTATTTTTTAATATTGACAAATACACTACTCCCCCCAATCAAATAATTGAATTAGGGCATTGGAGCGTTTCTGCCATTGAAAGTCTGAAAAATGACAATGACCAAATGAAGCGATTGTTCGGCGACACGCTTGATTTATTCATTAAAACCGACCAAAGCAATGGTAACGTGTACCAATTGAAGAACTTAAACGAAATGTTCTTTTTAAAGTATGTTGGTGATGATGCTCCATGCAAGGCGGCATTACCTGGTCACATTATTGGCGCCACATCTCCAAGTACACTTTTTTTCACTCCAGCAGGTGATCTTTCATACGTGGCAAAAAAGGTATTGTTTGAAGGGAATAACGACCGTCCATTTGATGGCAATTATAACCCATTATACAAACGTGCTAAAGATTTTATTCAATATTTAGTGGCATTGAGAAATTATCCAGGGTTTGTTAACGACTTCAAATATGTGGCAGATTACATTGATAAAACATGTAACTTTAGGGGTATTGATCTTGCTACAGCAAAGTCTTTAAAAGGATTGCCTATTACAAATATCGTTTTGGATAATGGTATGCAAGTGAAGGTCGCTGGCAAATATCCAATTATGAAAAAAAACCAAAGTGCAGCTGGCATAGCCGATAATAGCCAATTTGTTATTCGACCAAACAGTAAAAAACAGGTTGACAAACTACCATTGGTACTACCCGTAGACCATAGCTGTGCAGAGTGGACTTATACTAATTCAAAATGGAATCCGGAGATAATGGTGGGATCAGTACCCGTTGATTTTAGCAATTCAACCTCTCCTGAAGAGCGGTTGCTCCCAGGAATCAATGTGAAGTACCCATTCCTGACCATAAGCGATTTTCTTGAAGAAAATCTGATTTCTACCCGCTTTTCAAATGCATCGTTTTTAGACAAGGACGTGGACGGAAAAAAGTTAAAGCATAATCCAAATTACTACTCTCTTGGCGACGAGGAAACAGGACTGGACAAGTATCTCATTCCTATAAAGAAGTGCTTTTTCGATTATTTCAGCGTCGTAGATTTGAAGCGGTGTATTAACGCTTCACGCCTTCCAGACGGCAGCGTTCGTGTAGTGTTAAAGATTCCCGTTAAAGGTAATGGCACGATGCATGATGTCACCTTCACAAGAGATTACCTCGATGTTCCAGAAGATGCAATTATAAACAATCCGATTCGCAGTGGAAAAATCATGAGTGTTGGTTCAACAGGCGTTACAATTTTGCCGCACATGAAGTTTGGTGGCGATGCAGAACCTAATTATAGAGTCACACTTTACATTGACCGTGACATCACCGACAATAATGGAGGAGAAGATTGGCCAGAATTGTCGCTGATAGATGTGTCAGGCAAAGCAGCGGATGTGGGTGTTGGAAGTCCTGTGTGTCGCAACTACGACACAGGGAATGGTTCTAAAATTGACACCTATACCGATATTTCTAAAACGTATAGCGTGGACCGTTCGTTTGACATCATTCAAGTTTCATATAAAGGAAACAAAAACCTTGTAATCCCTGAATTTAGGCTGATGAGTGGCGGAAGCAAGGTATTTAGCTTTGCTGTTGACTTTGGTACAACCAATACCCACATAGAATACGCAGTGGATGGCAAAGCAGCCAACACTTTCGATTTCTTTGGCGAGGATGCACAACTGTGTCCAAACTATGGGCTGTCAAAAGACCCTGATTGGAGAAAAGTGATGGATGGCGACCTCATACCACGAGAAGTGGGCGCAGGTCAGGATGTTTCATTCCCAATACGTACTGCACTCACGTGCAAGAGACGAACAAATTGGGGCGAGACGGTGACACCTTTGCTCGACAGTAATATACCATTCTATTACGAGAAGAAAATTCAACCAAAATACAATGAAGCTCCGTTTACGAACCTGAAATGGGAACCAAACAACAATGAGGCAGAAAGCAGAAGAAAAAACTTTATCGAAAATCTGGCGATATTGATGCGTAACAAGGTGCTGATGAATGATGGTGACCTCAGCAAAACGAAAATCGTTTGGTTTTACCCAACCAGTATGAAACCAACTGTGGTGGGAGAGTTGTCGCAAATATGGGAAAAGATGTATGCTGATTATTTTGGTGGAAACATCGAAAATGTGACAAGCGTTCCTGAGGCTGTGGCCCCTGTATTTTATTACACCGAGGCTACAACTGATGCCATTACTATAGACATTGGTGGTGGAACATCTGACTTCTCTTTTGCAACCGGTAAAAAAGTGGAGTCAATTTCTTCGGCGAGGTTTGCGTCGAACAGTTTATTTGGCGATGGCTTATGTGACGTGAATATGAGTAATGGTATTGTTAACCATTTTATGGAAGAAATCAAAAGCAGGCTCGATAAGCAAGAGAATTTGAAAGACATAATGGAAGATATCAAGCAGGGGGCAAATGCTTCGTCGAATTTGGTGTCATTCTTCTTCTCGCTCAAAGATAATACGGAAATCGAGGATGTGGCATTGAGGGAAAATCTCGATTTCACAAAAATGCTTAGTGGCTCGTCGGAATCTTGTGCCGTTTTGCTTGTGTTCTATATGGCTTTGATTTACTATGTGGCAAATGTAGTAAAAGAAAAGGGCATGAAAGAACCTCGATTTATTGGTTTTAGTGGCAACGGTTCAAAGGTGCTAAACATCTTCTTTAAAAATAGAGCCTCAAAACCATGTATCGTCGAAATCACCAAAGCTATTTTTGAGAAAGTTTTAGGACGCAAGTATGATAAAGACGGAATTAGCATACTTGAGACAAAAGACAACTCGCCAAAGCAAGCTACAGCAAAAGGAGGTATCGCTATTCTTCAAAATGGTGATATGAACAAATTTGACCCAGCTTTTGCGAAAAAGCACACCGTGATTTGGACAGGGGCTGTCAACGAACATGCAATCTCCGAAAATCGCAAATTGAAATATGGAGATTTGAGTAAAGACACTGATTACGTGGATATCGTGAAGAGTGTAAAAGAATTTGTGGAAGTATGTAAAAGCGTCATCAAAGACGCCAGCGCACAAGACTATATTAATTTGCCAGATAATATTGACCAATTTTTCGCGGCTGATGCATTCACTCGCGATTTAGGTAAGCATATTAATGATGGAATTATGAGAGAGCAGGTGCGTGACGAAGATGATGTGAACACTCCACTATTCTTCTACCCAATTGAAGGTATTCTTTACAATTTAGCAAACGAAAATTTCGCAAAATGAAAAAGTTAATATTATTCATCGTCGTAGCATTTCTCACATTTGGTGCAAATGCCGCCGACTCTATTAAGGCACAGAAAGCCATAGAGAAGGTAAAAGAAATGAGGAAACAGGACAAAAAGCAAATTAAGACAAAAGACTCAGCGGAACCAACAGGCGGTATTGGCGAAACGATTACTGTTTATGTGGCAGATAGTGTTGATACCGATGCACTTCCCTTTAAGATCAACGACGGTGCTAATGTGCAGGTATTAAAATTTGAGAAGTTACCAGAACCAGAAAAAGAATGGTACGAAAAGACTTGGGTGGTCTATCTGATGATGGGCATGCTCATTGTGGCTTTAATTCTCGCAATTATGGCTACCGTGGGAGGTGCTGATGAAAAAGAGGTGAAACGTGACATAATTAAAAGTGTTAGAGGTGAAATTGATGACAGAATTCGTCTATCCTCTCAATCGATGTCTGGTAACTCATCAATAAATGACCTCACAAAGAAGACACGAGAACTTACCGACAAAATGAACGACATGCGTGACGAGGTAGAGCTGCTTAAACAGCATCAGTCTTCCGCCACAACTCAGCAAAATGCAGGTAACCATCAGAATTTTGGAGAGGCATTGAGACCAAAAGAAGTGAAGTTGTATGCAACAGTATTAGATGAGAATACTCTAATGAATGTTGGCACAGTCAAATCTTCCAAGCTTCCTTTTGTGATTTCTTTGAAATCGAACTCCGACAACGAGGGAACGTACGAGATAATTAACGATCAGGAAACTCAACAACGATGGTTGCAGAATTCCGATATGCAACGATGCTGTGTTAAAGTGGGCAACGGAAACACTATTGTGAGTCAAGTGCCTGGAAAAGTGACTGTTGACAGGCAGAGCGGTAAAGCTACAATTACAGTAAAAGCAAAAATTTACATCAAGTGAGGAAATGAGAAAACCACTTGACACTATCATTCCAACCAAGACAGGAAGGTTAAAGTTCCTGTCTTGGCTTAAACCCCTTTTAGGAGGGGGAGAAAATGAAGAACTCCAAACTCTTTCGCAAATGGAGGAGAGGACTCGTCGTTTGGAAGAAAAAGTGGATGCTTTAACAAAAGCTTTTGATTCTTTCAAACAAGACACCTATCTCACGTGCAGAAAGACTATGGGGAAGGCTGACGATGCGCGTGATATGTGCGGTGACATCAAAAAGGAGATAGGCAAGTTGGCATCAGAAATCAAACGCTTAGAAGCAAAACTCCAGGAACAGGAGAAAAGTGAAAGAGGCACCGCCATCAAAGGCCCTATGGCAAAAGTCGATAGGGAGGTAGTGAAAAAGCCATTGGAAAAACTGTATTGTCAAGGTTCAAGTGATGGTGATTTGCTCATCAGGTGCTCAAGTGAGTTCAATTCAAGCAGAAGTGTTTTTGAAATCAGCAAAAACACTGGCGAATTCTGGATCACTTCAGACAAGCGGCTTCTAAACTATGCAATTGCCAACAGAGATTACGCTCTTAGTGTATGTGCAATAAAAGCCGTATTGTCTTCAAACCCAACTCAGATTGAGGTGGTTCAGAAAGGAAAAGCTGCACCGACAAATAATCCAGAAGAATGGAGGGTCGTTTCAAAGTTAGTCATTAAATTATTGTAAAAAAATGAATGTCGTAATTATATTAATAATTGTTTTACTGATTGGTCTTCAACTATTTATACTGTTGAAAACCCATAAAAAAAGTAAAGTATTAGCATCGGTGTTTGAGACCACTACAGAAGGTTACAAGGTGGAGAAATACTATATCCCTAAAAAAGAATTGTCAAGCACCACTTATGACATCATCCTGTCCGATAAAAGGAGATATAAAAGGAAGGGTGACGATGTGGAGACATACGAAGATGTGGTCTTTACCGAGGCTGGAGATGTTGATGGCTTGCCAGGAGTGCCAAGTATTGAGAAAAAAACACGAATAATATGTAAAGCAAAAGACAAGGAAGAGGTAAGCTTGATTTCACTTCCTGGTGAAAATCCTTTACAAAAAGAAATTAATCGTGTACTCAACAATTATTTGATTCGAAATAAAGGTGCTGCCAGTGATTACGGTTTAATTAAAGATGTGGTGGAACGTAACTGCAACAGTCTGGAGGAAGAAATCGAAACTCAAACTCCTTGGCCATTGTATTTTGGTCTGATGGGCACCATGCTGGGTATTATTGTGGGCATTGGCGACATTGCCATCAATGTGGGTTTTGACCAATTTGTGGAAAAACCTGAAGAGCATATTGGTGGGCTGATGGGTGATGTGGCTATGGCTATGATTGTAAGTTGCTGTGGCATTCTTTTCACAACCACACTCTCCTTTTTCGCTAAAAAAGCAAAATCAATTCTCGAAACTCGTAAAAACGCATTCTACTCGTGGTTCCAATCGGAGTTGATGCCAATCATTTCTAAAGAGAATGCAAGCACCGGATTGAAGCGGCTTGAAGAAAATCTGTCAAAATTCAACGAATCGTTTGAGGATAATGTGAAGGAACTGAATGCCACATTCTCTGTTGTGAAAGAAACTTCAGGAAATCAAGCATTATTGATGAAGACTCTCAACAAAATGGACTTAAAGAAGATGGCAGAGGCAAATATAGAGATTCTGTCTCGCTTCAATCAAACGGTTGGCCAACTTGAGAAATTCAATAGCTACATCAACTATTCTCAAACTGTACTGGATGATATTGCACAAAGAAATACCGCTATTTCTGAAGCCACAATATCAGTTGACTCTAATCTTGATAAAGCATTAAACGAATTGAAAAATGGAGTTGAGCAACAAATGTCGGTGCTTAGAGATTCATTGAGAAAATCGGAGGAAGAGATGGAAAAATTGGTGGCATGCGAAAGCAGGCTTTTTGCAAACCAAGACTCTAAAATCAATGCTTTTTTTGATTCCATACAAAGTTTCAAACCCCTGATTGAAGGCATCAATAGCTGGAAAAAAGATCTAAAGAGCCAAACAATGGAAATCTCTCGCTTAGTGGATGCTATCAGTCAGATGCCGCTGCACGATGGAGATGGTGGCGTTGTGATTAAAGAGAAGAAAACGCTTAACCCTGTATTAATCAGTATTGTTGCTGTTGTTGTATTACTTTTAGGAGGTAATATGTATTATTCTTGGAAAATGACAAATGCAATTAAAGGCCTTGTTGAGGTTCAAGCACCCCAACAAGCAGACACCGACACTCTGATGCAAGAAGTTGCACCCGCGCCAGTATCTGACACCGTTGTAGCTGCGACAGAAAAAAAAGTGCCAGCGGTGATGTCAAAAACAAAAGAACAGTTAAAAACACAGCCACAGACAAAAAAGTCAAGCCAGAAAACTGAGGTACGACATAATAATAAGCGATCTTCCTTGGCATACTGAAAACTGGGCACAAATGAAAACAGATAGACTTCACAACCAAATGGAAATATGAAAAATAAAACTTTTTTTTGGGCAAGTTATGCCGATTTGATGACAAGCTTGTTTTTTGTGATGCTGTTGCTGTTTGTCACAACAACGATATTGATGTTTAAAAACAACATTGATATAAAAACACAAAAGGAGAAACTTGAAACTGCGCTTAAATCCACAAAAGATTTAAGTAAAAAATACTTCTCATACAATGACCAACATGAAAAATTCGTGCTGAATGTTGAAACATTTTTCCCCTCAAATAGGTCGGACATAGAAATGCTCGACGCTGGTTGTAGAAATCAGTTAAAAGAAGCTGGCGACTCTATCAAATCGTTTCTCGATAAACATATAGAGAACCAGTATCTGCTAATAGTGGAAGGACAGGCGTCGGCAAACTCAGAGCGAATGACGATGCACAACTATAATTTGAGTTTTCAACGCGCACTTAGTCTTGTCCGTTTTTGGAAGGAGCAAGGTGTGAATTTTGGAGAAAATGTGGAAACGCAAATTTCTGGAAGTGGCGACGGTAGGTGGAATTATAAAGCGATGCGAGAAGCGGATGAAATAAAAAACCAGCGCTTTTTGATTCATATTATTCCTAAAAACATTTTTAATGATGAGGCGTCTACTGATTAAAATATACTCCCTGGCATTATTTTGCTGCAGCATGGCGGTTCTGCCTTGGTATGCTTTTCTGTTTTAAAACTTCAAGTCACTTAAAAATCTAATGTCTAATTTATATTGTCTTTTATCTTTTTTGTAATTTTGTGGGCGAATTTTGGAAAAAGATGAAGGATTTTAAGGGACATATTTCGCGATGGGTGAGGACGATGGCCGCGCCTGTGAAGGCTGAGCCGGTGTTTTTTGTGCTCACGTTTTTGATGTGCATTGAGCAGCCCATCCATTGGATGTGCTATATTCTCGACAACCGTGTGGAGCAGACGTTGCAGTTTGTGCAGGGATTGAGCATCGAGTTTGCCGTGGTGTATCTTGCCACTTGCCTCATTTATTGGGTGAAGGAAAAGCGGGCGAAAATTGCGGTGAAGGCGTTGCTCTATATACTGTTCTGGACACTAATGGGCATCACGCTGTTTTTGGCACTCAACTTTGAGATGTGCATTTCGCAACAGACGCTCACGGTGCTCGTGGAGACGAATCCGAAAGAGAGTTCAGAGTTTGTTGACACCTATATGCTCACCAACGCCAGCCAGTTGAGTTATCTTCTCGACTTTGTGGTGCTGGTGGCGATTGGCGTGTGCGAATGGAAGCGACGCGCCATCACCGTTTTTTTGCGTCGAAAGTTGAATAAGCGTTTCTTCACTTGGTTCACCAGTCTCAACGCTGCGGTAGGCATTGTGCTGATGGCGGTGTGCTATGTGTGGCTGCTGTGCTGCTGCAATTCCGCTCAAATCTACATTTGGCGAAACTGTTTCCCCTACGATTCGCTCGACCCTTGGTCGCAAAGTCTGCACGCCATCAATTCGCTCCGTGCTTTCGACAATGATGTGAAGTTTGCCATCAAGCAAGCCGAAAAGGTGTATGAAACCACCCCTGTGATTGAGGACACCGACTCGCTCACGGTGATATATGTGCTTGGCGAAAGTTACAACAAGCACCACGCCAGCCTCTACGGCTACCACATGCTCACCACGCCCTGCATGGAGCGTGAGCTGGCTGGTGGCAATTTGTTTGCCTTCACCGATGTGGTGGCGCAGGAGAATGTGACCTCGGTGGTGGAGAAAAACACCTTTAGCATCAATAGTGTGGGCGATGGCGAAAACTGGTTCGACCACCCGAATTTCACTACCATCTTCAAGCGTAGCGGCTATGATGTGTGGATGTGGGACATGCAGCGCACCTACATGTCGAAGCGGCTCTACACCATCACCGTCAACGCCTTCATCTACAATCCCGAAATCACACGCCTGTCGTACACGGCGTGCAACGACTCTACGTTCACCTACGATATGCAGCTAATCGATGATTTCCACAAGAATGTGAAGCCCACGAAGAAGCACAATCTGGTGGTGTTTCACCTGATGGGTCAGCATGTGTCGTTCAGCCGCCGCTACCCCCGAAAGAGCAAATATGAAAAATACCACTCGGCCGATATCAAGCGCACGGAGAAGTGGATGGACAAGACCAAAAAATGGGCGATTGCCACCTACGACAACGCCACATTATATAACGATGCCGTGATGGGGCACATCTTCGACCTCTACCGCAATAAAAATGCTGTGGTGGTGTATTTCAGCGACCATGGTGAGGAAATCTACGACTATCGCGACCAGCGCGGCCGCCATGTGTCGTATGCGCCCTCTGCCGATATGCTTCGCCACCAAAACGAGGTGCCTTTCGTCATTTGGTGCTCCGACCGCTACAAGCAGCTGCACCCCGAAATCGTGAACGATATTCGTGCAGCGGTGAATCGCAAATTCATGACCGACAATGTGGGGCAAACGCTCCTGCGCCTCGGCAGAATCAGCACCGAATACTATCGCCCAGAGCGCGATGTGACCTCACCACGCTTCACCACACGCCCACGCATTCTCTACGACCATGTGGACTACGATGCCGTGATGGCCGCCTCAAAGCGCCGCTGATTGGTGCCGAGAAATCGGTTTCGTCAAAAAGATAAAGCCGTCGGCGACGGCGTGTTATGGTTAACTCCATGCAAGCGAATGAAGCTCCGCAGGAGCGAATGAGCGCAGC